>SDBV01013919.1_pt1 | contig 10190 bp, 9 predicted proteins | sample 2277081 | NCBI WGS metagenome assembly SDBV01 (sample SAMN10402039, study PRJNA504765) | marine sediment metagenome | isolation source: marine sediment core GS10_PC15, 223 cmbsf | place: Arctic Ocean: Southern Knipovich Ridge | collected 2010 | reverse complement strand
TTGGCCCCGTCCTTGGCGATACCGCCCCACTCGGCGTCGCGGCCCACCATGAAGCCGTTCACATCCTGAATGAACAGCAGCGGGATGCGATCCTGGTTGCAGTTCATAACGAACCGGGCGGCCTTATCCGCCGAATCGGAGTAGATCACGCCCCCCATCTGCAATTCACCCTCGTGGCTGTGGGTGCTTATCTTCTGATTACCTACAATCCCCAGGGCATAGCCCCCCAACCGGCCGGTGCCGCACAGCAGGGTCTGGCCGTAAGTGGCCTTGTATTCCTCGAACCCGCTGCCGTCCAGGAGCCGGGCCAGTATTTCCCGCAAATCGTAAGTGGTGCTCTCCGGGGGATAGATCAATCCGGGGATATCGCTGGCCGGGAATAGCGGCTCCATCATTTCATGTCGCGTGAAGGCCCTCTCTTTGGGATGATTGATGGTGGTCATCAGGCTGCGGATGCGCTCCAGGGCGTCCTCATCGTTGGCCTCATGGTAATCGGCTGTGCCCGAGATGGCACTGTGAGTGGTGGCGCCCCCCAATGTCTCGGCATCGATCTCCTGGCCGATGGCCGCTTTGACCAGCGCCGGCCCCGCCAGGAACATGTTCGAGCCTTCCACCATTATGTATTTGTCGCACATGACCGGCAGGTAGGCGCCCCCGGCCACGCAGGGCCCCATCACCACCGCGATCTGGGGGATGCCCAGGGCCGAAAGCCGGGCGTTGTTGTAGAAAATGCGCCCAAAGTGGGCTTCGTCGGGGAAGACCTGGTCCTGCAGTGGCAAAAACACCCCGGCCGAGTCCACCAGGTAGACAATGGGCAGGTGGTTCTCCAGGGCGATCTGTTGGGCGCGGAGGTGTTTCTTTAATGTGACTTCGAAATAAGCCCCGGCCTTCACCGTGGCGTCATTGGCCACCACCACCGTGTCCTGCCCCGCCACTGCAATGACCCCGGTGACCACCCCGGCGCCCGGCGGCGAGCCGTACTGGGGATACATATCCCAGGCGGCGAACAGTCCCAGTTCCAGGAACCGGCTATCGGGGTCCTTCAGGCGGTCGATACGCTCCCGGGCGGTGAGGCGGCCTTTATCGTGCTGGCGCCCAATACCGCGCTGGCCACCGCCGAGTTTGAGCTGCTCGGCCTGGCCGGTATATTCCGCCCGGAGCTGCTCAAAAGCCTTCAGGCGTGTACGGAACTTGTCCGGGGGCCAGGTTTTGGCGGCAGTGCCGATGGTGTTCATGATGGAAACTCCAGACTCAGACCGGCCTTCAAACCGCCATCAATGGGGCTAAGTTTTTTGATAGGTATCAAGGAATTCATCTCTTGAAATTCCAGATTGGCTGCAAATGGTTCTTAGTGTTGATGCCTTTATTTTTGGATGGTTCGGCATGGTCAGCGGTGTTCTGCTTCCGTCAGGATTTTCACGGACCAGGGATATGTGCTTTCGTTGTCTAACCGTTTTGAAACCCAAGGTATTCAATGTCTTCAGAACCCTACGCTTAGGGGCATCGACGGGAAACTTTTTCACTCTACGTCGATCCCCGCTTCAGCTACAAAGGCCTCGACAACAGGCGATTCTATTTCCAGCACTTCCTTGCCAAAAGTATCAATATGAAAATGAATGGCCGACTTGACATCCGTGAGGGCCTGCTCATAGGTATCACCCTGTCCAACCACGACTCCCTTGAGCCCAAGTGGGTAGGCAACATAACCATCAGGGTGCTTTTCAACGATGATCTTAAATTGCGTCATTGCTAATCGCTCCTTCACAAACTATGGCAGGTTTACCGGCGCCGGCCCCGCCTCTGGCGCGGTATACTCCACTTGTCCGGGGGCCAGGTTTTGGCGGCGGTGCCGATCAGGGCCACGGCGGGGACTAATCCTCCAGCACCTGCCCGGCATGCCGCCGCAGGCACTCGTTGAACTGCTGGGGGGCACGCACCGGCCGCAAGTCGCTGTTGACGAAGGAATGAACGGTGTACCCGGTGACGATGGGGTCCTCGCGGCCGGCCTTGAACACCTTATAGGCCAGCTTTAGCTTCACTTTGGGTTCCTCCTCCAGGAAGGTCTCTACCGTCAACAGGTCTTCGAAGGTAGCGGATCCGTGATAGCGGCAGTGGCTCTCCACCACCGGCAGCCAGTAGCCGTCGCGTTCCAAACCGGCATAGGAAACACCAATCTTGCGCAAAAGGGCGGTGCGGGCGGCTTCGAAGAACTCGTAGTAGCGGCTGTAGTAGACCACGTCCATGCGATCGGTCTGGGCGTAGATCACCCGCAGGCGGTAACGGTGCGTGATGTCTACTCTTGCCACTGTCCCATCTGGTCATAGCGCTTGATCCGCAGGGCCACCAGCTCTTCCGGGGGCAGTTTCCGCAGCTCACTCAGCACCTCCAGTAAAGCGGCCTTGACGGTGGCAGTGACCATTTCCACATCCTGATGCGCGCCGCCTGCCGGTTCGGGAAGCACCCGGTCGCAGATCCCCATCTCCACCAGGTCCGTGGGGGCCACCTTCATGGCATCGGCGGCGGCTTCGGCTTTGCCCGCGTCACGCCAGAGGATAGAGGCGCATCCTTCGGGACTGATTACGGAGAACCAGGTGTTCTCCAACATGAGTAGACGGTCACCTATTCCCATACCCAGAGCTCCGCCGGAGGCGCCTTCACCCAGTATGATTACAATCATGGGTACAGGCAGGGTGGCCATTTCCATCAAATTGCGGGCGATGGCTTGGGCCTGACCGCGTTCCTCGGCCCCCAGACCGGGATAAGCTCCGGGGGTATCTATGAATGAAATCACCGGCAGGTTAAACTTGGCCGCCAGCTGCATCAAGCGCAAGGCCTTACGATAACCCTCGGGATTGGGCATGCCGAAATTGCGGTACAGGTTGTCCCGGATACCCCGTCCTTTCTGCTGCCCCATGATCATCACCCTCTGGCCATCGATGACAGCCAGGCCCCCCACCACCGCTTTGTCGTCGCGAAAGTGACGGTCGCCGTGCAGCTCGAACCAGTGCTCCGTAATGCGTTGAATATAATCCAGTGTATACGGGCGTTTGGGATGGCGAGCCACCTGCACCCGCTGCCAACGGGTCAGGCGATTGTAAAAATCGGTGGAGACCTTGGCCAGCTTATCCTGGAGACTCTGGATCTCCCGGGACATATCGATCCCCCGCTCCAGGGCCGTGACCTTGGTGGCCTCGATCTTCTCCTCGAGTTCCCGCAACGGCTTTTCAAATTCCAGGATGTATTTAGCCATAGTGCTAGGAGTATATCACCTTTTCAGGGTAATATGCCAGTGTGATGTGGCTACTTTGGATATTGTCCTGCCGCTGGCTCAATAGCCAAGGGAATACGGAGAGTGCTCGGTAAGTTCATGAGTCTGTCACATGCTGACTAATCATTTTTACCAGACCATCTCGGAATACTTGAAAACTTTTCGATCGGTTTCGCTGTGGGTCCATATGTCGTGATATCTCCCGCGCGGCTGCAACCTTAGGTAACCCACCAGGATGATAGCCTCTTCTTTGGAGAAGCCTTTCTAGAGATTCCCAAGTTCCACCTGCGATAGCATCTGGATCACAATACCTCGCCTGTTGTCCTAGACTAACTGGGATACGTGGATATGCTCTGGTTAATGCCGGTACGTCACCAAAAAACCACGCCTCTAACTCTTCAATAGCCAAGCGATTCAAAACCTGAAATTGCCTCCCCTCTGAAGCGCTGGATTTGGTAATAAAACTGGCATTATGGGAAATTTCCTCTAATTGATTTTTTAAATCTCTGCAATCCGCACGATCCTCATCCATTAAAACGACTATGCGCCAGTCATCCGGCAGCCAGTGCTTGTACCCTGCTAGGCGACCGGGTAACTTCTTACGTAGGTCTGGCTTGCCTTGGTGCGGATGAATACTAAACGAAACATCGAATCCTAGAATTTTAGGCACTAGATTCTGCAGAGCTGCTTCTGCAGACAGTTCCTCAACAAAAAATTCAATATGCATCAGGGGCTGCTTTTTTTCCCAATCTCATTGGGAGGAACCCGCTTTGGACCACCAGCAGCAGTTAAGGGATCCCCAACCTCGAAATACCCCTCTACCCATAGATGTCCAAGCTGTGCGCCTTCATTCATAAATTCATTAATGCCTTCCATCTCATAGGATCGTTTTGCTTGGGTATGGCCTTCTTCATCGCGATATAGTACCCACAGTTCTTTGGGTTTTAGCCCATTGACAAAGAATGGCGAATGGGTGGTAATCATAAGCTGAGAACGCGCGGATGCCATCCTGCATTCTTCAGCAAGTTCCGGCAATAGTCTAGGATGAAGATGATTCTCCGGTTCCTCAATGCCAATGAGCTGCGGAGGCTCAGGATCATATAGAACAGTCAGATAGGCTAGCATTTTTAAGGTTCCAGCAGATGCATACTTCGCTAAGATAGGTTTCTCAAATGGGGCATCCTTGATCTGCAGAAGAAGCCTGCCATCTGCCAAGAGCTGCGTTTCAACTTTTTCAAGACGCGGCACGCGCCGAGATAATGTACTAAGAATTCGATCCAGGCGGTCCTCATGCTGTTCCTTTAAGAACTGAATAACATTTGGTAGATTATCACCATTTGCAGATAATTGTTCTTGTGGTCCTGCTTCAGGAATGCCCCTGCTACTATCAGCTGTCAGATACGATAAGTACCAGCCGGTAATGAATCGTCGCAAGGCACTTACTCGAGGGTGTTTAGTAAATTGTCCCAGAGTATTCACTGCGAGTATCTCAGGAGAATCTAATTGCTCATAAATTCGTTCATCTTTTTCATCCGGCATTTCCCCAGTTACCACCTGACCCGCGCCATTCTTAAAATCAAGGAATGTAAATGGGCGCCCTCGCTCTCCTCTCCTCCATCGGAGCCACTCTTCCGCAACAAAAGGCCCTTTGTTCGCTTCCTCGATTGCTAAGTGATAGGTCACAAGTGGTAAGTTTCTACTTTCCCGATACTTGATTTCAAAGACAATGGGGCCATCAGCGCCCCGCGTACGGAGCTCCTTAAACCGCCCGCGTTTATCCCAAGCCTTACGAAGCCCAACCGAAAAACACTCCGACAAAAAGGCAAAAACATCAAGAAATGTGGATTTTCCACTGCCATTTGGTCCTAGAAATACAGTAAAAGGCAACAGGTTCTTTAATTCTATATCCTGCAAGGCCCGGTAATTCCTAACACGCAGGTACTCGATGCGAGGTATAGATTGTTTGTGAGGCAATTTTTTATCCATTGTAGGCCCTTGTTTGGCAATACCTAAATCTAACCACATCTGTCTTGATAGTCCAATTTTCTGAGTGATCAATGTTCATATTCTCAGCAGCGTCTTCAGGATAATCTCGATATCGAACGTTAAGGACTGATGTCGCAGGTAGTAGTGCTGATAGCTGGTTGAGATTTCAGGTTCACCGACCACCCGTCGCAGTTGCGAGAGGCCGGTGATGCCCGGCTTGAAGAGCAGGTGCGGGTCGGGCTCGTTCACCGGCGCAATTTCCGCGCCCACGAAACTGATATCACCCCTGAAAATTGACCACAGCAGCGGTAGCCGACGGACGGCAGGCCAGCCGCGCTGCAACAGCCAGATACGGCACCGATCGCCGTCTACCGTCCAGATAGTGATTCTTCGCAACCCGCCCACGAGCAGGATAATGGGCCACAGCGGCAGCAGTAATAGATTGGCCAGAGCCGAAGCCAACAGGTCGAACGATCGCTTGGATAAGCGGTGGAAACGATGGTAGAGGGTTAGTTCCAGGTCGACAAGTGGCAGATCACCGAAGTGCTCAACGTCCGTTTTCCCCAACATAATTTCATCCTCGTGGGGCACGATCCGAAACAGCAGGTTCAGATCACGGGTAGCTTCGAGAATATCCATCAGGTCACGGTTGGAATAGTGCTCACCGGCCACGATCACCTCCTGGAAACGATGCCGTGCCGCCAGCTCCCTGATCTCGGTTATGAAGCCTAAAAAAGGCAACGACTCCCTGCCGCCCTCTTTGGGTACCTGGCGATCGATGAAACCCTTCAGGTCGATACCCATATCAGGCCGGCGCAGGAGCATCCGCGCCACCCGGCGCCCTTCAGCCCCGGCGCCCAGAATCACGGCCCGCCGTGAGAAGATCGAGGTCCGTTGGGTGCGATAGCTGTCCCCTACTTTGTCGGTGGCCTGCCGCATATGCACGATCAGCCGCCAGCCGGGGATCAAAAGTGCCACCAGCCCCGAAGCGGCCACCAGCACCAGCCGCGAATAGGCTACCTCTCGCACGAAGAAAGTCAGCGTAGCGATCACCAGAAAACCGATCACCGCTGATATCAAGGCCCGGCTGTAACTGAGCACGTATCGGCTGTAGATCTGGAACAGGCCGCCGATCAGCAGCCACAGGACAACGTAAACCGCCACTACCGGAGCATAGATTTGCATCGTCTGGACGGTATCAAAGCGCGGATCGGGGAGAAACCGCGCCAGGATCATCAGGAAGAACGCCACCGATATGCCCAGAGCATCGATAATCAGGGAAGAAAAAGTGGCCAGATAGCTTTTAACATACGTAATTGCCGCCAGGAGATGGATCGCCAGCCGCAGGGTGGCCCTGGTGAGCAGTCTGCCGGAGAGCGCGCGGTGCTTACGAGCGAAGGTAGCCATGGCCTCAAAGTGCAGCCGCTGGTAATATAAAGGAGCCGCTACATGAGTGACTCCTTTATAGTGCATGATCTCCGTCTCCGGCAGATAGACCACCTTAAATCCCGCCAGATGAATTCGATAGCAATAGTCCAGATCATCGCCCCACATAAAAAAATCTTCATCCATCGGGCCCACCGTTTCGATTACCCGGCGGGGCAGGCACAGGCAGGAGCCGCTCACGGCGTCAACTTCATGAGTCTCATCCGGATCCAGATATGACAGGTCGTAACGGGCGAACAGGCGGCTATGGGGAAAGAGCTTCGCCAGTCCCACGAAGTGTGTAAAGGCCACCCAGGGCCGGGGGAAACTGCGTTTGGCTGCCTTCTGAAAGCTGCCGTCGCTGTTCAAGATTTTCGGACCGACACAACCGACCTGGGGGTGGTTCGCCAGGTAATCCGTGAGTACCTGCGGGGTGTTCTCCTCCACGATTGTATCAGGATTCAGGGAAAGGAAGTAATCCCCGGTGGCGGCCGCCAACCCCTGGTTAAGCGCCGGGGCAAAGCCCAGATTATGGTCGTTGCGGATTATCCGGACCTCCGGGAACAGCTGCCGCACCATCTCGCTAGTCCCGTCGTAGGAATTGTTATCCACCAGGATAATCTCACTTTCACCGTCAAACCGGGTCTGCCGCAATGAATACAGGCACTGTTTGACAAACTCGCGAACGTTGTAGCTGACGATGATGACGGAAAGGGTCATGGCTCGGGGGGATTTTCCGCTTCCTGAGGCTGGAAAAAACGTTCCCGGATGATATCCCTGATATGGGATAGTTTAAGCCTGATAACAATCCAGACCGCCTCATAGATAATTCCCTGGGACATCTTTGAATCCCCCTCAGTCCTATCAACGAAGATAATCGGGACTTCCTTGATGGTGTATCCCCGCCGGTAGGCCCGGAAGGTGGTTTCGATCTGAAAGGAATAGCCCTCCGACCGGATCGTAGAGATATCCAGATTTTCCAACACTTTTCGCTTCCAGCATTTGAAGCCTCCGGTGAGATCCCACACCGGTGTACCGGTGACGAGCCTGGCATATAGATTGGCGGACCAGCTCAATATCAGGCGGGAAAGGGGCCAATTGACGATATTCACCCCCTTTATATAGCGGCTGCCGATGACCAGGTCATAGTCCCCGATCTCGGCCAGCAAATCCGGGATCTGGTCGGGATCATGGGACAGGTCGGCGTCCATCTGCATGATCTGCTGGTAGTCCCGCTGCAACGCCCAGTTGAATCCAGCGCAATAAGCGGTTCCCAGACCCAGCTTTTCGGGACGCCGTAGTACGTGTACCCAAGCCTCCTGCTCGGACCGCTGCTGAACCCACTGGCCGGTCCCGTCCGGTGAATTATCGTCCACCACCAGCACATGCGCTCCGGGCACTACCACATGGATACGATCCAGCAGCGCCTCCACATTCTGGCGCTCGTTGTAGGTGGGAGTAATGATCAGTATTTTTTTGGTGGGTGGGGTTCGCGGCATGGGCAACAGGGTAATAGTTCAGCTGGTTACTTTCGTTTACGGGACCAATTGATGGGCTATAATGAACTCGTTCAGAGAACCGGGTTTTACTGTCAAGGCAACACGGAGCCTCGAGCTTTAAACGCCTTAAGCCGCTCCCGAAGTTCCGAATCGCCCAACGCCAGGATCTCGGCCGCCAGCACCGCGGCATTTGCGGCCCCGGCCTTACCCACGCTGACGGTGGCGACCGGTACCCCTTTGGGCATCTGCACGGTGGCCAGCAGGGCATCCAGGCCGTCCGCCAGCCCTCCCGGCAGCGGGACACCGATCACCGGCAGTATCGAATGGGCCTTCAGTGCTCCCGCCAGGTGGGCCGCCATGCCCGCCCCGGCAATCAGCACGCCAAACCCCTGCCCCTCGGCCGAAGCGGCAAACTGGGCCACCTGTTCGGGGTTGCGATGGGCAGACAACACGTGCACCTGATGCGGCAGGCCGAAATATTCCAGGTACGGCAAGGCCGCTTCCATCAACGGCCGGTCGGTTTCACTGCCCATCAGGAGCGCAACTTTTTTCATCGCTCAAACGCTGTTAGGTCATCTTGGTGTCAGTGGTCTTGTTGGCCGGCCGGTCAAAGGAATGGAACGTCCTCAGAATCGTCTCCAGCCATTTGATGAGCAGCACCTTGGGCCGCCCCGGGTTGAATACCACCCCGGTGAGAAAATAGATCCTGTTCTGCACCCGGTCCCGGAAGAGATAGTTCACAAATGGGCCTCCGGCAGCCTGCTTGTAGTGGCCCCATACACCGCGCTGGATCATTATTTCGTGGCCCTGTTCCATCCCCAATTCTATCGACCGGAAAAGTGTGTCAATGTAAATATCGCCGAAGAGTTCCTCCGCTATATATTCCATCCGGTTCCAGGCCCAGGCCGGGTCGATCCGGGCGGTATCACCAGACTCAATCCAATGTATTCCCAGCCAGCGATAGGGATACCCACGACCGAGCCAGATGAAATTTTGCTCCGGTTTCTCCTTGACCACTATAAAACCGTTCTGGATACGCAAGCCGATATCGTACTGTTCCGCCAAGTGGGCCATCAGTTTCTTCTCGACGCGATACTTATAGACGATCTTGTATTGGCGCAGCCTGAGCTGCTGTTCGAACTGGTCGAATATCCAGGTCTGTAGACGCTCCAGCTCCAGTTGGGCGTGAATGGCGCTATGGGCGGTGAGGCCCAGGAAAATCTGTCCCCTGGCCAGATAGTCCGTAGCCAGGAAGAGCGGGTTCCCGCCCTGCAAAGCCTGCTCTACCCGCTCAGCGCCGAGGATCCGGCGGACCAATAAGTCACAAGTGGAATCTACCGGGTTGGAAAGCGAGGCCACCACCAGACTGTTATAATGCCGGTAATCTTCAAATTCATACGGCGAGGCCCACTTGATCTTGAATACCGGCTCCGGGGCGGGAGTGGCCATCTCCCGGGTGAATACTTTTGTAAGCAACGGTTCCAGCAGAGGGCGATCCTCTTCAGAGGTGATGATTACCAGCACATCTTCCTGGCCGATCGCCGGCGGCTTACGGTTACAGGCGACAGCCACCATCAGGAGGGCCACCAGAACGGCGGATGATAAACGTGAGGGGGCTATCAGCATAGAAATCGGCTTATCAGCTCTTATGTACATAGATTCCCTGTCGGAATTCGACCGGCCGGCACCGCCAGACCAGCCTGAATCTCCGGGGCTAGAGCGTGAAAGTTGCCATGAAAAATGGACGGATAACACCTTATTTTTTGCTACGCCTGCGAGAGGGGGGATTCTTTGTCTGCACTCCCCCGCCCTGGCCGGGCAGGCCGATGGCGGGGTTCCCCCGCTTTCAGCGGGGTCCAGGACTAGATTTTCAAAGAGCGGGGATCCTTTATCAAACTCAGGCTCGCCCGTTGGGCTACGCCCAGAGGGACAGATCCTTCGAACTGCCCTTCGAGAGCCTCAGGGCGACGTTTTAGCTCAGTCGCCTCAATTTTCAATCGACAATATACAAT
>SDBV01013918.1_pt1 | contig 10190 bp, 11 predicted proteins | sample 2277081 | NCBI WGS metagenome assembly SDBV01 (sample SAMN10402039, study PRJNA504765) | marine sediment metagenome | isolation source: marine sediment core GS10_PC15, 223 cmbsf | place: Arctic Ocean: Southern Knipovich Ridge | collected 2010 | reverse complement strand
GAAGTTGCTACCTTTTGGTGGACAGTATAAGAAGTCATAGATTTCCTTGCGAGAAACGGAGGCATCTATGATGGAGGAGAAGAGATCCAGGCGGCAATTCACTCGTGAGTTCAAGTTCGAAGCGGTGGAGTTGTTGCTTAATGGCGACAAGACGGCCGTAGAGGTAGCCAGGAACCTGGGCATCCGGGTAGAACTGCTCTATCGCTGGAAGAACGAGTACGTAAGCAACAATGCCCAAGCTTTCCCGGGCACGGGGCATCTGGCTGATCCCGAGGAGGAGCGGATACGCACATTGGAGCGTGAATTGGCCAGTGTCACCGAGGAGCGTGATATCTTAAAAAAAGCGTTGGCCATTTTCTCAAAGACACCCAGATGAAGTATCAGTTTATCGATCACTACCGCTCCCTATTTGGTGTGGAGAAGATGTGCCGACTGTTTGTTGCCAGCCGGAGCGGATTCTATCGCTGGAGCCGAGTGGCAGAGAGTAAACGGGCGGCTGAGAATCGCCTGCTGTTGGACAATATCCAGCGCATCTACGAGGCTGCCAAAGGTCGCTACGGGAGCCCTCGCATCACCGCCGAGTTGCGGGACCAGGGTTATGCCTGCAGCCGCCCCCGGGTCGCCAGACTGATGCGCAAGCACGCCATCAGAGCCAGAACCAGGAGAAAGTACAAGGTGACCACAAATGCCAAGCACAACTATGCGGTGGCGCCGAACCTGCTCAAGCAGGGGTTCCGGACCGATGCCCCTAACCGGGTCTGGGTCTCGGACATGACCTATATCCGCACCCTGGAGGGTTGGCTGTACCTGACAGTGATTATGGACCTGTTCAATCGAAAAATCATCGGCTGGTCCATGAGCGAGAGAATGCAGGCCGGAGAGACCACCATCCCTGCTTTCCGGATGGCTCTGAAGAGCTGTCAACCCCCGGCGGGCCTGGTGTTCCACTCGGACCGGGGCGTGCAATATGCCTGTGACCCGTTCGTGGCACTGTTGAAGCGATCAAAGGCGATCCAGAGCATGAGCGGCGGGGGCAACTGTTATGACAACGCCGTTGCCGAGAGTTTTTTCCATACCCTGAAAACCGAACTGGTCTACCATGAAATATACAGCACGCGGGAGGAGGCCAGGCACAATCTGTTCGAATACCTGGAAGGCTTTTATAACCGGTTCAGGAGGCACTCAACCCTGGGATATAAATCCCCGGTTGAGTACGAAAACATGAGGTTAAACCAGGCAATATGACTTCTCGTTGTGTCCACTTTTTTGTAGCAAGATCAGGGATCCCGAAGTGAAGAGGGTGGGTTTTATCCGTCCCCAAGTCACCCGCTAACCGCTGAGGGCTGACAGCTGACGGCTTATGTACGCTTATTCAGGATATCGTCGATCAGGCCGTAGGCTTTGGCGTCCTCGGGGGACATGAACTTGTTGCGGTCGGTATCCTTTTCAACCCGCTTGATAGATTGACCGGTGAGTTTTGCTAGAATCCGGTTGAGGTCCTTTTTGAGCTTCAGGATCTCCGTGGCGTGGATCTCGATGTCGGAGGCCTGGCCTTCCACGCCGCCCCCCGGCTGGTGGATCATGATACGGGCGTTGGGCAGCGCCGACCGCTTACCCGGGGTACCGGCCGCCAGCAGAATAGCCGCCATACTGGCCGCCTGGCCCATGCAGATGGTGGCCACATTAGGCTTGATGAAGTTCATGGTATCCAGGATGGCCATCCCTGAGGTGACGATACCGCCGGCGCTGTTGATGTACAGAAAAACGTCCTGCTTCTCGTCTTCGGCCTCCAGGAACAGCAGCTGGGCGATGATAAGGCTGGCCACGTTATCGTCAATGGAGGTGCCCAGAAAGATGATGCGCTCCTTGAGTAGCCGGGAATAGATGTCAAAGGCCCGCTCGCCCCGGGAGCTCTGCTCGACAACGATGGGGACGAGCATGTTGTTCTTCTCAAACATGGCAGGCTAGCTCGCTTTCCGTAGTTCGCGTGAAGGTTTGTGGATCACCTTGATCCTGGCATAGCTTTTCAGCCGCTCAAACAGGGCGTCCGAGATCATATCCTGCCTCAGGCTCCGTCGGTTCTCCGGGCGGCGGAAGTGGTTGCGGACCTGGTTGGCCTGGGTTTCGTCTTTTGCGATGATCTCCTGGATGCGTTCCTCCACCGCCGCGTCATCCACCGTAATACCCTCGGCTTCGATCAGCTGCTTACGCAGGAGGTACCACTTGAGGTTCCAATTAATTGAGGCCCGGTGTTCCTCCCGGACCGCATCCCGGTCGATCTCGTTCCTGGCATAGCCCTCGCGCTCAAGGTCGGCCACGAGGGTGTCGACGTAGTTCTCGAACAGGGAAGTGGGCACTTCCAGCTGGGCGTTACGCACGAAGTGGTCAGCGATGTCATGGGTCAGGCGCTTGTGGCCTTCGCGCTCAAAGGCCTCCTGGATTTTCTGCCGCAGGTTGGCCCGCAGCTGGTCCAGATTTTCGGCTTCCGGGTCAACCTGGCGGGCTAAAGCGTCGTCAATATCCGGCAGGATCTGTTCGGTTATTCCGCGCACTGTCAGCTCATAATGGATCGGTAGCCCCGAATCATCGGTAATGACAACCCGGCGGGTGTCCCCCACGCGCGCCCCCCGCAGCTTTTCCAGGTTCTCCGGTCCAAGGGGGCCCTCGGGGCGCAGGTGAATGTAGCGGTCCTCCATCTTCCGGCCTACAAGGGGCACGCCGCTTTCGTCAACTTCCTGGAGGTCCGCCTGAAGGTAATGGTTTTCCTCGAGGCTGCCGCCCTCCACCGTCCGCAGCTCTGCCTGCTGCTGGCGCAGATCATCGATAGCCCGCCCCACATCCTCCTCATCACAGTCGTATATAACCTGCTCGAGTTTCATCCCTTTCTGGTAGGATGGCAGGGTCACTTCCGGCTCCACCTCAAAGGTAGCCTCGAAACGGAAAGCCTTCCCTTCGCGAAACTGTACCGCGCGGATGGTCGCCTGGCTGATAGGTTCCAGATCGGCGTTCTCCAAGGCTGACTGGTAATACTCCTGAACCGCACTTTCGGTAAACTCGGCTTCGGCTGCGGTGCCAAACTGCTGGCGTACCAGCTTCGGAGGAACTTTTCCCTTCCTGAACCCCGGGAGCCTGACCTTCTTACTGAACTTCTGGAAGAAGACCGTATACTTGTCCTGAAGCTCCTCCCAGGGCACTTCCACCTGCAGGCGGCGGGTAAAACTATCAACAACAGTCAGTTTGTTTTCCACGGTATTAGCAACTTGGATATATCAGGTAGATTTTATGATAATAATTTACACCACTGCCGCCCTGGATTCAGCCTGATTTCCTGATCGTGGTTGTATCAACGGGAACTGTTGCCGGGGGAGCTAAAAAAAAGGAATCTTCCGGGAAAGGTCGGTTCCGGCTAGCCGGTGCCAGCCGCAGGCATTTCCGCCAGGTGCCGGGCCGGACCTCGCTGGGCGGAGCCACTTCTGTCGGTGGACTCGATAGCGCGTTTGAGGGCTTCCAGGTGATCGAGCATGCCGCGGCGAACGATCTCCTTGAAAAGTGCTTCCACATACCAGGGTCTCTGGTTTCCCACGATGGTGGACCGCAGAATGGCGGCTTGGGAACGGCCCTCAACCGGATGTACGCTCAGCCGCTGCTGGCGGGTAAACCCACGTTGAGGGTACCGTGGACTCCATTGGGCCATAGCCAGGCTATGGGGCGGTTCCCACCGGGTGATCCTTCCCTCACGCTGCAAGATGATTCCCGGTAGATTCAGTTTCAGGGAATACCGCCCGTCCAGTCCGGGCTTGGGGGTTCCGATCCACTGGAACCGATACCGCAGCCGATGACACGTCAGACTTACCGGCAGGTTGACCAGGAACGCCCAGACGACTTGCGGGCTTTCTTCGATAAGAATATCATGCTCCAGCCTGAACATCCCTACTGCCCCTAAGTATAGCCTATCTGGTACGGCATTCAGTAGATGACTACCCCTGAGATCGAAACATACAGCCAGATGTTTAGGGTTCAGTTGTGATTTTTCGGCGAATGCCGGACGGTTTATCCGCAGCACTAGGCCTTACTGGCCACCATAAGCAGCCAGTTGCGGGGCGAGGAGCTGAGCTGCAGATCCGCAAAGGCCCCATCGACCGCTTCCTTGAGGACCTCAGCGCCTATATTAAGAGGTATGCCCGGGAGCACGCCCTTGATCCACAGATCGTACCCGCTGATATCTTCAAAACTTTCCAGGGGCATGTCCACCTTAACCATTTCTTTAGTCTTTACCAAGAAACCGTGATCCGTCACCAGATGATCATACTCTTCTTCCGTCAGGCGGTGGCGGGCTTCCACCTTTTCCTTGTTTGGGCTCAGATCATACCGGCTTTTCAGCAGGCGCAGTGCCCTGAGCATCCACCGCTTGTAGAACTGCTGGGACTCGGGCGGTTCAGCCCCTTCAAAAAAAGTAGTATTGAACGAAAAAATACCACCCTGGCGGAGGGAGTCGCACACTTCTTCCACCACCCGGGCTTTCTCTTTCACCAGATGGATGGCGTTGCAGAAGATAACGGCATCCAAGGGTTTGCGCACAATCTCCGACAACTGCTCCGCTTTTGATTGCACGAAGCGTACAACCGCGCCCCCCACATCCTCCAGGTTACGGCGCGCGATATCAAGGACTGAGGCGGAAGGTTCCACGGCGATCACCTCGGCTCCCCTCGGGCCGGCAACTTTCTCTACCAGCAGCCGAGTGACCGCACCCGTGCCCGCACCCAGGTCCATTACCCGCTGGCCCGGCTTTAGATCGGTGAGGGCAACCAGCCGGTTGATAACGTCTTTGTAAAAGGAATGCTGTGAAAACGCCTCGAAACTGAAGGTCTTGTCTACCATGGGTCCTTCTCTTTGTTGTTGATCACCACCCGCAGATCCACCGCACCGGGACCCGCGTTCCTGGCAGCATCATTACATTGAACAAAAGCAACCTGAATTTCCGAATCAGGCCAGCATGGGTCACCCACACCGCGGTCGCAGCTTTCGCTCCTATCTATTGTGAATCTTTCGATAAAAGTTAGACAGAAGAAAAAAGGAGCGCAAGGTTCATTGGACCAGGAGTTCTAACAAAGTCCCAGAGGGATCCCTTTCCCGTTCCGGAGGGATCCCTCTGGGAAAGGGAAGCCTGCGGCTCGGGATAATCAACCTTTCTTTTGCCAATGGCTAATTGTGAGGCTCCGTGCCGCTGCTTTTGGGACCTCACCCCCCTTCGATCTGCCAGCTGGTGGACTCAGGGCAGGCCCTTCGCTCCGCGAAGTTGATTCGCTGTAGGCATTGCCAACGGCTACGCCGAGGCCCCTCTCCTTAAGGAAGGGGGTAGAGGGGGCCTCTACGATCCAGGACATTGATAGTAATTTATTCTCACCACATAGGTAACAGTTATTGTTCATTTTTCGATCCCCGCTGAGGCCGCAGGTCGGCGCGGGTATCGAAGACGATTAGAACTTGTGGCTCAGCCTCAGGCGGTACCTCAGGTCATAGTCATAGGGATTGGTACCCACATCCAGGGCCAGGGCATTGACCTTGGGGAGAAAGAACCTCAGCCCAGCACCATAGCCCACTAAAGGCAGAGCCGGCCGCAGGGGCTCTCCGGGACCGTAGCCCCACCCGACATCAACAAACAGCACCATCGATAGCCCGACCTCCATCTGCTGCCACAACTGCCTGGGGACCAGGGTCTGGCGCAGCTCCATACTGGTGAAAACCACGCTGGCGCCTTTCAGGCGGTCCTGGACCTCGATGGGGTTCAGTCCGGGGGCCACGTTGTAGCCTCGAACCCAATGGCCTCCAACATATTGGGTCAGATAGATGGGTGTCGGTCGGGTGGCATGAAAAACCATGAGAGCCGCTCCCCAGACCAGCGGACGAGTCCCCTTCCGCAGAGGAAAAAACACCGCTCCCTCACCTTGAATCAACCCATAGGTTGGTGAGCCTCTATCCAGCCCCCACACCGGCGAAAGACCCAGCTGCAGCCGGAACCCGGTCGTTGGATCGCGCCAGATATCGGTAGTGCGCCATAATATTGATACCTTTGCTTGAAAAACACGATGGCGAAGATTCTCCCAAGGCGATGTCGATCCGCCCTTCGGCAGCCACCTTACCCGGCGGTCTTCAAAGCTTGCAGCCCCCGCCAGGTAAACCGTCTTGCCGCGGAAGTACTTCCCCAGACCCACCTCAAGGTCCCTCCTGCCATAGCGGAAGTTTGTATCCGGGTCGTCACGGTAGGTTTGCATGACCCAGCCGTTCAGGGCTATGCGATCCCCCGTGAACCAGGGATCGGCGAACAGCAGGTAGTAGGTTACCTCAGTCCCCACCGTACCGCCGACATTCAGGCTCTGGTTCAGCCCCCGGAAGTTGGTGACAATAAGACCTCCGCCGTAGGACCAGCCCAGATCCTGCAAGTGGTAATAAATCGGGTATGGTATAAATCGGATAGTCTCCACCACCTCCACTACCAGCGCCGTTTCCCCGGGCGCCGTCGGCCGGGTGTAAAGGTCCACCCACTCGAAAATGCCCAGGTTGTAGAGGCGGTTGCGGTCCTCACGGGCCAGGGTGGAATCAAACGGCTGGTTGAGGAGGTGAGACAGTTCCCGCGTGATGATATACTCCCGAGTGACCTTGTTGCCCTCGATCACCACGCTGGTAATGAGCGGTCCCTCAGCCTGGGCGAAGAGCCAGGCGGTGCCCAACAGGAAGGGCAGCGGCCAGCTGGTCAGCCCCTTGACCACAGGAACGGGTATCCAGGCGTAAAAGCCGGTTAAGCAGTGCATCGCATGCGATAGAGGTAACAAAAAAGGCCTCGCCTGGCCGGGAGACCTTTTTCGTTCAGATGAAGATAAGATCGTCGGCTAACGTCGCCCGCGGGCCATCTTCGAACGAGAAACGTCACCGTTCTTGTCAATGAAATACAGATAACCCGATTCGCGCCGTACACCGGCATCGGCTACTTTGGTAGCATTCCCGCCTTTCTGACCAGCACGGGCCATCTTTGAACGCCACACATGACCGTCCTTACCCAGATAGTATAAGAAGCCTGGCTCCTTCTTTACACCAACGGTTTTGACCTTCTCTGCCATAATCAGGAATCTCCTTCTTAGTGGGTTTTCGGATAAGAAATCAATTTAAAGGCACTCTCGACGGAGAATTTTGGCCTTTCCGTCGATAAAGTCAAGAATTTTTCCGGCTTATTCTGCCGCCCGGATTTTTTCTGTTTTACGGTTATATATTACTCTATAACAACAACATATGTTCATTATTCCTGGATAAGCAGCCAGAAAAAATGCGCCGCCCGGGTGCAGGAGGGTTTCCGGGGCGGTGTATCCAAAGGGGGCTTTGCAATAGTGCCGCGGCGCGTCAACTTACCCGACAGCAAGACCGGCAGGAACACTATCCGCGGCTCGGTTTTCCGCCGATGCCCTGACGACTGCGGAATCAGTTTCCCCGCTGCCGGCTCCTTTCGAACCGAGCCATGACCTCCATAAACTGAGCGGCGCTGGTGCATGAGAAGAAGTCCGAGCTCGCTTTGAGCTCCCCCAAGGTGATGCTGGGGGCCGGTCCGTAGTTATGGCCGGGATAGACTATAGTCTCGGGTGGCAGGGTCAGGATCCGGTTATAAACGCTGTGATAAAGCTGGCGCGTATCGCTCAAATGGCCGATAGTGCGCCCCGTCCGGCCTACGAAGACCGTATCCCCGGAAAATAGCAGGCCATCCTCTTCATAATACCAGCAGACGCAGTCCGGATAGTGCCCCGGTGTTTCCAGCAGGACCATGCGGCGGCGACCCAGCTCAACCGCAACGCCGTCAGGCAGGCCACGGTAGTTTGGCAGATGACCCAGCACAGGCCGATGGTGGCCGACTGTTTCCAGCTGCGGTTCCAGCGCAAGCCATTCTTCCAGGCAGGCCAGGTGGTCGCCGTGGGTGTGAGTGAGGAGCATATACTTAAGGCTCAGGCCCTTTTCCTGAACAGTATCCTGAATGGGGCCGGCAGGAGTGGCGGCATCCACCAGGGCGGCGGTCAGGGTATCAGGACACCAGACCAGGTAGCAGAAGTTACGGTCATACCCCCCTTCGAAGGTTGCCACCCTCAGCGTCTGTCCATTGTTCAGCGCATCAACCATGTACGTTAAGCAAGTTATTCCTCCACGGCGTACAGGAACCGTCCCAGGTAAACAACCAGCCCCGCCATGTCCCGCATAGCCCGCCACAAGCTGCTTTCACGGCCCAGCTTCTTATGACCAAACCGACTGGACACGTACAAGCGAACCTGGCGGGGTACGAGCCGCTTCAGGGCCAGAGCTTCCGTGTAGGGCACCATCGTATCATTGCGGCCATGCAGAACCCAGAATGGGAACTGAATCCGGGAGTGGAACCCGGACGGGGAGAGTTTTTCAAGAAGTGGGCGAACGTGCTGGAGGACTTCTTCAGCCAGGGCGCTGGTTTCGGGATTGCCGGGGGTCAGGATAAGGTCCGCTAACCGGCGCTCCCCGGCGGGCAGCCTGGCCCTGGCCTCATCTCCTTCAGCAACCCTGTCGGTGACGTAGTAGCCCAGCACTTCTTGCATTGTTTCCCGGTTAAATGATCGGGGGATATGCTCCAGGTAGTTATAAAAGAAGATCACCTGTCCCCAGGGATCGGGCTCAATGGCAACTTCCACTCCCTCTTCTACGACGGACCCGGTGAGAAGGAACCGGAGAGTGGTTTCAAGGTCGCAGTAGGAGCCATAGAGGAGTACTGCCCTTGGCGGCGGCAGTTGCATATCCTCATCCAGCAGGGCTTTGAGGAGTAATCCGCCGGCGAAGCTGGTCCCTGCCACACTGATATGGCCCGGGCAGATTCTCTCGTGCCCCTGGATATACTGGTAGAAGGTTATTATGGAGTCCAGGTTACTCTCGTCAATAATGACCGCCTTTAGCCGAGGCAGCCGGGGCACGAAGACTATCAGCCCGATATGGGACAGGGCCCGGGCCAGATTATCCAGGTCCGGGTGTTCTTCGCCGTGGGGAGTAGCGCCGTGGTAAATCACCAGGGCCGGTGCTACCGAACGGGCCAGGGGCCGGTAGACCCGGTAGGGCAGAAGCCCGTCCTTCCCGTGAGGGTAATGCTCGGTCTGTACCTCGATCCTGCAGTACAAACGTCCCGGAAGAGGATTCATTCCCCTGGACAGGTACAGCAGCGCCCCTGCGGCCCGGAAGAAGGTCCAGCCCCACCGGAGCAGCCAGCAGGCAAACACCAGGGAGATCAGCAGCAGTAAAATCCATACAATCATACCAGTCGTCCTTGATCACACTTCCCAGCAGCTTATACGAGGCGGTAAACCACCTCGCTGAGTCGAAAAAACCCCCGCCTGAGGTGGGGCTGTACTCCCCCGACAGGCATCAGCGGTTGATGATAGTCGATTGTCCGTGATCCGTTGTCCGTTGCTGGGGGCCTGCCCTGGGACCGCCGGCTGGCGGAGATACTCCCCAGGCTCTCGTGCCGGGGCATGAGGTTAACCTCCCATCCATATGAACAGGCTGTCTGACATGGTTATTCCCCCTTCAGAGTCCAGGAGAATCCCCTCCACCTCGGGCAGGTCGTTCAGCAGGCGCAGGCCCTCTTCGGGATTCATGACGAAAATTCCCTGGGCCAGGCACCCGGCGAGTTCACAGGAAGGCGCTATGACGGTCACTGACCTTAGTGAGCGGACGGGGCGACCGGTCGCCGGGTCCAGGTGATTATAGTAGGTGTTATCCCGGAAGGTGTAGGCCTGGTCGTTGGTGGAGGCGGTAGCGACGCCGCAGTTTTCTACAAACAACTGCACTGCCGTTGCTCCCGATTCGGGATCCCTGACACTGATCGGCCATCCCAGGCCGTCGGGCGACCCCCCGCAGGCCACATGGGAACCTACCTGTACCATTGCGTTCGCTATCCCGGTATAAACCAGATGGGCCAGAGCCTGGTCGGCCGCGTACCCCTCCTTAATACCCGTCAACGAAACGGCAAAGGCGTCGTCGGGCATCTTCACCTGATATTGCTCCGGGACAAAATCAATGCTTGTCCGCCGCAGGGGCAGCAACAGCTCCCGCACTACACTCCGATCCGGGGGACGAGGAAACCGCCTGGCAAAACCGTAGGCCTGCTCCAGATAGCCCATGAAAATGTTCAGGCCGCC
>SDBV01013917.1_pt1 | contig 10190 bp, 7 predicted proteins | sample 2277081 | NCBI WGS metagenome assembly SDBV01 (sample SAMN10402039, study PRJNA504765) | marine sediment metagenome | isolation source: marine sediment core GS10_PC15, 223 cmbsf | place: Arctic Ocean: Southern Knipovich Ridge | collected 2010 | reverse complement strand
CAATCGTGCAGTCGTATAATTGTGCAATCGAGCAACCTCGCAGTCAAGCTATCGTGCAATCGTGCCTTCATGCTTTCGTGCAGTCGTACATATGGGATTTACCATTAATTATTGAGACGATACGTATAAAGGTATCATTTATATACTTTATTTCCTTTATACACGTTATATACCTATATTTTAGAATGTTTTGTTTACCCTGTGAAATCATTTTTCCTGCCCGCCACTATGTTTTGGCAGGAGGGCAAAGCAAAATTATCCCGACATACCTGTCGGGATATTTCACGGGGTTAATTTTTAGTTTTAATATAAAATGCTAAAAAAAATTATCATACCAGTTTTAATTACTATTGTTAATATTTCTTCTGGCTTTTCTCAAAAATCCGATCAGCCTTTACCTCCTGTATTGGATACTGTAAGCGTTGACCCAACAACAGGACCCGATACAACTATTGTTTATATATCCTGGTTTTTAAGTCCCTCAACTGACGTTGTTGGCTATATTATTTATCGTGATTCAAGTACTTTGTGGATTTGCCTTGATACTGTTTGGGGTTCTACTGCTACTTTTTACAAAGATACTTCCTCTGATGCAGATGACCATACTGAATCATATTGTGTTGCAGCAATAGATTCAACTAATGAACCCAGTCCGATGTGTCCTCCGCACACTACAATTTATACTTTCCCATACTTTTTTGATTGCCCCCCAAGAATAGAGATTGATTGGTCCGAATATACCGGATGGACAAATGGTGTTTCTGAATATAGGATTTATGTAAAAATTGATACTAATGAAACATTCTTATTAGGTACTGTTCCCGGAAACATTACTTCTTATATTCATTATATAACTGATACTACTTCTTATTCTTATTATGTTCAGGCAGTGAACCAAGATGGGAGAACAGCTTCTTCTAACAATATTCGTATAACTCCTGACCTTCCTTCTCTACCTCAATTTATAAATGCCAATTTTGCAACTGTTTCAGGATATAATGAAGTAAATCTATCATTCTCTATTGATACTGTTCCTATAGAGTATAAACTTTTAAAATCAGAAAACATCCAGGGACCTTACGATACAATTGCCCAATTTATTGATTTAAAAACTGAATATATTGAATATAATGATTTTGTAAAAATATTTTATGATATATATTATTATAAGCTTGTAGCAATTAATATATGTGGCGATGTTGTTGAAGCCCCCCGTCTTATAAACCTGATAAATAATATTGTTCTAAAAGTTTATAACAATAATGATTTAACTCATACTCTTAAATGGAACGATTATTTAGGAGCTTATGATAAGTATAATATATACAGAATTGTTGATGAGTATCCCGCAGAATTTCTTGGTAGTGTTAGTTATGGAGATATAAAATACATTGATAATGTTTTAAATTATCAGCAAGCCCATACTGAAGGAGATTTTTGTTACTATGTTGAAGCAATTTTAGACACTTTACAATACGAAATAGAATGTATATCCCGCTCAAATATTTCGTGTACTTCCCAGTTTCCACGAATTTTTATACCAGATGCTTTCAACCCTGATAGTGATATAGAAAAAAATAGAATTTTTCAACCTTATGTATCTTATGCTTCCACGAAAGATTACATTTTTATTATCTATAACCGCTGGGGCGAAAAAATCTTTGAAACAAATGATACCCAACAAGGATGGGATGGAAAAATAAACAATAAATTTACTGAATCGGGAACTTATATATATTACATAAAATTTTCAACTGCTGAAAATAAAGTTTTTGAAAAGAGTGGATTTGTAACATTATTTTATCATTAATCGTAAGAAAGCGATACCAATATACAAATTTATACTAATGATACTAATTTAATACCAATATACGAATTAATACTAATAATGCTAATTAATATTATATAAATAAGAACGTTTTGGATAAATTAACTTATATTTTATTATTAATCACAAATAAATAAAAATTGAAGACTAAAAATTATTTATTTCTGCTAAATATTTTAATTCCAGTAATTTTAGTTTCTTGCTGCGGTAAACCACCTGCACCGTCACCTGGTGTTGCATTAAAATTTGTAGGTGTTAAAAACAATACAATAGTATATATTATTGAAACTTTAAGATCTGATATTAATTCTTATATCGATACTAGTTATAATATATTAAATCAAACTAATCATTATACAACATTCTTAGATTTCAAATATAAAACAGAAGATAATGGTAATTATATCATATTTCTTGATACTTCATATACCTATCCGGATAATGGTAATTATTTTATTTTTCTTGATACTTCAGGTACCAAACATACAATAACAGATGTTGAATTATATTGGAAAAGCTCACGTTGTGGAGATGAATTAGATGGTTACAATTATAAGTTTGATGGAGTAAAAAAGACTAATAAAGATGCATCAATAACAATACAATATTAGTATTAAAATTTATAACTTTAAATCTTAAATGTTTATATATCATAAGTTCGTTTACACTTTTTTAATGTGAACCTGAGAAACCGAATAATTTATTTAACCAATTAACAAATCACTACATTAGTATTCATTAGTATATTGGCATCGGTTTAAGTATATTAGCACCGTTTATATTAACTTTTTACTTTATACTTTTTACTTGTTTTTATGTCCCTTCAATCAGAAATAGAAAAAAGAGGAATACAATGGCAATATAGAAAATTACTTAGGGTTTGTATTCGCAGTCAGACTAAAGAAAATAGAAAATTAATACGTAAGGCATTTAATTTGGCTAATGTTGCTCATAATGAAATGCGACGGAGATCAGGCGAGCCCTATATAATACATCCTATAGAAGTCGCAAAAATTGTTGCCGGTGAAATAGGATTAGGAACAAGATCTGTTGTATGTGCTTTATTGCACGATGTTGTTGAAGATACTGATTATTCTCTGGAAGATATTAAAGGTATGTTTGGCGATAAAATTGCCTCAATTACTGACGGCTTAACTAAAATTTCAGGCATTTTTGACCAAAAATCTTCACTACAGGCAGAAAACTTCAGAAAAATGTTACTCACCCTCTCTGATGATGTAAGAGTAATACTAATAAAATTAGCTGATAGATTGCATAATATGCGTACACTTTCAGCATTACCTCGTAACAAACAAATAAAAATAGCAGGTGAAACTCTGTTCTTATATGCACCATTAGCCCACCGATTAGGTTTATATACAATTAAAACAGAATTAGAAGATTTAAGCTTTAAATATGAACATCCTGCATTATATGATGATATTAGCCAAAAATTGAAAGATAGCGAAAGAAAACGGGTTAGTTATATCAACAAGTTCAGCTTACCAATTATTGATAAATTAACGGAGCTTAATTTTAACTATGAAATTAGCGGACGAACGAAATCAGTTTATTCTATATGGAATAAAATGCAAAATAAGGATGTTCCTTTTGAAGAAGTTTATGATATTTTCGCAATTCGCATTACTTTTGAACCCAATCCTGAGATTTCTGAAAATATCCAGTGCTGGAATATATATACTCTTATTACCGGTATATACCAACCAAATCCATACAGGTTAAGGGACTGGGTAAGTATTCCAAGAGCTAATGGATATGAAGCACTTCACACAACAGTAATGGGACCCGAAGGAAGATGGATTGAAATCCAGATACGTACTAATCGTATGGATGAAATTGCTGAACGCGGCTATGCTGCTCACTGGAAATATAAAGGCGATAAATCTGATGAAGGCGAATTGGATAGATGGATTAAAAAAATCCGTGAAATGCTTGAAAGTTCTGAATCAACTGCCCTGGAATTTTTGGATGAATTTAAAATGAACCTGTTTTCATCAGAAATCTTTGTTTTTACTCCTAAAGGACAACTAAAACGATTGCCAAAATTTGCTACGGCACTTGATTTAGCTTATGAAATACACACAGAAATAGGAAATAAAGCAATCGGTGCTAAAGTTAACAGAAAACTTGTTTCACTTAATCACGTGCTGAATAGTGGCGACCAGGTTGAAATTTTAACTTCCGATAAGCAACAACCTCAACACGAATGGCTGGAATATGCCATAACTGCAAAAGCTAAATCAAGCATTAAAAATTCATTAAAAGAAGAAAGAAAAAGCAGTATTGAAAAAGGTAAAATTATTCTTGATTCCAAATTTCGGGAAATGAACATAATCCCAAATTCAGGCACTTTCAGAAAATTACTATCCGGCTACAAAGTATCGTCTAAAGATGAACTTTACTGCAATATTGGAAGAGACATTATAAAATTTGATAATATAAAAAAAATCATTACTAAAAAATCAAGAAACAAGTTAATTAGATACTGGCAGTTACAATTTACAAGAACTACTACACAGATGAGTAAAAAAATATGGAAAAAAGATTACAGTGTCAGACCTAAATTTCAAGCTGTTGATAAAAAAAAGCCATTTATTTTAAATGAAAACATAGATGAAGCTAATTATACTATAGCTAAATGCTGTAACCCTATTCCCGGCGATGATGTTATGGGGTATATAAACCCAAACGAAGCGATAGTTATTCACAAAACAAAATGTCCCAATGCTATTAAATTGATGTCAAGCTTTGGTGATAATATTGTAACTGCCGAATGGACTGCATATAAAATATTATCATTCCTTGCCACTATAAAACTACAAGGTATTGACCAGCTTGGGATAGTAAATAATGTTACAAATATAATTTCTAAAGAATTAAATGTTAATATGCGGGCAATTTCTTTTGATAGTCATAATGGAATTTTTGAAGGAACTATTGATCTATACATTCATAACACCCAGGATTTACACAATCTTATGCTGAACTTAAAGAAGATCAAAGGTATAGATTCTGTTGTTAGAGTTGAAAATATTGTTGAATGAACTTATCATGAATAATTCATAGAATAAATTCAGAACTCCTGACTCGGTTCTTATAAACATTGACATTTAGAGCTTTGTTTCGTAAACCCCGCACATAAGCTATGTGCGGGGTAAACTAAATTTGCATATGACAAAGCCAAGAGTTCTGAATTTAGTTTCTGGTTTTTAGTTGGTTAGTTATAGTTGAATAGTTTTTAGTTTTGGTTTTAAAGTCGTTTAGTTTCTCGCTCATTTAAGCAACCTCGCGTGAATGTTTTACTAAAGCAAGTAATCAGGCGAAGAAGCAAAACCAATAACTAAAAAACTAAAACAAGTAACCAAATAACCATAACTCAAAACAAATAAACTAAAAACATTGGTAAGTTAGTTTACGAGAAGTCAGGAGTTCTGAAATTAAGTTATGTTTTCAATTTCTTCTTTTTAGCTGCTGGAAATAAAACATTGTTCAAAATTAAGCGGTAGCCGGGAGAATGAGGATGAAGATTCAAATCTGTAGGTGGGTCCCCGACATAATGCCGGTAATCTTCCGGGTCGTGACCTCCGTAGAAAGACCAGGTGCCATTTCCGAACTCACCGTGAATATAACGTGCCTCGTTAGCTGCTTTATTTTCGCCCATAATCAATACATTTGACTTAATATAATCTTTATTAAAAGCAGTGGTCTGTCCCATAAATCCTTTGAGCATATTTTTATGATTCTGACATAGCATAGTAGGAACAGGATCCCATTTTGCAGAAAATTCAAATAATGTAAAATAATCTTCTTCTTTTCTTACTTTGCGTGTATTAGTTACATCAATGTTTGAAAATTCGTATTCAAAAGGGTTTCTGCTGAGTATAAAATCTTTAAAAGCGAAGCACTTACTAAAATCCAGTTTTTTCTGCATACCAGGGTCAGCTCCATCACCATCAAACATAGTTTCGCAAATATCAACATTTTCAGCAGCCAGTGCTATATCATAACTGTCGGTTGCCGAACACATTGCAAACAAGAACCCGCCGCTTGTAACATAAGTGCGAATTGTTTTAGCAACAAATAATTTCAGCTCCGAAACTTTATTAAATCCAAATTTATGAGCCATTTCTTCATTTATTCGCACCTGCTCCCTGTACCATGCCATATTACGGTATGCACCATAAAACTTTCCATATTGTCCTGTAAAATCTTCGTGATGCAAATGCAGCCAGTCATATTTTGATAATACTCCTTCTATTATTTCATAATCGTAAATAACATCATAAGGAATTTCAGCATAAGTTAAAGCAAGCATTACTGCATCGTCCCAGGGTAATTTATTTTCAGGAGCATAAACAGCAATTCTCGGAGCTTTTTCTAATTTAACTGCATCCATATTTACCTCCGGGCGTGCAATTTCATTTAATATGTTTGATGCCTGAACATCGGCAATAATTTCATAGCTTACTCCACGGATTACACATTCGGTATCCATTTCTTTAAAATACTGCATCAAAAAGCTGCCTCCCCTGTAATTTAGCAACCACTTTACTTCAATCCCATTTTGTAATGTCCAATATGCTATTCCATAAGCTTTTAAATGATTTTTCTGAGTATCGTCCATTGGTATTAACAAATGGGCAGAAAAGCTAACATTTGCTAATAAAACAAAAATTAGAATCAGAATATTTTTTGCTAATTTTATTTTTACCTCCATTTTGAATGAAATATAAAGTTCATTTAATTAGTCAAATGTAATTTTTATTTCTGATGTTTCCAACTTTTTTAGTGATTTTATATTAATAGGATGCTTTGAAAAACCTAAATATGTTTGATTAAATTCCAAAAAACAATTAACAAATCTCAAATAATACTCAATTTAACAAATTCAAAATCCAAAACACAAAGAAATTACGCATTAAGAATCTTCTCTGCTTCTTCTTTTTGATAATCCATTATGTAAGGAATACCACTTATATCACTTGCTTCACGAGTTAAAGAAGCAATATCATCTCTTGATATATATTCCATAGCAAATTTTCTTGTACCAGCCATAAGCTGACGTAATCCCTGTGCTAAACGTTCATAATATGTATAAAGTCCGATAGCTCCCGTAGGAAGCTTTTCAAATTCTTTATTTCCTAATTCTTTCCTGAGTTCACTTGCAGTTACAAAAATCTTGTCTATTGTATTACCGAAACGTTCTACATAAACAGGAACCTGATTTGCTTTAATAGACATACCTATTGTCTTACCTACCATTGCGGCAGCTATCGGGGCACGAGCCATTCCGATGAGCTTAACAAAAGGCGAACCAAGAGCTAATCCTTTAAATATCATGTCTTCAAGCGTGAATCCACCTGCAAAGCAGATTGCAGGAATATGTTCACCTTTATCTTTAAGTTTTTTTGCATACCGGTACAAAAGAGAGTGAAGCTCTACCGGTGGTACACCCCATTCATTCATCATTCTCCAGGGGCTCATACCTGTTCCTCCGCCGGCTCCATCAACAGTGAGAAGGTCAAGCTTATATTTTGAAGCGAATTTTATTGCCATTGCCAAAGCTGCAGGTCCATAAGCACCGGTTTTAAGAAAAATATATTTTGCACCTGCTTTGCGAAGTTCTTCAACTCTTGCTGCAAAACTTTCTTCTGTTACCATACCTACACGGGAATGACGTTCAAATTCAGCAAATGCACCCTGTTCAAAGGCTTTGATAACATTCGGGTCTGTTGGATTCGGTAAAACAACATAGCCGCGTTCATAAAGCATTTGTGCTTTTTTCAGGTCTTTTATTTTTACTTCACCGCCAATATTCTTTGCTCCCTGTCCCCATTTTAGCTCAACACACTCAACTCCAAGCTCCTTAATAGCATATTCCTGAATACCTAACATAGTATCCTCAACATTTGCCTGAACGATTATAGCTCCATAACCATCACGCTGATTGTCTGCAAAAAGCTTCACTCGTCTTTTAAGATCTACAGTATCAACCACTTTACCATTTTTAATTTCGGATTCTACATCCATGCCGACCACATTTTCTCCGATTGTCAGACCGGTACCTGATAAAGCAGTACCAATTGCTAAACCCTCCCAGTTGTTTTTTGCAATATTAGTTGAACCAATACCGGGAATCATAAACGGTAAACGAAATTTTAAACCATTGTCATGTCCAAATTTAACTTCAAGGTTAACTGCCGGGAAGATAGCCTTGTTGCTATCTGCCTCTATACCTTGTGCACCCACAACACCACTCAGGATGTTAAAGTGAGAATAATCAACAGGATACCTTTTTTCTCCGGCTGCAGTAATAATCCCAAATGGCTGGGGATAAATAACCTCGTGACCGCGATATGCAGATTTACCTATTTCACACATACCAATACAACCATCTATACAGGTTACACACATTCCGCTTGTCGGAACTACAGAATCTTCAGTCCTGTTTTTTGTTAATGTTGCCGCTGTGGCATTTATTTTTGTTAAACTCATTTTTTTTCCTCCTTTTTTTTATTTAAAATTTATTTTTATAAAAATATAAATAAATAGTTTTAACATATTAATAAATCTTAATTATTTATGTATTTTTGCATTGAAATTGTTTATAAATTTTTAAAATCATGGAACAACTAATAGTACACGTAGATAAACCTTCGTATGCAGAATTACTTTTAAATCTGCTAAAAGAACTTAATTTTGTCAAATCAATAAGCAGAATAAAAAACAAAGTTATTACAAAAAAACTTCCTCCAACTAAATTTAAAAGCAAGGAAGATTTCTGGGAAACATTCGGCACTGGAGAGAATACCAGTATTGATATAAAATATATAAAAGAAAAAGCATGGCAGAAGAACAGGCGGTAATCCTTGATACTAACATTATCATAGAATTGTATAAAGGGAATAAAAATATTCGTAAGCAATGCGAAAGCATTGGTGAATAATACCTGTATATTAGCGAAATATCTGTTGCTGAAATTTATTTTGGAGCTCTGAATAAAAATGAAGTGCCTCGTATTAAAAAACATCTTGAAAAATTTTCCTGGATTCCTGTTAATGAACATATTTCTCACACTTTTACAAGCTTGATGATTAAATTCAGCTTGAGCCATAGGCCTTATATTGGCGATATGCTTATTGCTGCAACTGCTATGTATTACGATATTCATCTATATACACTAAATATTAAAGATTTTAAGTTTATTAAAGGATTAAAGCTGTATTAAAATAATATCAAATTTTTTCGTAAGTTCAAAAACTTCCATTCCTGCTTCAAATGAAAGTTGATAAACCCTTAAATCTTTATGACTCCTTATTTTTTCCATATTTAATATAATTACTCTCGTTCTATCGTGCTATCGTGCTATCGTTCTATCGTTCCTTCAATCAATAGCTACCAATGTCCATCAAAGACCATAAATAACTACTTTACTGCTTCAGTAACACACGTCCCACAATCCCCTTTCAGTCCCATCCAGCAATGATAGTTATTTTCATAAACTTCTAAACATGTTGGCTGGAGTGAGTTTTCACATCTTCCACATAGCACAGTTTCTGGTTGTGGTCCTTCACATCTTGTTGTGCATGCCGGGCAGATATACATACAACCACCACATCTTCTGCATTCGTCAGATGTTTTGTTAAATGGCGTGTTGATTTTAAGCTTATTTCCCCTGTTCACAAATCCAATAGCATTAGCCATCATTTGTTCTTCACACATCCTGACACATAAGCCACAATATATACAATCCTCCCATTTTGGCGTGAATCTAACCTGCTTTAGTCCCATTTTTGCCGCAAGGTCCTGTAATTTCTTTGAAGTTGGGCATTGTGAAATAAGTAATTCAAGTATCATCTTTCTCGCATTAACAACTCTCTTGGTTGCAGTAAACACTACAAGATTTTCTTCCACCGGGTAAGTACATGAAGTAACAAGTTTAGTATTGTTGCCTGTACCTATTTCTACTATACACAAGCGACAGCCACCCCACGGAGATAATCCTTCATCATGACATATTGTTGGGATTTCCAAACCTAAGAATTTTGCTGTTTCAAGTATTGTCCACCCTTCAGGAGCGTCAAAATTTATACCGTCAATTGTTATTTTCATTTTATATTTATTATTGACATTTTTAATCAATAGAACGCTGATAACGCTGATTAGTTATGATTTATTATGATTTTTCTTGTATTTGAGAAAACTTTTCTTTTAAATTAATGCTTTAATAATTTTATTGGTTATATCAGAATATTTATAATTTTCTTTACTTTTCATTTTAACAGGATTCAGTAATTAATAATCAGCGTTAATCATATTAAATCTGCGTCATCTGCGTTCT
>SDBV01013916.1_pt1 | contig 10190 bp, 8 predicted proteins | sample 2277081 | NCBI WGS metagenome assembly SDBV01 (sample SAMN10402039, study PRJNA504765) | marine sediment metagenome | isolation source: marine sediment core GS10_PC15, 223 cmbsf | place: Arctic Ocean: Southern Knipovich Ridge | collected 2010 | reverse complement strand
GTGTCCAGTCTTTTGCCTTCAGATTGTCCAGTTGGCTTCCTTTAACAATGAATACGGCTGCGCCGTTTTTTTTCGGTTGCGGAGCTGTCGTAAATGCATCGAAAAGTGTGGATGGATCTTCAAGGTTGTTTAGCAGTTGATCGCGGTCTTTAAAAAAGACATGTTCCCGATAAGGTTCTAATGTATAAAATTCCAGAGGGATATCCGTTAGTTCTCGCTTGCTTTCTCCAAACAACTCATAGATGTCTCCGGAGGCAGCTGTGTCGGGTTGAAGAACATTAGCGGTAGTATGTTGGTATCCTTCAGAGAGAAGTTCATTGACCACCCTTCCATATACCGTTCGGATATGAAGGGGAAGAGTGCGAACGAGAAGGATTTCATCCTCTTCAATGTTGTGAGGGACGTGAGGGAGCCATTTTTGGTGGAGTCCTACGATTTCTCTCATAGGATGATCGGAAATAAGGGCCTTCTCGAGCGTGGGCAAAAAACCGTGTATGGACTCTTCATACTCCAGTTTGCCATGCTGAAGAGTGAGATAAGCCACTGTTCTCCCTTCGACTTTTTCAAGTATGAGGTCAGTGCTCCCATGCAAACCTCCAAGCGATAATAAAGGGTTACCCAACCGGTCTGCCCTTCCAAACATCCTTGATAAATAAAAGGGGTCTCTAACTCTGCGTCGTTCATCCGCAGCAAAGAGTTTGCCTATGACAGCTCCTTCTTTGATGTGTTTTAACATCTGCCTTCCAATAGCGCCGATGGGTTTTAACGTAACTTTCACTTGTGCACAATGATTTTTGCGGTCCAGTTCATATTCTTGCCCAATTCCATTAATGCCAAGTTGCGCTAGTGTGCTCTTGATGTTGAAGGAGACAAATTCTGGTTCTATTTCAAAGCCAACAAATACTGAGGATATGTTCTCAATGAAGACAACAGCCTCTGCAGTTTTATCATCTATTGCCGTCAAGTTAGTGATGGACCCATCGGGCGTTACTAGATCATAGTGGTGGGGGTCAAGATATGCTTCCATAGGAGCTTAGGCGTCTTTGATTTAGGTGTATCTTAAACATACTTAAATGAGGATTTTTCGTATAGCTGAACAATGTTCGCCAAATGTATTCCATAGAAAGGTAACTCATTGACATTTAGGGGGTATATTTGTGGAATACTTGATGATAAAAGCTGTTTAGATGGGGGTATATTCATGAATACTGGGTGTGGAATCTCCATCATTCCACTGGGGAAAAGAGTATTTGCATGGTCTTATGTGTCTGTAAATCAAATATATATGATTTTAACCCCTCTCGACAGGTATATCTGAGGGGGGGTGCCAAGGGGGAAGACAAAAATGAAATATTTTTTGTTCATAACTTGGTTTGTAAACCCCTCATCTCCAATATTTCACGTCTAAAAATAGGTAAGCGTTATGAGAAGTTGCTCATAAAATAACCATATGTCATAATTTGCCTCATTTTTCTTGGTATTCTAATGGCGATATCTTCTATGGCGAAAAAAAAGATTTCTCGTGGTTTTGGTACGCATGACGGAACCTTTCATGCGGATGAACTCACGGCATGTGCTTTGCTTATTTTATTCGATTTGGTTGATGAAGATAAGATTTTCCGGACCAGAGATTCTGAAGTTCTTTCACAATGTGAGTATGTTTGCGATGTTGGGGGGGTATATGATCCCAAACAGAAACTGTTCGATCATCATCAGGTAGAATATCAAGGAAGTTTGAGCAGTGCGGGAATGATACTTCTCCATTTAAAGGAGAGGGGAGTACTCAAATCCAACGAATACCAATTTTTTAATGATTCGCTCATAGCTGGGGTAGATAGTCACGACAACGGTATCGAACCGCAAATTCCAGGTTTCTGCAGCTACTCTGAAGTGATCGCAAATTTCGTTCCGATCTCGTATGGAGCTACAGAAGAGGAACAAAACAAAGCGTTTTTTGAAGCGTTGCATTTCTCTTTTGAACATTTGAAACGTCTTTGGGCTAGGTACCGATACATTCAGTCTTTTCGTGAGATTGTCGAAAAAGCCATGAACGAAAACAATGAGTGCCTGATGTTCGATCAGTCTATTCCATGGATAGAACCCTTTTTTGAACTTGGCGGTGTAGACCATCCTGCAAAGTTTGTGATTGTGCCTTCTGGAGACTATTGGAATTTACGAGGAATTCCTCCGAATTGCCAAGATAGGATGAGCGTACGTTTGCCATTGCCAGAAGCGTGGGCTGGACTGCTAGAAGATGATCTAAGAAGAGTGTCTGGAATACCTGGGGCAGTTTTTTGCCACAAAGGACGTTTCATTTCTGTGTGGGAGACTTGTGAAGATGCTCTCAAAGCCCTAGAGTATACTTTAAAAAAAACAAAGGAGTCATCATGACAACAGTTTTTGGAAAGATTATTGCGGGTGAGATATCTGCAGATAAGGTTTTTGAAAATGACAGAATCCTTGTGATAAAGGACCTTTATCCCAAAGCACCCGTACACCTATTGATCATGCCGAAGAAGGAAATTCCAGATTTGCAGTCTCTGACAGAAGAAGACCTTCCTCTGATAGCTGAGATGGTTGTCATTGCACAGAAGTTGGCGGAAGAGTTTAAAATCACAGATGGATATCGCCTGATTGTTAACAACGGGCCTCTTGCTGGACAGTCGATCTCTCATCTGCATTTTCATCTCATAGGGGGACAAAAACTTGGCGGCATGGCATAAGTCTGATGAGTGTATATTGTTAAAGCTATTCTTGTTATTTCTGCTTCCTATCACGATTCTCAATGCAGAGACTCCAGAAAAAAGGGTCTATGCGCTGATGACAATCAAGGATTATCGTCAGGCTTATGAGGAGGCTAGGCAACTTGTAGAACACCATCCCCACTCAAAGGGTGTGTGGGAAGCCTACATCCAAGCGCTAGCAAAATTTGGGGAAGAAGAACAGATGGTTGCCGCTTGGGAACGCTTTCTATCCCTCTTCCCCGAGGAGAAGGAGAATCGTATTCTCCTTGAAAGCATGGCGTGGGGGGTGATAGAAAATGGTGAACGGTCTTCGTCTCCAATCATCAGAACGTATGCACTTTTGGGGGCTTTTTTCGGACAGGATGCCAAGGGTGTGGAAATTCTTCGAAAGAATTTACGTGATTCCAATGCATACATTCGTGGAATTGCGCTGGAGCTGAGTTCAAGTTTACGTGATAATGCTTTGCAGGAAGAGGTTTTGCACCTTTTTAAAACTGAACGGGATTGCCATGTGCGTTTAGCCGCAATAAAGGCTGTTGGAGAAATGAAGATTCGCCAATCACAATCTGATCTTGTTGCCATTGTTGCGAATGATAGAGCTAGAGCGGAAGAAAAAGCTGCGGCTATCGAATCGTTGGTGAATTTGTTGGAGACTCCGAAGAGATCTGAGATTAATAAACTCGCAAACAGCAAGCGTGCTGGGCTGCGGGAGCTGGCCTGTCAAGTTGTGGCTCATACAGGAGAGGGACGTGATGTTGACCTCATCATCCCTCTGCTTAGAGATTGCTGTGCTGACGTTCGTTGTACTGCTTTGCAGGTGTTAGGTCTTTTGAGAATTAATGAGTGGGAGGGTAAGCCTATTCAAGAGTTGATTGCATCTCAAGTTGAGGATCCTCATCCCCAAGTGGCCGTGACAGCAACCTGGGTGCTAACTTTAAATCATCCTGAACAGGGGCAGAAAGCTTTTGAGAAATGGCTTAACCACCAGAATAGAGATGTACGCCTTTTTGCCGGAGCAGCTTTAGCTTCAAGTGGTCAATACGGTTATCCTTTTATTGTTGATGCTTTTCGCCAAACCGGAGACTCCTATCTAAAAATGAACTTGGCATTGGGATTGATTTCTCAGCGTGAAGAATGTAGTGAAGCTTGTAAGGCAATCTATCAATCTCTTACCAATGAAAAGGAACGGTGGATGTGGGAACAAAAGGGTCTTTTTCGGTACATAGCTCCCAGCAAAGTGAAGTATAGCGTGTTAATTCCTAATCAACCAGAAGTGACAAACCAACTCACCCGCTTAGAAATCCTTAATGTGCTAGCTGTCATGGAAGATCCCAATGCCGAAAGGGGGATACGAAACTTTTTACAAGAGAGAACGTGGGGAGTGACAGGGTTGGCCGCTGCTCTTCTTCTAACAGAGGGAGATGAGATTGCCTTACAACATGTTCAACAGCTTCTCAATGACTCCGATGACAAAGTTCGGGTTCAGGCTGCACTGATTTTGGCTCTTTGGGGGAGAGGGGACAGTGCCATTTCGGTGCTGGAAGACTTCTATAAAGGAGCAGATAGAGAGATGAAGGAAAGATTGTTAGAAGGGATTGGACATGTTGGCTCACGTTCTTCCATCCCCTTTCTTACAGACAGGCTTAAAGAATCTCATCAGACTCTTCGCATTATCGTTGCATCATCATTGTTGCAGTGCCTATATCATTAACTTGGATGAACGATGCAAATAAAAAGTTGCCACCTAACAATTCTTGCCCCCGTACTCGCATTTAGCGTTATTTTTTGTACGTGGGAGGTTTGTAGTCGTTTTTTTGATCATCTTCTTTTTGTTCTTCCCTCTCCCTCCAGCATCCTCTTGTGTATTTGGGAAAGGGGAGACAGGTTTCTATTCCATACCGGGGTGACGCTCAGTGAAATGGCTGGAGGATTTCTCTTGGCTTTTTTGATTGCCTTTCCTTCGGCATGGCTCATGACCCTTTGTGTGGCAAGCCGCATGGTGTTGCAGCCTATTTTTGTTCTGATCCAATGTGTGCCTATGTTCGCTTTGGCACCTATTATGATTCTCTGGTTTGATTGGTCTTTTGCCGCTATCGTCTTCCCGACAGCTCTTATGATATTTTTTCCTCTGACAATGAATATTTACCAAGGATTACGCTCTACTCCGCAACACCTTGTCGACTATTTTAAGATGAATGGGGCCTCTGTATGGCAAATGTTCTTTAAGCTGCAACTCCCTTGGGCTTTGCCCTACATTTTTGCAGGAATACGTATCTCCGCCGCTTTTGCAGGAATCGGTGCTGTAGCCGGAGAATGGGCCGGTGCCCAGGCGGGGCTGGGACTTTTGATGATTGAAAGCCGTCGGGCTACTGACCTAGAAATGACTTTCGGTGCTTTGTTTTGTCTGACATTTGTCAGTATGGGACTATATGTACTTGCTGTCCTCCTCGAGAAAAGAGTCACCACCAGAAGACCGATCCGGTTTCGTTTCAGTAAAATGGCCAAAGCCCATGTCGCTATTCTTTTCGGACTCACCCTTTTGGGATGTCTACAATCTGACTCAAATAAAAAAGAGGTTCGTATTATTCTCGACTGGCTTCCGAATCCAAACCATGTTCCCTTATATGTTGGAGTAGAAAAGGGAATTTTCAAGAAACATGGAATTGATCTTGTCATCAAGAAAACTCAAGATCCTGGAGATACGATCCCTTTTCTTACTTCGGGGCAGACCGACCTTGCAGTGTCTTATACAATCTATACCATGCATGCGAATGCACAAAATGCTAGTGTGGAGCCAGTAGGGATTCTCATCAAAGAACCCCTGAACAGTTTTCTCTACAGAAAAGAAATAGGGATCGAAAAATCCTCCGATCTCAATCATAAAAAGATAGGATATTGTGTCGATGGCTTTGAAACGCGATATCTCGATACAGTTTTGAAAATGAACCAGATCACAAATGCGAAGAAGAAAAATGTGAGCTTCGATCTAGTCAGCACGCTAGGAACAAAAAAAGTCGACGCAATTTTCGGTGCCTATTGGAACATTGAAGGAGCTCATTTGCGTTCGCTAGGTGTCGATACAGATTATTTCCCCCTCGCAGAATTGGGAGTTCCGAACCATTATGAATTGATCATCATTGCTAGAGAAAATTCACCACAGACAGCTCCCGAATTTGTTACTCCTTTTCAAAGTGCGCTTCAAGAAAGTATAGATTATTCTCGGGAGCATCCTGACGAGGCCTTTGAGGTCTACCTGCAAGCGAACCCCGATAAGCGAGAAAAAACGTGTGATTGGGAAAGAAAAGCCTGGCAGGAAACACTCCCAGCTTTAGCCGACACCCAAACCATCGACCCACAACTTTGGGAAGACTTCCACAACTGGCTCATTGCTAATGGCCTACTTTGACCTAAAATGGCTTTGTTATAATAAGTAATAAAGGTAATTGTAATTCTAATATTGGAGTTATTTATGGAAGCTGATCCTTCGGTACGTAGAAAATGGGAAACAAGAGAAGGGAAGGAGCCTGTAGAAAGGGACACCTTCTCCCGAGGACATTCTGTTACGGAAGAGGCCAAAAGGGCCGAGAGGGTTCAGAGTGTGGCGAGTTCGTCGATATCTCAGCCCCGAAGTGGAGCAACGTTTTGGCGACGAAGCAGTAAGAGCAAGGCTCCTACGTCGAAGACAAAACTAAGGCAAAAAGGGTCGATTCTTCCTGAGCTGTATGGCAATAAGGCAGCAAATTTATCCATCCTTGAGGAGATTTGTGCGGAGTTAAGGGAGGAGGGAATTCCGGTCTACGTTCCGCATTATCTTCCCTTGTCCCACGACGAAGTGAAAAGCCTTCTGATGAACAATTACCCAAGTTTTGACAAAGATTGGAAAGCGTTTGTTGTGATACACAAAAAGGATCAGGAAGATGATATCAAAGGGTTATCTCCTGAAAGCAAGGAACAGCTAAGGGTCATACGTGAGGGGATTCACAAGGCGTTTTCCACTTCCTCCAAAAAGGGAACCCTGCAAAAAATCCGTAAAAAAATCAAAAAAAAGAGTGAGGTCCAGAAGTTTTTAGGAGAAACTCAAGGACTGTGTATGGTTCGAAGTACGGGTCGAGAAGATACCAAGGAGTTTGCCTTAGCGGGAGGGTATCAGTCGATTTCAGGTGTAAAACCGAACGTTGAAGCGATTTTGGAGGCGATGGGTACCGTTGTGGAATCCTATTTTTCTGAGAACGCTTTTTCACAACGACTCGCCGCAGAACAGGATATTATTGCAGAACCATTTATACCGGTATTGCTTCAGGAAATGATTGGAGAGAGATTCGAGGAAGAGCCAGCGGAGGATAAGATTTTCTGCTGTGGTGTTGGATATACACAGGAATATGGGGGGGGACTCCTAAATTGACTGTGATTAATGCGGCATTTGGTCACAACGAAGGAATGGTGAATGACAAGGTTCCCACCGACACCTACTATCTCTATCCTGATGGATTGAATCATGAAGTGATCAGAGAGGGATGGTCGAAACACCCTATTGCTGCAACAGAGTCTTTGAAGGAGTATTCCATTTCTGAAGAATTTCTCGATGAGTTGTACCATTCCATAGACCTGAAAGGGTACCAGCTTTCTAGGGAATTTAGGGAAAATCCCACTCTCGAAGCCCTTTTAGAATCCTTGGCATCAGAAGATGTTGCGGAGGGCAATACTGCTGCAAAAGATCTCGTCGTAGTGTTTTATCAAATTGTGAAGAGGTTGGGTAAAGAAAAGTATTTTGGACATGACATTTTGTTTAACCGCGGGAAGCAGCTTCTCCTCAATGCCATGGTTCTTTGTAAGGATCACCTTCAGAGAAAAGAACCAAAAAGACGCTTGCACACTGTGAGTCGATTTGAAGCGATGTTGATGCAGGAGGCTTCTTTAAGAATATTGAATTCCGACTCATTGGGAGCGATTATCAATGAAAGAAAGACTGCAAAGGGAATAGAAGTTCCCAAACGCAAAACATCCAGCAAGGTTGATGTGAGCCCTTCAGAGTTGATGAAAAGAAGAGAACATTATACTTGCATGATGGTGTATCATAGCGTCAAAGTTCTAGCTCTCTCAGAAGAGGTGAAACAGGCTTGGAGTCTGTTTGCAAACGAGATAGCTTCAAGCAGCTCGCGTGTACTAAATCGACGATTGTTAGATCTTATCAACAAGTTGGATGGGATGGGGATCCTCGCCGAGTGGATGAATGATCATTTCATCCTCTTCTACAAAAGGGCGGAGGGTTCTGTTCCTCTTTTGGATGCTCTCATCGCAGAAATGGACAGTACCCAAGAACTTCAAGAAGAATATCCCCTTTCAGAATTCAATCGTGATCTCCGTCAATGGGAAAACAACCTGAAGGATTTTGAGGAGCCGACGAAGTTCGCGGAGACATGGGAGCAATTTGAGCAGAAAGTTGTTAAACCGTTACTCCTTCTAAGTGAAGGAATCTCTACTGAAGTTCCTAGATTTCTGACAGGCAACTCTTGCCCGATCCAAAGTTCAATGCTCAGGCACTCTGTGTAAATAGCGGAGTTTTGTTTCCCGAAAATTTTGATAAAAAGGGGCATACTCTTGACGAGCTTTTTACACTTTTCCATCAGATCATCCTTGCAAGTATACACTGTCATGAAGGACACCTTCCAGAAGAGCGATTCCCCGAGGATTTGCAGAGGGTGTTAGCAGCAGTGGGGCGATTAGATAGAACAACATTTTATGGCAGTAACATTCAAATTAAAGGGCACATGCTCGATCAAGAAATTGCTTACCCCTTAATCACAACCACATACAACATACCCATAAAATATCATAGCGTTGTTGTATTGGTCACCTACGATTGTCAGAAGGAAGAGGCATTTTTAAATTTTAAGATGTTTGGACACAACCAAGATGGAAGAATGGACAACAATGCAAAAGGAATCTTCCTTGAAAGTCTCATTTCTTTTTTCGAATTTTCGGAATATCCCTACTATGATAAAACAACAGAAACTCTTCAGTTTACTTGGAAGTTTAGCAAGGAATCTCTAAAAAATCTTCCATCTTTTAAGGACATCCAAGAGATTATTTTTAAGGTTACCGCAGAATCTTTAAAGGGGAATTTTGGCAGTGTTACTATATCCTTCTTATAGTGAAATGGAGGAGAGGCAGTCAAGAGTATGGGAATATTTGTGTAGTAATCCTAAAATGTATCAGCAGATCCTCCACAATCAATTTGTTGATGAAGCCTTTGCGTTCATGTCCCATCTCCTGTTAAAACATCCACAACAGGCGGTTTCTCTTTTACCCCATTTTAGGATTATTCTTCCGGAGGATATCGATGCAAAAGACGTAGCTTCTCTTCTCATCAAAATATTTTTGCACGCGATTGATCTAAATAAGTCCGATACTCGTGTAGATTTGGAGAGAAGAAGGCTGTCTGGTTCGAACGTTGTAGAATATCAAAAGATCATTCCAGAGAATCCTACAAAGAAATTGTTATTTCATATTCTCAAAGATAAGCAACTTGAAAAGACCTTTGCAGCTCCTTTTTGGGACGCTGTTTTAGAGAATAAGACCATGCTCTTGTATGACAAAGAGCAAGAGTTTTCCAATAGGAGATTTTATCTTTTCCTTGTAGATAAATTGGTTAATTATTTGACGAACAACAAGAGGGAAAAGGAGATGGGGGAATGTGCAGAGTTCCTTCAGAGTGCAGAACAACTTGAGGGGTTAATATATTTTTGTAATGGCTATAAGGTTTTAAAGATGGGTCATGAATTAGAGTTTCTATTAAGCACGTTGAAGTTAAATGGGGTCGTTGGCGCTCCTGCAACGGAACACACCATTGACGATTCTCACAAAGTGAGCTCTTTTGAAAAGCTTCAACTATGGGATCGGGTCATAGCGAGAAGTAAAAAGTTAAAAAACGTGTGGGCTCATGGTAGAGTGGTAGTCAAAGAACAGGAGAAAGGGAGAACCAGGGTAAGGGTGTATTTCCCCTTCACAATGGGAATGAGCGAACTCATCATTGATAGCCTTGACGACATACGATTTGTTCGTGAAGAATCCTCACCAAAATTTGTTGCCACAAAGACCTTGGGATCTAAAGAGGAAGAAACAAGTGCCAAAATGGAAGATGCCAGTCCTTTGGAGAGAGAGGAGTAACTCTCTAAATAGCTGACCTTAAACAATATAAATTAAATTTTGTTTCGTTGATATTCGGTATAGAATCTTGACAATTTAAATTTATCCTGCTATGTTTCTAATTGAAACAAGGATTTAGCAGAAGGTGTAATTATGGTAGTTTCTCTGTTCTCACTCATGTTCTGGCAATAACGAAATGTCCCCATCCGGAGCAATTTCCAAACGTCCCCTTTTGAATAAAACAAGCCTTCTGAGCCAGGATAAATAACATCTGGTTACTGAACGCTTGAGGGAGCAGAG
>SDBV01013915.1_pt1 | contig 10191 bp, 11 predicted proteins | sample 2277081 | NCBI WGS metagenome assembly SDBV01 (sample SAMN10402039, study PRJNA504765) | marine sediment metagenome | isolation source: marine sediment core GS10_PC15, 223 cmbsf | place: Arctic Ocean: Southern Knipovich Ridge | collected 2010 | reverse complement strand
GGGCTCCGGCTGGGGGTGGTGGTGCGCGGTTGACCCGGCTGTTGGCAACAGGAGTGCTAGATGGTACCAGTGAGACGAAAAAGCAAGATGCGCAAGCGAACACGCCGTTCGCACCTGGCCCTGCGGCGGCCGCATTTGGTGACCTGCCCGCAGTGCAGCCAGGCGAAATTGCCGCACGCGGCGTGCGGGAATTGTGGTTACGTGAACGCGCACACGCGGATCAAGACCGGCGCGGAGGAATCGTAGGAGAGTCGTCCATGCGGATCGGCCTGGATGCGATGGGCGGCGACTTCGCTCCGCGGGAGATCGTCCGTGGAGTGCGGGGGGGGTTGCATTTTCTGTCGGATGGCGACGAAGTCGTGCTCTACGGGCAGCGCGCCGTGGTCGAGCAAGTCTGCCAGGAGCACGGACTGGACGACGGGCGCGTGACGATCGTGGATTGCCCCCAGGTCATCGAGATGCATGAGGCGCCGGTGGAGGCGCTGCGCCAGAAACGGCAGTCGAGCATCATGCGCATGGTGTTGGCGGCCGCCGGCAACGAGCTCGACACGATCATCTCGGCGGGGAACACGGGGGCGTTCGCGGCGGCGTGCCAGCTCAAGATCGGCGCCCTGGACGGCGTCTCGCGGGCGGGCATCGCGGTCGTCATGCCGACCTTTCACGGGCCGGTGGTCATCTGCGACGTAGGGGCGAACATCGCGCCCAAGCCGCATCACCTGTACCAGTATGCCTGCATGTGCACGCGTTACTCTGAGTTGTTCCTCGGGGTGAAGGAGCCGCGCATCGGGTTGGTCTCGATCGGAGAGGAAGCCGCCAAGGGGAGCCCGTTGGTGAAAGAGGCGCGCAGCCTGATCATGCGTGACAGCAGGCTGCATTTCGTCGGCAACATCGAGGGACGCGACGTTTTCGGCGGGGAATGTGACATCGCCGTGTGCGACGGCTTCGTCGGCAACGTCATCCTGAAGCTCACGGAAGGTCTCGCGGAGGGGCTGTTCAAGACCATCGTGCATGAAATCAAAGCCGACAGCGAAGAGTTGCTAACCCGGTTTGAGCCCATCGTCGACCGCATCTGGAAACGACACGATTTCGCTGAGTACGGCGGCGCGCCACTCCTGGGTACCAGGAAGGCGGCGATCATCTGCCACGGTCGGAGTGACCAACGAGCCATCGGCAACGCCATTCGTGTCGCGGTGGAGCAAGACCGCCACAACCTCATCGGCGCCATCGCCCAAGCGCTCAGTCCGCGACCCGAGGGCGCCGTATGAAGCTGGCGTGGCCGATTGAAGTCGCCGGCACCGGCGCCTACATACCCACGAAAGTCGTTACGAACGACGATATATCGAAGGTCGTGGACACCTCAGACGAGTGGATTGCGCAGCGGACCGGCATCCGTGAGCGGCGCTGGGTCGAAGCGGGGGAGGCCACGCTGTCGATGGCGACGAAGGCCAGCCAGGCGGCACTGGCGGACGCGGACCTCACGCCCGAGGATATCGACCTGATCCTGGTCGCCACGATCACGCCGGAATACCAGCTCCCGGCGACCGCCTGCCTGCTGCAGGCCGAACTGGGGTGCGGCTGGATCCCGGCGTACGACATTGTCGCCGCGTGCAGTGGATTTGTGTACGCGCTGACCTCCGGGGCGCAGTACCTCATTAACGGACTGGCGCAGACGGTGCTCGTGGTGGGCGCGGAATGCTTGTCCACCATCACCGATCCGCTGGAGCGCGGCACGTGCGTGCTCTTCGGTGACGCCGCCGCCGCCGCGATCATCCGTCCGGCGCAAGACGCGCGGACCAGCATCCTGGCGGGTCGCTTGGGGGCGGACGGGGGGCGCGGCAAGCTGATCTTCATCCCGGGCGGTGGCGCCCGACATCCGGCCACGCGCACGACGGTGGATGAGCGGTTGCACTATATGAAGATGCAGGGCCGCGAAGTTTACAGGTTCGCGGTCACGCAGATGCACCGTATTATTCGCGAGACCTGCGCGGACGCGGGTATCAGCACCGACGAACTAACCCTGGTGGTCCCGCACCAATCGAACCTGCGCATCATCGAGTCGGCGGTGCGGAAGGCGGGTATCCCGATGGACAAGGTGGTCGTGAACATCGAGCGCTACGGGAACACATCGTCCGCCTCGGTGGGAGTGGCTTTCCACGAAGCACGCGCGCAAGGGCGGATCGCGCCCGGGGACCTGGTCCTGCTCGTGGCCTTTGGTGCGGGGCTGACCTGGGGCTCGCTACTGATGAGGATTTGAAGTGGCAACGCCGGCGGCAGTCTTTCCGGGACAGGGGGCGCAACTGGTCGGCATGGGACGAGACGTGGCCGAGGGCTACTCCGTCGCGGCGGACACGTTTGCCCAGGCGGACGAGATCCTGGGCCTGGAGCTGACCAAACTCTGCTTTGAAGGCCCCGAGGAGCGTCTCAGCGCTACCGATATCCAGCAGCCGGCCATCTTCACCACGAGCGTGGCGCTGTTCCGGGCCGCGTTGGACGCCGGTCGGTTCGCCCGGGATGCGTTCGCGGCGATGGGGGGGCTGAGTCTGGGTGAGTACACCGCGTTGCACCTGGCGGGCGCCGTGTCATTCGCGGACGCGCTGCGTCTGGTCGCGCGGCGTGGTCAACTCATGCAGCAGGCGTCGCAGCAGAGTGCGGGCGGAATGGTCTCCTTGATCGGCGCGAAGGACGAGGCCCAGGCGCTGGCGCTCTGTGAGCGCGTCGCGGAAAAGGGCCACGTGCGGCCGGCCAACTTCAACTGTCCGGGCCAGATCGTGATCTCCGGCGACAAGGCGGCGTGTGAGGCCGCCGCGCAGCTCGCGGATGAGTTCGGTTGTCGCGCGGTGGCGCTGCCCGTGGCGGGGGCTTTTCATAGCGAGCTGATGCGGCCGGCGGCGGACGGCTTGAAAGCCGCCCTGGACGCGTGCGATTTTCACCGGCCGCAGGTGCGTGTGGTGGCCAACGTGAACGCGGAGTACCACACGGACCCGCCGGCCATTCGCGACTTGCTCTATCAACAATTGGTCAGCCCGGTGCGCTGGCAGGCCTGCGTGGAGAGGCTGATCGCGGACGGCTGCGTGGAATTCTGGGAGGTCGGCCCCAACCGCCACCTGACCGGTATGATGCGCAAGATCAATCGCAAGGCGAAGACGACGAACGTGGGCACGGCCGGCGACCTGACGCCGACCGCGGGCTGAGCGGGCCATACGAGGAGGATGAACCATGCCGAGCTTGCAGGGACAAGCGGCTATCGTCACCGGGGCGGCACGCGGGATTGGCCGCGCGATCTGTCTGGAGTTGGCCGAGCAGGGCGCCAACATCATGGCCACCGATCTGCTGGTCGACGACCTCAATGAGACCGCGGCCCTGGTGCAGGCCAAGGGCGTCGGCTGCGAGTCCGAAGTGGCCAACGTGACGGACCCGGGCGCGGTGGATCATCTGGTCGAAATGACCGTCGAGAAGTTCGGCAAGCTGGACATCATGGTCAACAATGCCGGCATCACCCGCGATACGCTGGTGCTCTCGATGACCGACGAGCAGTGGGACGCGGTGCTCAACGTCAATCTGCGGGCCGTGTTTCTCGGCACGCGGGCCGCGGCCAAGGTGATGTTGCGACAGCGCGGCGGGCGGATCATCAACATGGCCAGCTTCTCCGGGCTGTCCGGGAATGCCGGGCAGGCGAATTATGCCGCCAGCAAGGCCGGCGTCATCGGCCTGACCAAGTCGGTGGCCAAGGAGATGGCCAAGCGCGGCGTGAACTGCAACGCGGTCGCCCCGGGTTTCATCGCCACGGAGATGACCGCCGGCCTGCCGGAGAAGATCAAGGAGACCGCCAAGCAGATCATCCCGGCGCAGCGGATGGGGCAGCCGGAGGAAGTGGCCCGGGTGGTGGCTTTCCTGGCCGGCCCGGGTGCCAGCTATATGACCGGGCAGGTATTGTCGGTCGACGGTGGGCTGCACATGTAGCTCACCTGGGGTCGGTGCGCCCGCCGGCCGTCCGCGACCGCCGCGCACGACAGCGGCATTCACAGCGACCCGTTGCATCGTCAAATGGAGGTGATCATGCCGGTGCATCAGAAACCATCCCGGATTGGCATCATGACCGGCGGGGGAGATTGTCCCGGGCTCAACGCCGTGATCCGCATGGTCACGAAAGCCGCCATCACCCAGCTCGGCCTCGAGGTCATCGGGATTGAGGACGGCTTCCTGGGGCTCATCCGCAATCGGATGCACCCGCTGGGAATCGATGACGTGTCGAACATTCTCACGGTGGGGGGGACCATTCTCGGCACGAGCAACAAGGCCAACGCGGCGCACTTCGCCGTCGGGAAAGACGACGAGGGCCGGCCTATCTTCGAGGACGTCACGAACCGGGTGCTCGAGCATATCCGGGAGCGCCGGCTGGACGGCATCATCTGCGTCGGCGGCGATGGAACCATGACCGGCGCCGCGGACCTCATCAAGCATGGCGTGGCGTGCATCGGCGTGCCGAAGACGATCGACAACGACTTGATGCACACGCATCTGACGTTCGGCTTCACGACCGCGGTGCAGACCGCGACCGAGTGCCTGGATCGCATTCATTGCACCGCGTCCAGCCACCATCGCGTCATGCTGGTGGAACTCATGGGCCGCAACGCGGGCTGGCTGACGCTGCACGCCGGACTGGCGTCGGGGGCCGACGTCATCCTCATCCCGGAAATCCCGTACCGCCTGGAGTCCATCTGCGAAACGTGCGTGCGGCGCGGCAAGCGGGGCAAGCGTTTCACGTTGATCGCCGTGGCGGAGGGGGCCGCGCCCGAGGGCGGCGAGCAGGTCGTCGACCAGATCGTCCACGACAGTCCGGATCCCGTCCGTCTGGGCGGCGTCAGTAGCGTGCTGGCCGCGCAGATCGCGGCCGAAACGCACCTGGAAACGCGGGCGACGATCCTGGGGCACGTGCAGCGGGGTGGCACGCCCGTCGCCTTTGACCGGGTGCTGGCGACGCGTTTTGGCTTCAAGGCCGTCGAACTGATCACCGAGGGATGCTGGAACGAAATGATCGTCATCCGGCGTGGGCAGACGTCCACGGTGACGATTGAGTCGGTGGCTGGCAAGCAACGCACTGTGCCGCCGGACGATGCGCTCGTCGCCATGGCCCGCGCCGTGGGCACGTGTCTGGGTCAGTAGTGCAACGGGGACCCGCGCGGGCTATCATTGTGAGGGTTGAAAAGGACAGCGTGCCGGCGCGCACGGCTTCGCCGCGGTGGGGGAGGTGCTGTGGTTTTGTGCCGGACTGTTGAGCTTTGCGGAGCGTGACAGTTCAGCCGTGTGCGGCACGAAGACAGCGATTGGCACAGCTTGTACGGCGTAACCGTCATTCCAGGGAGCGCAGCGTAACCGTCATTCCGAGGGAGCGCAGCGACCGAGGAATCTGCCCGCGGACGCTGGCCGGTTTCGCTGTCGCAGCAAGATTCCTCAGTCGCTGAGGCTCCTTCGGAATGACCGTTACAGGCGGCTGAACTGTTACTGCGGAGCAACGATATGCCCGGAATCCTCTGTGAACATTGCACCGGCACTTGTTGCCGGTACATCGCGCTGCCAATCGAAACGCCGGAAGATCGCTCCGATTTCGAAGACATGCGCTGGTATCTGATTCACGAAAACGTCTCGGTCTTTGTCGAAGACGGCGAGTGGTTCATCTCATTTCAGACCCGTTGTCGGCATCTGCAGCCGGACCATCACTGCGGCATTTATGCGACGCGACCCAAGATCTGCCGCAGCTACACGACGGATAACTGCGATTACCACTCCGGCGACTACGGTTGGGAGCACCACTTCACCAACCCGGAGCACCTGGACGAGTACGTGCGGGAGCACCTCGCCGCGGGCTCATCCAAGCCCAATGGTCGAGGCCGACCCACAGGCAAGCGTCCCCACCTCGGCATGAAACGTCGCCCCCAACCCCAAACCGACCGCGGGGGAGTGCCACTGCCCGTGCTGCCATTTGGGGATTGAATCACCGCGCGCACCGGTATTCCGGTGAGCGGATCACGACCGCAGCCGCAGCTTTCCTGGGCAGAAAAGGGGCCGCGTTGCTGCGCGTGCACATAAGTACTGCATTTGCGGACGGTTACAGCGTATCGCGCAACCGCGCCCGGTCATTTTCCACATCTTTGTGCTGTCTGGAGTGGGCGTGTCCTCTTTCGGTCGCCAGAAAGAAAAAAACATTGCGGTACCGATAACGCCTGATATACTGGATTCCGGCCAGCGAAGCTCCACGTCAGTTCTCGTGTCTTCCGGCCAACCGCGGTTTGTGGTGAGAGTCGTGGACCAGACGCATTTGGCAGAAGGTGGAGGAGGAAACGGCGCACAGCGCCAGGGGTGGGGACCGGAATACTGACAGGCACCCCATTCCAAACCCGTTCGAGGCGCATCGGCCTCGTTGCTCGTTTCGCTGAACGGTTTCATGAAGGAAGAGGAGGATTTGACATGAAGAGAATTGTGGCGGTGCTCGTTGGGCTGAGCATGTGTGCCTTGGCGAGCGCGGATTTTTCGGCCGGGTTCGAGACGGCCGAAGGGTACACTGGGTCGGCGTCCGGCGACGTGCTGACGGACCAGTTGGACTGGTACATTCCGGTGGTGGATAGCAACGACTACTACGTACACACGTATATAGGCAATCCTTACAGCGTGGCCTTCAATCCGTACGGCGGGCAGCGACTGGCCATCGGTGCCTCGCTGGGTGCCCCGGCATATGCCCGGGCCCAGCATGACCACGACTGGTCGGCCGCGACAGAGTGGACCGTGACCTACGACGTGGCAGGTTTGTTCACCGCCGAGCCGCCGGCCACACATTACCTGGCCAGTTTCTCGCTACAGGATTCGACGGCCAGCCGGTATTGGCAGACCCTGATCGCCTGGGACGACCTCGAGGCCCCGGACACGTGGACGATGACGTATTACGGCATCGAGGACGACGCGGGCACGGTATGGGCGATCCCAGGTCTGAGCGCGGGTGCGGCGTGGGAAAACCTGAGCCCCAACCACTGGTACCGCAGCAGCACGACATTCGACCTGGAAACCAGCATGGTGACCTCCGTGTCGATCACGGACCTGACCACGATGGAAACGACCACGGTCGAGCCGGAAGGCTGGTACCTGCAAGGGACGTTCGCGAGCATGCCCGATCCGACGGGCTTCCGGTTCTTCACTGGCGGCACGACGGAAGGCAACGTGGCGGCTTGGGACAACCTGTTCATCGTCTCAACCCCCGCATTCGCCATCGGCGACTTGAACTGCGACGGCAGCGTGGACTTCTTCGACATTGACGCCTTCGTTCTTGCCGTCACCGACCCGGTGGCCTACGAAGCGGCGTACCCCGACTGCGACATCATGCTCGCCGACTGTAACGGCGACGGCGACGTGGACTTCTTCGACATCGACGCGTTTGTCGAACTCGTTGTCGGATAGCGATTGATTGAAGAACTGAAATGCTGGACCGCCGAATCCAGCGCAACACAGGGCCGTCCGCCCATGCGGCGGACGGCCCTGAGCTTTGCATAGCAGCCAGGCCTCGGGGCATGCCGCGCGCGGTTTCACAGAAACAACAGCAGAGCACTCGCCGTCAAGGCCGGGATGCTCGCCGTCCGGAAACACGCGTTGCTCAGTCCGTGGTCAGCAACCCAACAAACGGCTCAATGTCGAAGAAGTCGGCCGCGCCGTCGCCGTTGCAGTCGGCGCGCATGATGTCGCAGTCGGGATACGTCACTTCGTAGGCCGCCGGATCGGTGACGGCGAGAACGAAGGCGTCAATGTCGAAGAAGTCCACGCTGCCGTCGCAATTCAGGTCGCCCACGCTGCTGCCTGCGTCGCGCACACAACGGACATAGTTGAAGATCCGGATCTCGTCGCCCTGCGGGCCATGACCATACGGCCATTCCGCCGGGTCGCCGCTCTTCGGATCGCTCCGCTGCGCTCCGGCCCCGTGGACGTTGAGCCATTCGCCGCCGCCGGGTGGGCCCATGTAACCCCAGGCCTGCCCAAAGCAGATATAGACGGCGTGACTCGGCTCCGGGCCGTTCAGATGGGTCGTGCCTGTCCAACACCACGACTCGACTTCGGTGACCTCGAAAACGGGGTCGATGGCCGGACCTTGCCGCTCCGGATCCAGGGCATCCGGGGCCCGGGTGTAATCGACGATGCTCTGCAGCTCCTTGGCGTTCGGCAGCCGCCAGTCGTCGTTACCCGCTAGCTCGAGATTCTCGGCGTAGGCGAGGGCCTCTTCCCAATTCATCGGGCTGTCGCTGTCCGCTCTCGTCCACATCAGTCCCGCAGCCTGGTCGGTAATGGTGCCATCACCGTTGTCGACGAAGTCGTTCACGCCATAGCCGTCGCCGCCGCGCACGCAGCGAACGTAGCGTGCGAATACCTCTCCGCCCGGCCCCAGTTCGGTCGGGTAGCCCTTGATACGCCCGTCCGCGAAATTCACGCCGAACGCCGTGGCGTCACCACCCATGGTGAGCCCGACGTATTCCGTGCTGGACCAGTATTGGCAGTCGATCGGGCGGTCGCCGGATTCCGGGTCGGGGTACTGGAAATCGAAGTAGTCCGTGTCGATGAACGGCACCGGATCGACCCGAGCCCGGCTGCCATCGATGACCGGGAGCGGGCTGCTGCCGTAGAAGACGATGAGCGAGTAGAGTTCCTTCAGGGTCGGCACGCGCCAATCGTCGTAACCGGCCAGCTCGAGACCGTCCGCATAGGTCAGTGCCTCGGCCCAGGTGACCTTGTTTTCAAAATCCGGCGTCTGCTGCCAGATCAGGCCGGTATTCAGGTCGGTTACCGTGCCGTCGCCGTTGTCCTGGTAGGCCGGCTGCACGCCGTCGTATTGCGCGTCCTGGCCAGAAAACGGCTCGCCCGGCAATGGACAGGCGACTTCGGCGTGGTCGTCATAGCAGAGCGTCTGACCGGTGTCGACGATGGTGTAGCTCTGGCCCACGGCAGGGGCCGCCAGCCCGCATCCCAAGCCGCTCAGACCCAACAGAATCGCGCACCAGCGACGCGTGTCACTCGCGTTCATCCGTGCCATGGCGATGATCCTCCATTCACGTCGCCTGCTTTCTGTGCGGCGCCGCACGGGGACGGCGTCGAAGACCCGCAGCGGCGCCGACCGATCAGTCTGGCCCGGGCGCACGCGCGTGCAGTAGAAGGGACGGCGACGCGGACCGTTTATTCGGCCGCCGGCCAAGAAAACACATGCCGTGGCGCGCGCCGGGGCAGTCCGGGGTGGGTCCCGGTCGCGGCCCAAAGTGCGGATCGCCAGGGGCTGAGTGGTTCGCAGCACACCCGCCGGCACAATAGCCGCGTATCCGGCCGGGCCGCGTAAGAGACACAGCGGGATACCTACAGCAGGGCACCGCCGCCGGCTTTACGAAGAGAAACGTGTAACGTCCGATAAGGTATATTATGTTGCGTTATGGCTGGCCTGGATTCTGCTGGGCTCGGTGCCTGCTTCACCCGACATTGTGGCTCACTTCCGACGCCGGCGACCCGGCTGCGGCGCTTCCTCTTCCCAATCCCGCGGCTTCGGCATGTCGGCCAGGCGCACCTGGTCCGCGATCTCTAGCTGCTTCGTGTTGTAATCGAACTGGTAGACGATCAGGTGCTGGGCCGCCGCGTCGATGATAACCACACCTTCGCTCGAGTTGGACATCTGTTGCGTGAGCATGATGTAATCGCCGCCGCGGTCGTTCATGCCGATCCCGTAGGCCGGCGGCTGGGCGGAGAGCAGCATGAAACCGACAAACAGGACGCACGCGGTCAGGCCGAGTACGCCGATGCCGAATGTCCCGCGGTCCAGGGTTGTCTGGTGGTCGTGCATGGCTCAACCTCGATTGTGGCGGAAGTCTTGTTCCAGCAGCCGGTAACCGGCGTACTGCAGGTCCTGGGTGCCTTTGCGGAAGTAGAACGAGTGCAACGTGCGCTCCCGCAGGTCGAGAAGGTAAAGGGCATCAAACTCGTCCTGAATCTCACCGGATACAACCAGGTAGTTGCCGGCGAGCCCGGTGGCCTGGGCCATCGCGGTGCGGGGTGTGTGCCCGACCAGCACGATCCCGGTGAGCAGGATCAGGTTGACACACACCAGCAACGCGAGCCAGGCGTTCTTGTTTGCGTGCATGGCGAACTCCGATTCTCAGAGCCGCGGGATTCATCCCG
>SDBV01013914.1_pt1 | contig 10192 bp, 6 predicted proteins | sample 2277081 | NCBI WGS metagenome assembly SDBV01 (sample SAMN10402039, study PRJNA504765) | marine sediment metagenome | isolation source: marine sediment core GS10_PC15, 223 cmbsf | place: Arctic Ocean: Southern Knipovich Ridge | collected 2010 | reverse complement strand
ATTGTGGCCCGACCAGCACTCGTAGAGGTTGAGCGCAAGCGCATATACGTCCGCTTCGGGACCGCTCGGGCGGCCCTCCGCCTGCTCGGGGGCTATGTAGGCGAGGGTGCCGACCAACTGGCCGGTCGCGGTCAGCGTCGGGGCGCCCGCGATCGCCGCGATTCCGAAGTCCATCAGCTTCACCTGGCCCCGGCCGCCACGCGACGCGGTCGTGCCGTCGGCGATGATGACGTTCTCGGGCTTGATGTCGCGGTGAACGACGCCCCGGGCATGGGCATGCGCCAGCGCCGAGCACAGCTCGGATCCGACGACGGCGATGTCCTGATCGCTGATCGCCCCCTCGTCGATCAGCTCCCGCAGGGTCTTCCCCTCGACCAGCTCGCTGACGAGGTAGGTACGGGATCGCTCCCGCCCGAGCTCGTAGAGGATCACGATGCCGGGGTGATTCAAGCGAGCCGCCGCCTGAGCTTCACGCCGGCTGCGTTCCTCGCTGCCGGCGACGATCTCCTTCACTGCGACCGCTCGGTCGAGCCGCTGGTCCCAGGCGCGGTGAACCACGCCGAAGCCACCCTGACCGATGCGCTCGCCGGCCAGAAATCGCCCCAGAATGAGATCGCCCTCGACCACGCGAGGGACTTCGCCTCGCCCTGCATCCCTCCTCCCACGCACGCACGGTAATTGCTCCACGACGACCGGCACGGTGCATACTTTGTGCGTCACCACCCGGCCAGGGGATCTCGATTGGAATTCCTCGACCATGACGAGGCTTTAGAGCCCGTCGAAGCGGATCTATCGGACCAGAGTGCGAGCGTGGACGAACGTCGGCGCCAGTTCGTCGTGCGCCGGCTCGTCGCCATCGGCGCCGGGATCCTGATCCTGATCCTGATCGTGCTCGGTGCACGCGAGATCCTCGACGCGCGCAAGACGCGTGCATTCGAGAACTACGTCAACGATCTGACGGCGCTGGCCGGCGAGTCAGACCAGCTGAGCCAGAGCTTCTTTGGGCGGCTTCAGGGCGCCGAGCAGACCAGCGACCTGAGCTTCGAGGCACAGGTGAACGGCGACAAGGCTACCGCCGAGACGATCGCGATCCGGGCAAGCGCGCTCGACCCACCCGATCCGCTGCGTGCGGGCAACGCTGACATCGTGCTTGCGTTCGAGCTCCGGCGCGACGGGCTCGCGGCGATCGCCGCGCAGGTGAGCGCCGCCTCGGCCGATCAGGGCGCGGATCAGGCGAATCGGCGGATCACCAATCAGATGGACGTGTTTTTCGCGAGCGACGTTCTCTACAGCCGCGGCCGCGGCGACGCATCGGTCAGCCTCACGGAGGAGGGCGTGCCGGGCGAGAGTCCGAAGAGCCAGTTTCTCCCCAGCCCACCACCGGACTGGCTCGACGAGGCCACGGTCGCGGAGGCGTTCAGCCAGGTCGAGGGGCCCGGACCGGCGACGGGCGGGGTGCACGGGCTCGGGCTAATCGCAACGTCCATCAACGGCGTTCAGCTGACCCCGGGCAGCGAGACCACGATTACCGTCGTCGAGGGCAATCCGGAGATTGCGATCGAGGTCCAGAACCAGGGTGAGTCGGACGAGTCGGACATCGGGGTCAGCTTTACGCTCAACGAGATCAGCGGCAACGAGAGGATCTCGAATCTCGCGCCTGGCGAGACCGAGACGGTGACGATTGCGATCAGCCCCGCGCCCCCCGCGGGTCAGCCGGTCTCGCTCGACGTTGTCGTCGAAGCGGTCCCGGGCGAGCAGGTCGAGGACAACAACCAGCTCCAGTACACCGTCGTCTTCCAATGACTCGGCGGTGACGTTGCGGGTCGCCTACCTCGGACCGGCCGGAACGTTCAGCGACGACGCGGTTGGTGCGTCGACTCGTGGGACGACGATCGACCGGCTGCCGATGAGCTCGATCTATGACGCGCTCGCCGCGGTTGTCGACGGCACGGCGGATCGGGCCCTGGTCCCGTTCGAGAACTCGATCGAGGGCTCGGTCCGCTCGACCCTGGACACGCTCGCCTTCGACGCCACCGACGTCGTCATCGTCGGCGCCGTCGACCATCCGATCAGCCACAGCCTGATCGGCCGCGAGGACCTCGCGCTAGGTGAGGTCAGGACGGTCGTCTCGCACCCACAGGCGATCGCCCAGTGCCGGCGCTTCGTTCGCGACCGCCTCCCCGAAGCGGAGGTCCGCGCGGCGGTGAGCACAGCCGAGGCGGTGCGCCAGGTGAGTGAGGCGCCGGAGCCCTGGGTCGCGCTGGGCGCCGCCTCGGCCGCCGAGATCTACGGCTGCGTCGTTGTCGCGGAGGGTGTCGAGGACGTTCCGGGCAACCTCACAAGGTTTGTCTGGATCGCACCGGCGGGCGTTGGGACCGAGGGATCCGGGGAGTGGCGGACGACCCTGGTGTTCTCGGAGCTCGGCGAAGACCGCCCGGGAGTGCTTCTCGATGCCCTGCGAGAGTTCTCGAGCCGCGGCGTCAACCTGACCCGGATCGAATCCCGTCCGCAGCGGACCGAGCTCGGTCGCTACATGTTCTTCGTCGACGTCGAGGGACCCGAGAGCGATGCCGGCGTCGCCGCCGCGATTGCGGCGCTGCGGGCGAGCGCCGAATCGGTCCGGGTGCTCGGCAGCTATCCGGTTGACCAAACCGCCCCCTCCGGCTAGCGCTCCCACTCCGCGGACATCGAGGCGTGCCGAATAGCAGGACCACCGTGCGGGTTCTCTCCCGCACCTCGGCGACTAGAATTCTCCGACGATGGAGGCGCTGGCGGAGCGGGGCAAGATATCGACCGGCAGCGGGAGTGCAGGGGCTCAGGTCAGCTCGTCGACTCGTGGTCCGGGCCGCGTCCTGGTCTTAAACGCCACCTTCGAGCCGATCAACGTCTGTACGGTCAGGCGCGCCGCCGTCTTGATTCTCAAGTCGAAGGCCGAGGTGCTCGAGCGCGGGGGCTCCGCGCTGCGATCGGAGCACCTGCGGCTCGAGCGCCCGGTCGTCATTCGGCTGGTGAGGTACGTTCGCATCCCGCGAGATGTCCGCCGGCGCAAGATCACTCGCAAGGCTGTGCTCGCGCGCGATTCCTGGACCTGTCAGTACTGCGGCACCAACAGGCCCGGGCTCACCGTTGACCATGTCGTTCCGCGTAGCCGCGGCGGCGAGAGCGTCTGGGAGAACATCGTCGCCTCCTGCGCACCGTGCAACCGTCGCAAGGGGAACCGGATGCCACGCGAGGCGCGTATGCACCCCCGGGCGGCGCCCCGTCCACCGGGCCCCGCGGTGTTCATCACGCTCGCGGCGCCTCGGGTCCCGGCGTCCTGGAAGCGGTACCTAGTGACCGCCTAGCCGGCCACTAGCGCTTCTTGGCAGCGGCGGATCGCTTGGTTTCGGGGCCGGCCGGCTTCTTGGCCTTGGCCTTGGCGGACTTCGTCCGCTTCGTCCGAGCGACTTGCTTCGCACTCGAAGTCACGGATGACGGCGCCTCGGCTGCCTCGCCCGTCGCAAGCCCGCCGTCTCCGCTTCGGTCAGCCACCGCCTCATCCCCAGCCGACGCGCCATTCTGAGCTCCGGCGGTAACGCTGTCGCTGACGGCTTCGTCGCCGTCACCGTCGAGCGCGATATCAGCGCTCGCCTCGACCACGGATGCAACGGCGCTGACGCGATCGCTTCCGCGTAGATTCATCACCCGGACGCCCTGCGTCGCCCGTCCCATGCGCGACACGTCTCTGACCGGGACGCGCTGAACCATCCCGTGCTGAGAGATGAACAGGAGATCCTGGTGCCCGCGAACGATGTGGGCGCCGGCCAAGCCGCCCTTGCGCTCGGTGAGCTTGATCGTCAACACACCCTTGGTGCCACGGCCCTTGACCGGATAGTCCGCCATCGGGGTCCGTTTGCCGAACCCGTTCTGGGTGACCACGAACACCTCGGCATCCTCGCGGGCGACGTCCATAGCGAGGAGCTGATTCTTCTCCCGCCCCACCCTTCCATCGACGTTCATTCCCTTGACGCCCGACGCGTTCCTGGCCATCGCGCGGACTGCCTTCTCGCTGAACCGCGACGCGGTGCCGCCCTTCGAGACGAGGAGCAGATCGTCCTCACCCGACGTCAGCCGAACCTGGACCAGCTCATCCCCCTTGCGGATCTTGATCGCGATGATCCCGTCGGCACGAATCGGGGTGTCGTACTGCTTGAACTCGGTCTTCTTGACGATCCCGTTGGCCGTCGCGAAGACCAGGTACTTGCCTTCCGAGAAGTCACGGGTCGGAATCACCGCCATCACGCGCTCGCCCTCGGCAAGCGGCAGGACGTTGACCAGCGCCTTGCCGCGTGACGTTCTGGAGCCCTCCGGGAGCTCATAGACCTTGAGCCGGTAGACCTTGCCGCGGTTGGTGAAAAACAGAAGGTAGTCGTGCGTCGAGCAGATGTGGAGGTGCTCGATGTAGTCGCCCTCTTTGAGGTTCATCCCCATCACGCCGACCCCGCCGCGGCGCTGCTGACGATAGGTCGCGAGCGGGAGCCGCTTCGCGTAGCCCGAGGACGTAATCGAGATCACCATCTGCTGGTCGGCGATCATGTCCTCGATGTCGACCTCACCCTCGGCGACGGCGATCTCGGTGCGGCGCTCGTCGCCGTAGCGCTCGTCGATTGCGCTCAGCTCGTCGCGGATCAATCCGTCGATCTTCCGCTCATCCCCAAGGATGCCTCGCAGCCCGGCGACTCGCTCGACCAGCTCGGCGTGCTCGGCGCGAACCTTGTCGCCCTCCAGCGCCGTGAGCCGTTGCAAGCGCATGTCCAGGATCGCCTGAGCCTGAATCGCGCTGAGCTTGAACTTCTTGACCAGGCCGCCCCTCGCAGCCTCGGGATCTGATGACGCGCGAATCAGCTTGATCACTGCGTCGAGGTTGTCGAGGGCGACCAACAGGCCCTCGAGCACGTGAGCGCGAGCCTCCGCCTGTCGAAGCTCGAATTGCGTCCGACGGATTACGACCTCGCGTTGATGCGCAACGTAGTGCTCAACAAGCTCTCGTAGCCCGAGCGTCCGCGGAACGCCGTCGACCAGCGCCACGATGTTGACGCCGAACGTCGTCTGCATCGGTGTGTGCTTGTAGAGCTTGTTGAGCGCGACCGTGGGGATCGCGTCGCGCTTCAGCTCGATGACCAGCCGGGTGCCCGCGCGGTCCGATTCGTCGCGCAGATCCGCGACCTCGGTGATCTTCTTCTCCCGGACGAGGTCGGCGATCTTCTGAATCAGCCCGCCGTCGCCACCCTTCTTGACCATGAACGGCAGCTCCGAGACGATGATCGCGTCCTTGCCACCGCGAATCGGCTCGACGTGTGCCTTCGCCCGCAGCCGGACGCTCCCGCGACCCGATCTGTACGCCTCCTGGACGCCGGCCGTGCCCATGATCACGCCGCCGCCCGGGAAATCGGGCGCCTTGATGTGCGCCGTCAACCCGTCGAGATCGATCTCAGGATCCTCGAGAAACGCCTTGACCCCGCCGATTACCTCCCGCAGGTTGTGCGGCGGGATGTTCGTCGCCATCCCCACCGCGATCCCGGATGACCCGTTTACGAGCAGGTTCGGAAACCGCGCCGGCAGGATCAGCGGCTCGGTGGCACGCTCGTCGTAATTCGGGCCGAAATCGACGGTCTCGGACTCGATGTCGCGCAGGAGCTCGGTCGCGAGCCGGGCCAGCCGGGCCTCCGTGTAGCGCATCGCGGCGGGAGGATCGTCATCGATCGAGCCAAAGTTCCCCTGCCCGTCGACCAGCGGATAGCGCATCGCGAAGTCCTGCGCCATCCGCGCCAGGGTGTCGTAGATCGCGCTATCCCCATGCGGGTGGTACTTGCCCATGACCTCGCCGACGATGAAGGCGCACTTGCGATGTGGCCGCGTCGGCTGCAAGCCGAGGTCGTGCATCGCATAGAGAACGCGCCGGTGCACCGGCTTCAGCCCGTCGCGAACGTCGGGCAGCGCCCGCCCGACGATCACGCTCATCGCGTACTCGAGATAGGAGGAGCGCATCTCGCTCGACAGCTCGCGCTCCTCGATCCGCCCCGTTAGTGCTTCAAGCGAGCCTTCCATTAGTCCCTACACATCGAGGAAGCGAACTTCCTTCGCGTGTCGCTCGATGAAGATCCGCCGCGGCTCGACCTTGTCCCCCATCAGGTCGGAAAAGATCCGCTCGGCCATCGCCGCATCGTCGATGGTGACCCGCTGCAGCGTTCTCGATTGGGGGTCCATCGTGGTCTCACGAAGCTGGTCGGGATTCATCTCGCCAAGGCCCTTGAACCGCTGCAGGACGATGCCCTCCCGGGCGAGATCGAGGATCGCCCGTCGCAAGCCCGCGAACGAATCGGCCTCGCGCCGTTTTGACTCCAGCGTCACCTCGAACGGCGGTGCGCCGATCTGCTTCTGCAGGTTCGCGTAGACCTCGACGAGCTTGCGGTAGTCGGTGGACTTGAACAGATCCGCCGGCAGCTCATGGGTGCGCGCGAGCCCACTCTTGCGATGGGTGGCCTTGACCACGAGAGTCTTCTGCGTCGCGGAGCTGACCTCGAACCCGAGCGGACCCTTCTTCCCGGCCGCTTGAAGTAGCTTCTTGGCCCCCGCGAGGCTGGCGGCTCCGGCGGCAAGGATCCCGGAGTCGGTCAGGAACGTGACCGTGTCGCGGCCGGCCTCCGCCTGTAGCGACGAGGACCAGCCGTCATGCTCCTTGAGCAGACGGTTGAAGCGCTGCCAGCGCGACTTCGTCAGCTTTCGCGGCTTCCCGGTCGAGTCGATGACGACAAGAACGTCGAGCTTGTCGCGCAGGAGGAACTCCTCGAGCTCCGACTCCTTCTCGAGGTAGACCTCGACGCGACCGTTCTTCGCCCTGTACAGCGGCGGCTTCGCGATGTAGACATAGCCGGCGTCGATCAGCTCCGGTAGCTCGCGATAGAGAAACGTGAGCACGAGCGTGCGGATGTGCGCACCGTCGACGTCCGCGTCCGTGCACAGGATCAGCTTGTGGTAACGCGCGTCGTCAAGCTGGAACTCCTCGCGGATCCCGGTCCCGATCGCCGTGATCAGAGCCTGGATCTCCGCGTTCGCGAGCACCTTGTCGATCCGGCTCTTCTCGACGTTGATGATCTTGCCGCGCAGCGGCAGCACCGCCTGCGTGGCGCGCTCGCGGGCCTGCTTCGCGGAGCCGCCCGCCGAGTCCCCCTCGACGATGAACAGCTCTGTGTCGCGCGGATCCTTGACCGAGCAGTCGGCGAGCTTTCCCGGCAGGGTGGAGTTCTCGAGCGCCGACTTCCGGCGGGTCAGATCGCGCGCCGTTCGCGCCGCGTCGCGGGCGCGAGCCGCCTCGATCGCCTTCGAGATGATTCGCCGGGCATCCGTCGGGTTCTCCTCGAGGAAGTCACCGAGCATCCGGTTGACTGCCTCCTTGACCAGACCCTCGACCCCAGGGTTGCCGAGCTTGGTCTTCGTCTGCCCTTCGAACTGCGGGTCGCGGAGCTTCACCGAGATCACGGCCGTCAAGCCCTCGCGGACATCGTCGCCGACCAGGTTCTCCTCCTTCTCCCTGAGCAGGCCCTTGCCGCGAGCGTAGGCGTTGAGGGTCCGGGTCAGGGCCGAGCGAAAGCCTGAGAGATGACTGCCGCCCTCATGGGTGTTGATGTTGTTCGCGAAGCTGTAGACCGACTCCTGGTAGGACGTGTTCCATTGCATGGCCACCTCGACCTGCCCGTCGTCGGTCTCGCTCTCGAAGTAGATCGATTTGCGATGAAGGTCGTCCCTTGTCTCGTTTAGATGCTTGACGAAGTCGACGATGCCCCCCGCGTATTGGAAGCTGACCTCCTCGCCCCCGCCTCGCTCATCGGTCAGATCGATCTTCAGGCTACGGGTCAGAAAGGCCGTCTCCCGAAGCCGGTCCGCGAGTGTCTGAAAGTCGAACTCGAGCTCGTCGAAAACCTCGTCATCGGGCAGGAACGTGATCGTCGTGCCCGTGCTCTTGATCGCTCGTCCCTTGGCGAACGGCGCGGACGGCACGCCGCGCACGTAGTCCTGTGTCCACACGTGGCCGTCGCGACGCACCTCGAGATGAAGCCTCTCCGAGAGCGCGTTGACGACGGAGACGCCCACCCCATGCAGCCCACCGGAGACCTTGTAGCCGGCGCCCTCACCGAACTTGGCGCCCGCGTGAAGGGTCGTCATCACGACCTCGGCCGCGGGCTTTTTCTCCTTCGCGTGCCGTTCCACCGGGATGCCGCGACCGTCGTCGGCGACGCTGCACGAGTTGTCGGGATGCAGCGTGACCTGAACGCGGCTGGCGTGACCCGCCAGCGCCTCGTCAACCGAGTTGTCGACGACCTCGTAGACCAGATGATGCAAACCGCGCGGCCCGGTTGACCCGACGTACATGCCGGGCCGCTTCCGTACGGCGTCCAGACCCTCGAGGACGGTGATGTCCTTGGCGCTGTACTCGGACGAGCGACGCTTCGCTCGGCTGCCGTCCGAGGTGCGCGAGGTCCGCCGCGCCTGCTTCGTCTCCGCCGCGCTCTTGGCGGTCGAGCGGCCGCTTGATTTGGCCTTGCGCTTCGCCGCGCTCCGATTGGACTTGGTCTGCGATTGCACCGGTGCCTTCGCCTTGGACGCCTTCCCTCTCGGGGAAGAGCCCCGGGACTTGCTTGCCACTCAGCTCCTTTCTGCTCTCAGCACACCAGTGGCGCATCTGCGCTCGGGCGACGTGCTCTCGCCGGGGACCCCGACCATCTGACTCGGCGATCGTGCCTATTGGGCGATTCGGGGCCTAGATTCCAAGTTCACATAAGGATACCAGGCGCGGGCCCCGGAAACCATTCCCATCGCCCATAAAAGCCCTGCAAATCATGCATAACCCTACCGCTTGTGGAGGTCGCCGTCCACAATGAAGCGGAAAGCGCTGATCGCCGGCGATTCGAGGCGCTCGTTTACCCGCCGTAGAAGCTCCATCTGCATGAGGTCGAGCTCCTGGGCCCAGGTTGCGCTGGTACAGGCCACCGTCACCGTTCCCTCGCGCTCGGCGACCGGCCGCGCACGCTCGGCCACCTCGGGGCCGCATGCCGGGGCCCAATGCGTCTGCACCCGTGCGAGGACCGTCTGCGGCTCCGCTTGGGAGATCAACTCTTCGACGGCGAGCGCGATTCGACGCGGGGCGCCGCTGCCACGCCCGGCTCCCGGCCGACCGGGGCTCATGCCCGGGTCCCGAACGCGCTCATCGCGAGATCGGCGCGCGCGCCCGGCGCTCCGGCCGCACCCGAGGGCCGGCGTCCGGGCCCGCCGGCGTGTTCAGGCGGATCGATCCGCCCCGAGCGAACGGCGATGCGCTCGCCCTCGACATCGGGGACGGAATTCGGATCCGTCGTCGTGATCAGAACCTGGCCCTCACCTTGAAGCCGCTCGGCAAGCCGGCGCCGTCGCGTGAGGTCAAGCTCACTCATCACGTCGTCAAGCAGGGTAAGGGGCGTCGGACGTCCGAGCTCAACGAGTGCCTCGCGCTCGGCCAGCAATAGCGAAAGGACAGCGATTCGCTGCTGGCCCTGAGAGCCGTAGCGACGGAGTGCGCGACCGCCGACCTCGAGGCCGAGCTCATCCGCATGGGGGCCCAATCCGGTGAACCCGCGGCGAAGATCTCCGTCGCGACGCTCATTCAAGGCGCCGGCGAGCTCCTGTACATCGCCGACCGCTCCGCGCTCGGTGTAGCGAATTGTTGCGTCCCCTCCGAGGCCCAGTGCGTACGCGGCGTCGGCAAACGGCTCGGCAATCAGCTCGACCGCCTCGTTCCGCACTCCCCGAAGCGCAACGCCCTGAGTGGCCAGCTCTTGATCCCATCCATCAAGTGCAGCCGCCTCGACGAGGCCGGCTCGCACCCTGCCGAGTAGCGCGTTTCGCTGCTTGAGCGCTCGGGCGTAGCGGACTCGGATCTCCGACCGTCCGGGCCACAGGGCGACAACGAGCCGGTCGAGGTGAGTGCGACGGATTGCCGGAGGGCCCTTGACGAGACCAAGCCGATCCGGGGTGAAGACCGCGAGCGGTGGCCGGTGAGCGGTGGCCTCGGCAGGGGCGAGCTGCTTGCCGGCGACGAGCAGCCGCCGCTCACCGGCCCGGGAGATCGATGCCAGGAAGGTCCTCGAGGGTTCCCTCGGGCGCAGCGACGGCTCCTCAC
>SDBV01013913.1_pt1 | contig 10192 bp, 7 predicted proteins | sample 2277081 | NCBI WGS metagenome assembly SDBV01 (sample SAMN10402039, study PRJNA504765) | marine sediment metagenome | isolation source: marine sediment core GS10_PC15, 223 cmbsf | place: Arctic Ocean: Southern Knipovich Ridge | collected 2010 | reverse complement strand
ATGTTGTACATCTTCAACCTCCTCGAAATGAATAATTTTATTTATAAATATCCTATGCTATTATAAGACAAAAAAGAGAGATGTTTCAAGGTGATAGTAAAAATTGTCCAATATTTAATCATTTTGAAATTGGATTTGTTGATTGAGGTGCTTTATGAAATTAAATGAATATGAGATTGGGGAAAGTAAACACTTGAAATTTGTTAAAAGTCCAGAGTATAACTATGTATTCAATAGTGAGAACGGATTTTTTGCCCGATGGGGAAAAACAAAAGAAGACGATCCTCAATTCAGTCCATTTGGTCCGGAATTACTAGATGTTGAAATTTCTACAATATGTTCAAATAGATGTAATTGGTGTTACAAATCAAATACATCCATAGGAAAAAATATGAGTTTCTCAACATTTAAAAAGATCTTGAATAAAATTCCAAGGAATTTAACACAAATAGCATTTGGAATAGGAGATATTGATGCTAATCTTGATTTATGGAGGATTTTTGATTATTGTAAGAGCAAAAACATTATTCCAAATATAACCATAAATGGAAATAATCTTAATAGAGATTTAGCTAAAAAACTTACGAAATATTGCGGCGCAGTCGCGGTTAGCCATTACACCGATGATGTATGCTTTAATGCTGTAAAATTATTAGTAGATGAAGGATTAAATCAAGTTAATATTCATAAGTTAGTTTCTAGAGAGACCCTTGATTCTTGTTATCAAGTGCTAAATCTAGCAAACAAGGATCCTCGTTTAAGTAGATTAAACGCAATTGTATTCTTATCATTAAAAAACAAAGGAAAGCGAAACAACTATCATAGGATCTCAAGGAAAGATTTTTCTGAACTTATCATCTATGCTATAAACAGCAATGTTAGAATCGGTTTTGACAGTTGCTCAGCAAACAAAGTCTTAGAAGTACTTAAATATCAAGAAAACTATCAAATGATAGAAATGATGTCGGAACCATGTGAGAGCAGTTGTTTTAGTCTCTATATTAATGTTGAAGGAAAAGTATATCCTTGTTCCTTTTTAGAAGGAGAATGTGGGTTCGATGGCATTGATCTCTTACCTACAAATAATTTTTTAAGAGATATCTGGTTTGAAGTACGTATAAAAAATTTTAGAGAAAAATTGTTAAGTCAAGATCGAAATTGTCCTCATTTTAATATATAATATATATAATTATAAAGGAAAGTGTTTAAATGAAAATACGTCTAAGTTTTGTATCCAATTCTTCTTCAGTAAGCTTTTTAATTGCTACAAAGCAGGAGTTGACCGAGGAATTACTGCGGACTCATCTTAAAATAAATTATAAAACTAGTAATAAATCTTCATACTTTGCGAAGGAATTGTGGGAGAATATAGTAATAGAAGAAGAACCATATGAATATGATTTTTATGAAGTAACTATAGGAAAGGAGCCATTTAACTACTATCCTGGGAGTATTGTAAGTGACCAGCCTCGTTTATGGCCTCTTCACGGTTTAAAGATTGAAAAGGATGATTTTATCTTATGTATTGGATATTTTGATAAGTTCGCTAATTGGCACAAAAAATATATCCAAAAAGTTAATTTTAGAAATTCTGAAATAAAAATGATTGGAGTAAAGCTTCGTCTTTCGTATGAAAATATTAATATTATAGATGAAATTACAAATCTTCGTGATTTAAAGAACTTAATGATATTAGATCTTCAAGGAAATAACATTGTAGAAATAGAGGGATTAAATGGTTTACAAAATTTAAGGAGACTTAGCCTTGACTTTAATAAAATTAAAGAAATCCAGGGTTTAGAAGATTTAATCAATTTAGAAATCCTTAACTTAAAAGGCAATAAACTAGAGATTATAAGTGGATTAAATCAGTTATCTAATTTAGAGGAATTAAACTTATCAGAAAATACAAAAATTACAGAAATTGAAGGATTAAATCATCTAGTAAAATTACAAACCCTTGACATCTCCAATACTAAAATTAGTGAAATTAAAGGATTAGAAAATCTTAAGAGTTTAAGACATCTAAAAATTAAAGACACTAAAATTTCCCCGAAATTAATAGAAGAATTAGGAGGAATAAATTTTTGGGGGGGGAGCGTTAACAATCCTAAGAAATTTGTAGATTATTGTAAAAAGAATAAAGATTTGTAATATAAAAAAAATGGTGAAAAATCTTGAAGTTTCGATTAGGTTTTATATCAAATTCATCTTCAGCAAGTTTTCTTATAGCTACTAAAGAGGAACTTACAAAAGACGCACTTGAAAAACAATTAAGTAAATTAGTTGGGAATAGTAAATTTGCAGAAAAAGCAACTGATCTACTATGGGATGGAATAATTTATGATCTTCTCTATGAGCGTAAATCTTATGAATTAGAATTTTACGAAGTTACCCTTGATCAAGGACCATTTCATTATTATCCGGGGAGTTTTGGGGATGAAGGATTGGCATACAGAGGTTGGTTTAACTACTGGCATAGATACGATCAATATAACGGATTGAAAATTAAGCCTGAGGAGATGTATGGTCTCTTAGTTGATGACCGTGATTTTAAACTGTGTGTAGGTTATCTAAAAAAAGGTCAAGTACAAAGAAGGCATATCAACGTTAAGGATAAAATTCATGTCATGGAAGGGATGACCTTAAAAATCAGAAATAAACAAATTGAAAGTATAACGGACATAGAAAAGGTTGAACGGATAAAAAATTTAAAGATTTTAGATTTATCTCGTAGTAGAATAACTAATCTAAAAGGATTTGAAAAATTGTTAGAATTAAAAAAACTAGATTTAAGTAGTAATTCTATACTGGATGTTAGTGATTTGGGAAGTTCCTCCTTGGAATTTTTAGATCTTTCTCATAATCAGATAAAGGATTTTATTAGAATTGATAAATTTCCTTGCTTAGAAACCTTAAAGTTAGAAAACAATAACATTGAAAAAATAATAAAATTGAAATCAAATACAATAAAAAGATTAGATCTCTCCAATAATAACATTAAAGAATTCAATAATATTGAATCTAAAAGTTTGGAGTATCTCACTTTATCTAATAATCAATTAAAAAGAATTGGGAGAATTAATACGCCAAACCTGTCTATGTTATATTTGGAGAACAACCCAATTGAGACCTCAGAAGGTATAAAAAGTCTCCGTGAGCAATTATCAAGCAAAACATATGTAAAACTCAGTAACTCCACGATTAATTAGAATAAATTTATACCGAACAAATATCTTTCAAATTGTATCACCATGGTGTTTCTTCACCGAGAAGCATTGGAAATTTCAAAGAGATTTATGTGTTTAAGACTATTCGATTATTCTGAATACAAATTTTTCATAAAAATGTCATTCAACTGATCAAACACCCCTTTTCTAAAGATTTACGTACAATTTTAAGATGAAAAAGTAATTGAAGTTCAAGGAAATGTTGAAGATCCAAAATATATTCGGGGGTTTATAAATCCCTTTGGCAAATAAAATCTTTTATCGGACTCTACTTAAGGGTGAGATCTCGCTTAAAGATTTAGTTTGTAACTATTCCAGTGATCCTGAGCATTACTTAAATAAATATATTTAAAAAAATTCTTGATCTTTTGGAGTTCTTCTAAAACTAATATATTAATGTGCCTATATATTCTCACATCATCAGAAAAATTAAGTACTCACAGAATTAAAATAATTTTTATATAAAAATATCCTATTCACTAATTAGACAAAAAAAACTGAATTATTTGAACGAAGTTGAGATCATTAAAAGAATTCAAGATTAACGATTATCTCTCTGTTAAATTAGAAGAGCGAAATTATAGAAGCAAAATCACAGAAATCTATGTTAAAAATATAAAGTTTTTAAGCTGTTCCCATGTTGCTTTTAAATTTCCTAAAAGAGATGATTATTCTCCCATAGTTGTGAAAACTGTGGACCAATTCCTTGATAATCACCTATTCTACAGTGGTATGTTTAACGTCTCTGATGAAGAAGTTTTTTGGGTTGTCTGCTCAAACTTGCAAGTATGGGCTGAAAATGATTATAATACAGATTTTCTTACAATTAAGTGCTCATTTAATCTGCTTGAGAAATTAGCTGAAGTTGGTGATAAGAAAGCTAAGGAAGTTTTTGTGAAAGAGTTACTCAGAAGATTCAACGATGGTTATAAACCTGTTCAGAAAGTTATCGCTGAGGGAAATCTTTCCAAATATTTGCCAAATTCATACTTTGTAAGGCAATTAGAAGCGCTGGGGTTTAAACATGTAAATGTTTTTAACTGGGATTCTTTTAAATTTGATAAAAAGATGATTTATCATATTGAAGAAAAACAGGTGAAAGGTCTTGGATTTAAAGATCATTTCTTTTTTATAGGTAAAATTCATTATTCTCTTAAAGGATGTAATGACTTAGAATTCTTATATTTCAATAAAACAAAACTTTCTTATCTTCCAGATTCGATCAAACACTTCACAAAACTAAAAGAATTAATAGTTATCGGAGAGGGAAATCGGTACCATCCTTTTGGTTTAAAAGAGCTTTCCAATAATATAATAAATCTTAGATCACTTGAGAAATTGATTATTTCATCTAATTTTGGACTTGAATTGATCCCTTCCAAAATTGGGAATCTAAAGGAATTAAAGTTTCTAGATTTAAAGCTAAACAAATTAAAGAATGTTCCTGACTCAATCGGGAGTTTATATAACGTTGAGTATCTAAACTTAAGTTCTAATGAGCTGGACAAATTACCAGAATCTTTAGGGGATCTGACATCTTTAGAATATTTGAATTTAAGTGGTAATAAAATTGAGAGCATTCCTGATTCAATAGGAAATCTAAAAAATCTAAAGGTGTTGAATTTGTCAAAAAATAATCTTGTTGAAATTCCAGAATCATTAGGGGAGTTAAAGTCTTTAAAAATCGTTTATTTAAGCGATAATCCTCTTAAAAGCCTTCCTAAGTCGTTACTTAATCTTAAATGTCCTATAGTTCTCAATGGGACGCCTTTAAATTATATTTTTATTAAAAATTTTAATAAAAACACCAGATTTCTAAAGATCTTCACGAATATTTTAGAGGACCCCTCTGTTAATGTTAATTTTAACAAGATTGAATTTGGATTTATTACAGAATTATTTGATTGTCTGAAGGATGAATCATTTTTTCAATTCATTTCGAAAAATCTTAATTTAAAAAAAAAAATACTACTTTCCTACTTGGATAAAATGATTAAAGATTCCTCTGTAAGAAGGGAATTTATAGAGATTGTGGATGAAAGATTAAACAGGGGACAAGAGTCATTAGAATTAGGAAGGTTTTTTGAGATTATATTTGAATCGAAAGAAGGAAGGCAACTAATAGGCAGTCTAGCTTCTATTGAACCAAAGGTTTATGAAATATTATATAAAATTATTCTTGATTTCGAATTTTCATATGGGTATTGGAATGATTCTCTTTATCAAGACTTAGGATTCTTATCTAACTATATTTCACAAAAAATAATAGAAATCATAGAAAATAATGATTTTGATGAATTTCTAAATTATCACTATTGCAGATTTTTTAGAATGATGAATTATAAAGATTTTTCCAATTATTTTCTCAAGAATGTTTCAATTTTTTTTAATTTTATTTTGGAAAATGTAATTTTGTGGCAAAACAAAAGATACGATAAGTTTAATTCTTTAGAATTACCCTATAAACTTTTTAATGACGATGTCAGAAATATTCTGAGTGATACTGTTATTAAAATTTTAGAAAAAAAAGATAAAAAAAAAATTAAAGCTCTTGTTGAATATCGTTTGGATGATTTTTTAAATCAAAATGCTTTAGAACAAATGAAATCGGATGTAGTAGTTTTGTATTTAAGAACTATATATAACGTAAGTAGTAAAATTGATGACGGATATAGATGGGCAGAAGATAAATTTAGACGTTTTGGTGAAAACAGTCGACAAATCATTTCTACTTATATTAAAGAAGAAATATTAAGAGCTATGAAGAATTGTGATCTTAGACTAATTCAAGGTTTCTATTACCAAGAATTTTATAAGTATTTAGGTCATGAAGATGCTCAGGACTTGTTTAATGAGTCTAACATTATTGAGTTTTTAGTTGAAAACATAAATTTTTATGATCATCAAGGGGACTTTACAAACTATTTCGAATCTATCTTTACAAAAGTAATCTCTAACGATTCAGAGATTGTATTAAAAAAAAAAATATTAAATATCATAAGGAGAGAGAAAAAAGAAGAAATTGAATCTATCATAAAACTTAATTTCATTGATATTATCAGTGAAGAAGAGCTTGATGAATTATTTAATGATTCAGATATACTCTTCCGTATTGTATTTGAAAATTATTACTATGATGATGATGATGTTTACAATAAAATAGAAGGATTAAAAAAAAAGCTTTTTGCTTCAAATCTAATCTTTAATAAATGGAAAATTGCATTAGAAAAGAATGATATTCGAAGGATATTCAATTTATGGGATCGTGTAGGAATAGATCGACTAAGTGAAGAAAAATTCTTGATTCTCTTTAGAGATAAAAATCTAAGATATCTTGAGAAGGTGTTAATGTCTATTCATGAGATTGCTTACGTAAAGAAAGATCATAGGTTTGACTATGAAATTATGGTACTACCACCTAAATTCAGCGAAAAATTCAAAGACGAGATAAAGGATCAGATAATTGAACTAGTGAAAAATCAAAACTTTGATGCCTTGATTCCACTCGTAGCAGGCTATTTCTCTGATGTTATTGGTAAGAACGATATAAAAAAGCTTTTAGAAGATGAAGAAATTCCCTTTTTTAAAACTGTCATAAAAATTCTTGGTGATCATAGAGATGAGTTAACTGAATTGAATGATGATTTTTATTTCGAGCATTTAAAATTCTTTAAGACAATAAAATCTATGGATACCGACTTGATAAAAATATTAGTACTTTCTGTAATGAGAGAGAATTTAGTGTCAAATTATTACCCCATGATAGAGTATAGATTATTAGAAAAAATCGCATTACCAGAATTGATTGAGATTTTGAATAACATGACATATAATCGTCTTGCTGCTTTTTTAAATTCTTTAACATCAGCTACAATGATATTTAGAGATTATGACATTGATGATATTGAAAAATCGAAATTGTATTATGAAAAATTGGGAAGTTTACTAACTTCTAATATAAAAGAACAAATAGTTAATATTATTAAAGATTCTAAGGTAATACCGCATTACCTCTGGGGAAAATTCCTTAGAGACGAATGGGATTTACCTTTAGCTTTAAAACATTTAAAATGGTATCAATATTTTTCTGCAAATCAATTAATTGAACTATTAACCATTATTGAGCAAAAAATTGCTGATAGGGAATTTGCAAGTGGGGACAAAAAAGGATTTAACAAAGTTATTAGAATGATTAAGAGATCGATGAAAAAACCATTTGAAGATATTGATGTAACAAGTGGGCAGTTAAAAGAATTCATTAGAAGGTTAGCAGGACAGGAAGGTTGTCAGCACAAGGGTTTTCGCTGGAGATGTGGTGGAAAAGAATTTATTTATTCTCGGAAGGTGCTTGATTTGATGAGTATCCCTAAAATAACTCAGGATAAACTGCTTGGGAAGTGTAAAGAATATGGAGGATACTGTGATTGTGAGATTCTAATGAATTCGGCTTCAAGGCTTCTCGGTGAAGAAACACCATGGTGATACAAAATAAATAATTAATCTGAATAGACCCAATTTTATGTTTTATATCCATCTCGCAACGACCGCATCCCAGATGTAATTATCATCACTACCCTAAAAACATTTCTTGTACTGTTTCTTGATCTTTATTTTTTAGTATTAAGATATTCATCATCCCAATATTTCTTTTCATCAATGAGCTTTATTTCAGAAGTCTCGTAATTAAAAATCAAAGCGCTGTGGGTTAAACTATCTCGAAAATAGTACCAATTCTCTCTTTCAATAAAAGACACATACGGAGTATTTATAAAGAAATCCATAGGAAAAAGATGGAAAGTCATATATATTTTGTCAGGGTCTAAATCTAATTTCCTAGCTAGGGTTTCAGAACATTTTATGATTACATCCCTTGTTTCATGCTTAAATCTATAAGTCGGATCATCATTGATCATTTTTTCTAATTTTTTTACTAAATATTTAAATTTACTTTTATCTACCTCTGTAATTTGTAAAACAAATTGATTTATTAGCCGTATTATTTCTTTTAATTCAAATTTCTCAAAACTTTCAGACCGCTTTAAAAAGTCTAAATGTAGGATTAGTTCTAGTGCATCTGTTGATTCTAAATCTTCACATAAGTCTAAAATATATATTAACTAAAACTAATCAAGATAATTTCAAATATAACTTTTTAAATAATAATGGCTTTATGTAATAATTTAATTAAAAAGAACGGGTAACTAGATCATTATGAAAGCCAAAGCTTCAGATTTTATTGAAAAAGATTTTTCACTTTTAGGATTAAATGAATTTGAAGAATACAAAAAATTAGTAAATTTATGTGCTTCTGATGGCAAATATCTTTATAGATTAGTACCAAATCTATTAAGAACTCTTTTTGAAAACTTACTATATCGTGTATTTTTAGAAGGCTTATCTCAAAAACATAAGAACTTATATTTTCTAAAATCTCAAACCAGAAGTCGTGATTTTTCAGAATTAATTAGTCTTCTAAATATCCTTAAGGGAGAACCCGAAATAAAGAAGATACATAAAGATACTATAACTGAAAAAACAATCCAATATCTTAAAGGAATCAGAAAAGAAGGAAACGTTGATACGCATGCTATTATTACTCAATTAAAACCTTCTTATGTTAATGAAAAAAAAATTGAGGTAAAATTGCTATTAGATTCTTTGTTACCTTTTTATAATCTTATTAAAGGAAAGGAAATAATAATTACAGAATTTTCGACAATTTTACAATTAGATAAGGTATTCAGATTATCAGGAGCACTTCAGAGACAAGAAGCAAGAGAATTAATAGAAAATATTAAGAAAATGGACAAGATTGATATGGGTGATTTGATAGTTGAGCTTGATTATGAAAAGTTAAAAGAAATAGTAGAAAAAATACTAGCGGAAATTATATTAATTGAAAATTTCAAAGAAGCTAAAGAAAAACAATCGATATATGATTTCATTATATATTCAATTATGATAATTAAAGATGATTCAAAAAAGATTGAAATATTTAAATTAATGATTGATGAAATAATCTCCCAAGAGAGTTTTAAAATATCCCCCTTTCATATAAAACTTACTGAGCTCTTAAAGTTTGACTCTATTAAAGGATTTTCTATTAAGTCTGGTTTAATAGAAGAATTTATTAAGTTATACAAGGAAAGTTATAATTATAATATCGCTGGAATTAACAGTGAAATTATTGATATGTTACGGGACAATTTAAGTAAAGATCAAATTAATGAAATAATAGAAGCGTTTTCATTAGAGCGTCAACTATATGAATCCTCACAAGCAAAAAAGATAATATCTACTTGGGCATTTATTTTCCAACTTCAATTTAATAAAAAAAGTGAAGAAATATTAGAAAAACATGGTCTATCCATTCCAGATGTAATGAGGCTTTAAAATCAAATCCTAATTCAAACTCAAGATCCAGATTTTTCTTTTAAATAAACATAGCTGTATAATCCCTAAAGCACCAAATTTAAAAGAATTCTCACAAAAGATTTGGATTTTGAAAAATAAACGAGAAAAAGTATAAAACAAATCATGTCAAATAAAATAAATTTAGGTATGGATGTATACGATTTCAGCAGTGGTATCCTAAGCGAAAATCTTCCTTTCGAAAGATTTAGGACTAACCTCCTCATTTCTGGGGGAAGTCGCAAAGAAAGAACTGAGATATTATCTCACTTTCTCAATCAATTCCACGCAAGTCTCCCCGACATCGGTGTATTACTAATCCAATTAGGTTCAAACGGAGACACTTACCTTTATCAGCTTGATAAAGTGTTTGAGTACGGAACTCCCGAATTAAATATCCCTTATTATACAAAATAGTCGTTAATTCCAAGTATAATGAAAAATTCTAGGTAAGATCATTAATCTTATTAAAAAACATGATTTTCAACCCCAAACAAACATTCCATCTAAAACCGATATTTTTCCATTAAATTGAAAATCTTCCTCGAAAA
>SDBV01013912.1_pt1 | contig 10192 bp, 12 predicted proteins | sample 2277081 | NCBI WGS metagenome assembly SDBV01 (sample SAMN10402039, study PRJNA504765) | marine sediment metagenome | isolation source: marine sediment core GS10_PC15, 223 cmbsf | place: Arctic Ocean: Southern Knipovich Ridge | collected 2010 | reverse complement strand
ATCTGACTCAGAACTAACGAAAGCGCCGCCGATACTATCGCACATCTTCGCACACGCTATACTCCACGCCATTAAGGGATACCCCCCCAATGGGCGGATGTTCTTATCCTTTACTCTCTTACTGCCACTACGGGCTGGTATCAGTGCTACTATCATTCGTACCCTTCCTCTTGTCGCTTATAATGCGTAAAGTAAGAACCACACACAAGGCACATGCGCCCTACACTTTCATCAATAACAGTGTGCTCACCACTTTGACCGCACTTTAATATCAAGGTGGGATGCTGACATGTTGGACATTCTCCAATAACCAACTTATCCACAAAATCAGAGAAACATATCTCCTTCTTCCAATTCGTAAAGTTGCTAAAAGTCACCATAGTATCTCCTTTACTCTCCTGGTTTGCTTTAATGTGCTATGTATGTTATAATACATATTATGGAAAGAATTAAAATCTGCAAGCGATGCCAACACCAGAAGACTATTACGAGTTTCCACAAAGATAGCGCAAACCCATCTGGCTACAGCCGATATTGCAAGGATTGCCGGATTATACAAAACCAAGAATACCGAGATAGACACAGAGAGTCTGTGCGATTGTGGCACAGAACTTATATGCGCAAACATCGGATTGGGCAAAGTGGCAAGGATATTAGGGGAAACCTTAATAAAAGAGATTATCCTTTGGATGAAAACTGCGAATTGTGTGCGGGAACCCCTAGATTGGTTTATCACCATTGGGATAATACTGACTACAGCAAAGGAATGTGGATTTGCACCAAGTGCCATGTCGCTAGCCATTGGCTTGAACAATATAATCCCGCTATTTTCTATAACCTTAAGCAAAAAATTAACCTCCGAGAATATCCTTAACACGGCGACAGTCACGCACTACCCTTTTCAGTCCTTCCTCTTCGAAAGATGACGCTTGGTCTGTACCATAGAGAGTTCTGTCTAATGTAATGTGAACCTCTATCACCTCAGCACTCTTAGCTACTGCTAAGGCTGGAACGAGTATAGATGGGTTGTGGCAACTGTAGCCCGCATACTCTCTTATAAGACTTAGTTCGCACTCATTATCAGAACAAGGGTATTTGTTACTAGTCAGCATGGGCGTTGAATTCGTATACAAATCGCATAAGTCCGAAGCTATAAAAGAGATAAAGGTGTGCCTACCATTCGCCCTAACTCTCTCAACAAATGGCAAATGCCCTGATAGCTGATGCGGTATCTTGTTATACTTAACATCATATTGGTTCATAAACTCTATCGCCCCTTCATCCCATACCGAAGCGAACCAGTCTATCTTACCCCTACAGTAATTGTCTATTTCGTCATATTCCGCCTTGCCGAACTCCAATCCATATTTTTGCTCTCCCTGAGTAGTCCCCCACGGGCTTTCACGGGGAGAGTCGAGAAACTCTTTAGAGTAACATAAATCTATAGTCCGCTTCTGAAACTTAACCGCATCACAGCCACATCTTACAGCCATATCAATTAACTGTTTGGCGATACTTAAATCACCGTTATGATTTATTCCGATTTCGGCAATTATAAAAGGATTATTCACAAATCTCCTTAATGCTTGCAATGGCTTCTACTGTTTTCCTGCGCATAAATTCAACCTCTCGCCACTGTTCCCAACTCCATATAATGACTAACTCACCAAACATTTTCCCCCTTATATGTAAATCTTTCAACCCTAATCTACTCGCTGAAAGAAAATATTCGCTACAATAACACTTCCATAATTGTTCACAAGTTACCATCATCATGTCTGCCTGAACCCCCTGAAAGATGTATCACCCGCATATAAAGCCTTAGCTCGTTTATAAGTAGATGTCCTTTCTTGATAGTAGTATTCCGAGATTAGTAATTTATTAGCTTTGTATAGTTCTTTGTGAAATTCATCATCACTTAACTCTGTGAAGTTCACTGTCAGCAAATCAGAGTTCTGATGCTTTTTATAGAAGTCTTTCACGTCTTTGAGCTTTCCCTGTTTGATAGCCTCGTAGTATAAATCACACCCAGGGTAGGGCGTTACGGGTCTAATCGTCCTCATCTGCGTGTGGTCGTCATACTTTAAGAGGAACTTCTCGGCTTCGTGTAATGTGTGGACAGTATCCCCTATATTCCCCCACAGCATGTTTAATCCAGGGGATATACCTGCTTCAAGAGTCGCCTCAACCCCAGATATGATTTGCTTCACAGTGAGTTTCTTATTCATTCTTTCAAGGACTTCATCGTCCACTGACTCTATTCCGTAATTGATAAAGACACACCCCGAATCTTTCATGGCTTTTAATACTTTCGGCTTTGCTATATTTAATCTCCCGTTGCAATTCCATTTTATATGTAGGGGTTTTAAGGCTTCGCATATTTCCATTGTTCTATCAGGATTAACCATCAAAAGTTCGTCTGCGAACTCTATGTATGTGATATGATAGTCGATTTGTAACTTCTTAATTTCACTGATAATACCAACAATGCTTCGTGAGCGATAGCCCTCCGACATACGATAACAGAAACTACATCTATAGGGACAGCCACGACCAGAAAGCACAAAGAAACACCTGTCGCTATTAACTGAATGAGGAAGTTGTATAAGAGAATAATAATCCATCGAAAATAAATCCCAAGCAGGTTCACTAATTTCATCTACGTTCTCCTTATAATCATATTCACCAGTACATATAAAGTCCCCCCACTGACCGAAGTATTTTGGCTCAGGTGAGACAAGATGCCCTCCAAGCCATATCTCCTGCTCTTCGGGTATCGCCTTTAGTATCTTCTTTAATTTGGCATATTGAAAATAGCCTGCACACATGCCCACGCCCACAACATCATAGTGATTATCGGTAAGATATTGCGTGAGATGGCTTTCTGGATAATGATAAACATCTTGATGATAAATTTCAACATCATGCCCCTCATCCCTTAGCTTAGAAGCTACATAAGCCAATCCTAAAGGGAAGTAATTGATGTGCATCCCATTATCATACGCAATTAGGAGGACTCGCATCCTTCTTCACTTCTCCCCAGCGTTTAATAAACCTGACTCTGTTCTCTTCATACTCTTTGGCTACTTTCTCATTATACTCCCCCCTAGTCGCCAGAGCATAATGATAAGCAACACCAAACCCGCAGTAAGCAATATCCCAACCGTTCTTAACCATCTGACGGCAGTTGTCTAAATCATCGTAACCTCTAAAACCGTGATAGTAACCTTCCTCTAATCCTTTTCTCGGAATAGCTTTTCTCCTGATAAGAACCAAAGCCCACCCTACCAATTTATGACCATCAACATCATCTATCAGAGTCAGGTTGTGAGAGGACTCTCCGACACCTCGGTTCATGTGGTGGGGTGCTCCTTCGGCAAAGTAAATACCCGCATGCTCTATCACACCCGTTGGCTTTAAGAGCTTAAAACCCACCAACCCTAAATTCTCATTCTGCTGTATCAACGCCAGAGCCATATTCAACCAGTTCGGTTCTACTATGGTACTGTTCCCCATATAAACCACGTGAGGGCTTGTGGTGTGCTTTAAGCCGATATTGATTATCTGATTACCATGAGTCAGCTTTTTAGGTATAACCTCATAAGACTCATCAAAGGGTCTGATATATTGAATGTTGTTCATGCGAAGTTGGCGAAAGTAATCGTATGTCATATCCACAGAGTCGTCCACTATAGTCAGCCTGAAATCTACATTAGTATTCTCATACAGCGCAGCCACAGCCCGCATGGTCATGCCCAGATTATTATGAGTCGCCATTATAATGTCTAGTTTATTCATATTTGATTTTTCTCCATTTCTTAGTCAGGCATCATGTTATAATGTTGGCGAGAAAACAGCACCAATACTTCCTTAGTTTCAATGTCTGCCCTTTCTTCGCCAGTTGGACGCCACCCTCCCCTTGCCAATGACTTTAATTTCTCCTGGGTTAATTCTAGTTCACCAACCCATAAATACTCGTCTCCCATATTCTCCTACCTCTTTGTTATCCACGAATACACCACCTTTCTAATTCCCTAATACGAGCCTGTAAACTTTTAATAAAACTTCTTGTATTGTGGCTTCGCTCTGTAATAATAACTAAATTTTCCTTTCTATTATCAGTTCTTATACCATTGAGATGATGTACTATTTCATCTTTAGTCAAACATCTACCCACTTCTTTAGCCATCACCAATCTATGCACGTATACATATCCTCTCTTTGAAGCCATTGGATAAAATGGGTCATCTGAATATAACAATGTCTGCCAATATAAATTCTTTTCTAAACGAGGGGTATGTTTACGTTTGTTACCTATCCAACGATGAGTCATACAAAATGCAGACCCATTCATTATAGGCTTCCCGCATCCCCATCTAGGGCATTTGCTCCCTTTACTATACTTATATATCTGATTACTCATTTTTATCCCTATCCGAAATTGCCCACCTTCCATCCCACACTATCAATCCTGCGCCCTTGAGCCACGTGTCTAAATGTTTGGCGTGTTCCTCGTAGTGCATCGGCCACATCTTTTCTTTGGGGAAGAAGTCAGAGTGGTAGAACTTCGCTCCATACTTCATCTTCGTGCCCATATCTTTCAAAAACCCTTTTAAGTCCTTTATATGTTCCAGTGTGTCAACCGCTATGATAAAGTCAAATTCGCTAAAGTCTGGTTTCTCTGTAGTGAACGTACCCCCTAATTTATACTTATCCTTCTTAAAATTACAGAAATCTATGCAGTCTTCGTTTATATCCCATCCCGTCACATCATTTCCCTGTTCGGACATCATAAAGACAGTCGTTCCTATACCACACCCTATATCGAGTATTTTTAATTTTGAAATATTAACTAATTGCCCTAATCTATTTCTAAAGTAATCTTCTTGCTGGTTAAACAGGGCGAGGTCGAATAAGTAAGTTTGGTTACAATCGTAGAAGTCATCTGAATCATTCCACTTCTCTGCGAGGTCTTTCTGGGCAGTGTTCATTTGCTCTCGGATTTTGTTAACTGGTTGAGCGAGAAACTCGGATAGGTCTTCGTCAATCTTCTTCATAAGATTTATTTGGTTAGTTTGAGCACCGTGTATAGTTTTCTCTCTCCACTGCTGCTGCTGAACACCCAGAACATTCTCAGGGGTAAATATCTGCTCCCTCATATGTCCTACTTGGACAGAAGTATCAGCATAGATTTTAATACCGCATAATCTAGCCTTATCACAGAAGTCCCAATCCTCTGAAATATAAATGGAATCACCCCTCTCTCTTACACGGAAACCTGAGAATTTAAGCCAGCGCTTAACGAACTTATCAGAGGGTGGTGTCTTAAACATATCGCCTAGAGTTTTGGTAAACTCATCCGTATTTAAACACCGCCCGCATTCAAAGAAGGGGAAACTGCGAGACCAGTCATTCTTGTTGAGTTCGGGTAACTTTAGTTGCTCTTTTATCTTTTCTAAGGCCCGGCGTGATATACCCATAAACCCAGTGGATAGGTACTCAATCTCATGTATCTTACCGTCTATATCAAGTTTGCCCCCCCATCCATAAGAGGATATTTGGGAAGCTCCCCTGACAGCGTAGATACCACCAATAATATCATAGCCGTTTTTCAAATGGGTAAGGATTGTTCCTACGTCTTGGGGGGAGAACGTGATGTCATCATCAATGAAAAGCATATAGGGGAGTTGTAATTCATCTTCGAGGAAATGAGTGCAGGCTGCGCTGCGTGAGCGAGAAATGAGGGCATCTCCGACAACAAGCTTCTGTAACCAAGGGATACCTGAGAAACGTAATTGCTCAAAAGACCCAGCAGTGGGGGCAGATAATGTTCTATGCGAACATACAGTGATAAGTAGTTCGGGTTTCACACTCACACCCTATTATACCACACTTTTTAATAGGGGGGCTTTTACACCCCCCGATAACTTAACTTCTGGTGTTGATGGTTACTCCGAAAGTGCCACGCATTTCCTGAATACCCCAAACCGCTAGACCGATTATAGCATCGGCGTGTCGGAGCGGGATGCGGGCAACCTCGAACTTGGGTTGCATCTGCATCACGAGCGCTACTGTCTCACGCTGGAAATAACCCGCAGCGTGCGGCCCTCCTGCATATGTATCAAGGTTGGTAGAAATATACACAGGCGAACCCATTATCTGCCGTCCTACAAAACCTTGCTCCACAACGTGACCTGAAACGTAATCCATCCTGACAAAGTAATCCAGCTTCATTAAATCAGTAATGGACGCAGGGTCGAACACCCATGCCCTATCACTATACGGAGCATTAGCTTCATTGGCCTTTTCGTACGCCTCAATCAGAACATCCTCAGTTAGGGCGGTATTAACCGTGCCTACCTGGTTGTTAAAGTCCCTGAACTTGACGTTGCAGTTTATGTCTATCTGCTTGGCTATCCCGTAGGCTAGTTTACTCGTAACCTTCGAGAAATACTTGGGGTTGGTCTGAAGTTGCTCAATATCGCTGACCTCAATAGCAATGTCATACTTGAAGTCGAGAGCGATGTTGGTTACATTCTGGATAGCATCGTAGAGCGTAACATCTATTGCCGTATTAACGATGTTGGCAGAAATCTCAGCCAGATGCGGGACTACTATCGTGTCACCGCCTGAACGAACCAAGTCTTCATAACTGCGGTCATAGAGAGCACCAGTTACAAGACTGTTCTCCACATCAGCCAGAACTTCCTTCGACCATACTGTGGGTATCCAGTTCGCAAGATTAGTTGAACTAATCATGTCAAAAGCCATTATTTTCTCCTATTAAGAACTCACACCCACACGTTCTATTATTCTTTTATTCGCCCCTCTTGTATCGCCTTCAAGACATCCGCATATCCACCAGGAAACTTCTCACGATATTCCTTAATGTCCATCTTATCTATTTCCTTGGTAGTGAACGCCTTGCCACCTGCACCTTGGGGGCCGCCAGTGTCGGTGCCGAGTAAGCCCTTCTCTTCCATTTTCTGACGGACTCGCTCTTCGACTTGCTCCTCTACATCAGACTTTTCGGTTTCCTTTGGAGCCTCAGCCTTTTTATTTTCAATTAACCTATCAACTTCATCCAGGCATCCATCCATATCCCCTAAGAGATACTTGTTATAAGCACGCTGTGTCTCATCCGAAGACTGCATATCAAGCCCAATTTCCTTGAGCTTTCTATCTGCACCCATCAGTTGGTTTTTAACACGCTGCTCATCGGATTCCTTGATACGGTCTAGATAGGCATCCGACCTACGCTTCTCTCCGTACTCGTCCTTGTCGAGATTCTCCGCCGCCATTCCTGTCAGCGCTTCAATGTGCTTCTCAAGTTTTTCAAGCCTTGAACCCTCTGACCTGTTTTTCTCAGCCCGTTTCTGATGCCCTTTGGCTTCAGTTAGAGCCGATGCCAGTTGAGTCTCCAACGCCTGAATCTTCTCATCTTTCTCTGCCTCAGCATTTTCTGCCTGCGCTTCTTCCATGTTATTCTCCTACGGCTACGCTGATTGCCTCACCATATACATTATACTAAATGGTCACTTATCGGAGGTCTTCTAGGTTTATCCCCTTGCCCCTCCGCTTCCCTTTATCCTCTTTATTCAAATATATAAACAAACTCATCCAATCCACCTTACCAGACATCACATCCTCAAACTGCCTGATAATAGCGATAAATCTATCTGGTCTGACTCTGTTTATCCCACGCTTGGTAGAAGCAGGGTCATTCTGGGATACACCGTAAGCCACTTCCGCTAATCCCCTGACTATTGTTAATGCAGGGATTTCCCCAGCTAATATACGAGCTAATGACCCTATAGAAGTCCAACCTATATATTCAGTAGCTTTTATATCTGTGGTTTCCTTAACTGTGTTCGCACCGACTAATAAGGCCATGTATCTGAGTAATTCCTTGCGCTTACCCAGAAAACCACTCCGTGATAATTCCGCAGTCAACTTAGCATTGCTTAAACCTTTTTCCGCTAATTCACGGGCGTATCTCTGCAGAACGTAAGACTGTCTCCCTGTAGTCCAGCCCGCCATTAACTCCGCAAAATTCCGTGGCCATGTCGTGAAGGGGGTGACAAATCTCCCCGCAGTGCTTTGTTCAATTATAGAGCGAGCCATCTTGGTATATAGAAACTGCGTAGCTCTAGCGACCTCATCCGCATACTGGTAGGCTATCTCATCAGATAAACCCAGTCTTTTTGCGTGAGCATAACCCGCTTTTAACGAGTTGATGACATTTGCCCTATCCGCTCTCTGGAACAACCACATCGCAGCTTTCATTAGTTTCTTGGGGATTAGTGTTGCAAATTCCTCTTCAAGACCACCTACGAATTGATTTAACTGACGAGACCGCCACATCATAGTATTCTTTTTAAGTAATTCTACGGTGGCTTTATCCAAACCTAATCCATCCGCAAAGGCACGTGGCCCGACATGAGCTACTGCTAATAACTGCTGCGAGAGGTTTCTGATTGCAGCAATGGGTTTAAAGCCGAGCCACGCTAGATAATAAAGCCCTGCCATCATATAGGCAACTGTCCCACCCTTATTCTGGCTTGATGCCATAACCTTCGCCATGTCCTTCATCCCTAATTTACCAAGCCACTCTTCCATTGGCTTTAGTGCATTATTCACTTCTATATCAAACACTGAAGGTCTATTTGTCATCCGTGCACCGAAGGATTTAAGATAATTTTTAGTCGGCGCCCAATCCGCCGAATCAGGGAGGAATTTCATCATAGCGTTCAATCTATCCATAACAGGTTGGAACTCCTGGTTACGATAGAGATACCTACCATACGCCCTGGCTGCCCTGAATGGGTCTTTTATCAACCCTACCTCAGCCCCGAATCTTTCTTTAAGAAACGGCATACTCAACTCTTTGGGTAAGTTATAATCTAAGGCATAGGCTAAATCCTGAGATATACCCATCTTTTTATTATAAGAGTCCCGTAGGGCCTTATCGAATATAAATGGGACATAATTTTTTCTCATCTGTTCTGCTGTTAACCCCTGTGCTCTAGCTGCTGAGTCCCAGAATTCCCTTAGAAACGTATAAGCAGCCTGTTCCTCGTTTACTAATTTAACAGTCTGCAAGGGGTCTTGTAACGCCTCCCATATTCTGACTGCACTCACATCCCTGTCGGCTAACTGCTTTTCAAATGACTTCAAATACCCATCTAGTTCTATCGCCCTCTCCCCCCTTCTTATATCCGCCCACTGAGTATCACGCCATAAATCAACCGCATCATCCCCCATCTTCTCAAACACATACGGGGCTTGGCGAGTTCTATCCACTACGTTTAATTCATTCAATGTTCGGGTAGCTGCCACCATTCTTGGAGTAACAAGTACCTTACCCTTTGGTAAAACAACTCGTCTGTTCACAACCTTAACTTCGGATAACGCCCTAATAAAGACATCTGCCTCATAATCACTTAATTCGTTGGCGTGTTTCTTACCAAACCATCTGTTGAGAACTCTATAATAGTCTTTATTCGGTGTGTCTTTTTTCCGTAAATAAAGACCTTTCCTGCGGGCTGTGTCATGGATTTTAACGAGTTGTTCGTATGAAGCACTGGGGCGGGTGACTGTACGTTCTGGCAATAGTTTCTGGGCAACTTTGCTAATTGGCCATTCAACAGCTTTTTCTAAAGCTGCAGGAATTGCCAAAGCAGCTTTAGCTGGAACTGTTTGAGCAGCCCGAAAAGCCCCCAACGCAGAAGGCCAACCAACAAAAGCAGGAGCCTCATAGGCTAATTTCTGATACCAAGGGAGTCTGCTATATTCCCTACGTGACTGAACCGCAAATTCAGCACCAGTTCGCAATTTCTCATAGAACTCGGGGGGTTTCTCTACTATCTCTCTAAGAGTAGGCACAGGCGGTCTATCACCTGTGACCAGTGACTTAACCCCCATCCCAAATAATTCAAAGGGTAAAATACCATATTCCCACCACTTTAATCCTGGCTTTGTGTAAGGACGTGGCACACGCCTTTCCTCTGGAGGTGGCTCATCAGGCGGCTGTGGGGTAGATGCATCTATATCTTCCCATGTAATAGGCATTAAACTGAAGTCCTCTGACGGGCAGGTCTGGCTCTGGTTACACCCCTAGGTTGGGGTAACTGTCTAGCCATTAAACCTAATATATCCTGCGGGGCTTGCCCCTGAAACCTAGCCAGTCCTA
>SDBV01013911.1_pt1 | contig 10193 bp, 13 predicted proteins | sample 2277081 | NCBI WGS metagenome assembly SDBV01 (sample SAMN10402039, study PRJNA504765) | marine sediment metagenome | isolation source: marine sediment core GS10_PC15, 223 cmbsf | place: Arctic Ocean: Southern Knipovich Ridge | collected 2010 | reverse complement strand
GGTAGGGTTTGCAGTAGGAACATACGCGATGTACAGACAGGCCAAACGAGAAGACCGCCCCCATGGGTACGGGAAGAAGGAGGGCTTTGAGTGGGATTTTATCGGCATCCCTGCGCTGGTGATCGCCACAATAACCCTCGTTATTGTGGGCGTCACGACCATTGTGGTGTACAGCGATACCGGCAGTAATGCGGCCCAACTCCACGCCGAATATACCGCCAATCTGAATAACATACGTATAGGTCTAGACGTCGTGGGTGAACTGATGACCGACGATGAGCTTGTATTCCAAGTGAGCAAGGGCACGCTCGTGGCCGGCTCCATTGAGAAGTTCGGAATAGCTCAGTCAACAGCGGAGGCCATCCAGATATACGTTGGGGCCGTCAATAAGTTCAATTCCAGGCTCGCCAATGCTAGGTACTATTCGGATTTCTGGTTCACAAAGGGCGTGTATCAAGCACCATCAGACGAATTGCGATTCATAACCATTGAACTACGGAGATAGCAAGATATGCGTTGGAGTGATTTAGCATTGTTTAGCTCAGGATTCTTCTTTGGACTTGCAATCTCAATCTTTCTATTCAGTCAAGGTATTATCGGTAGGAGATAGTGGAATTAGATTGGCACTCCGAATGATGGGAATGGGACACCTGCTGGGCATTTGGAAACTCCTAAGCCCCGACACTGTGATGCCATTCTTAGACGACGAAACTAAAAAGATGATGGCGGGCAACGGAATGGTAAGCATCGCCTCTTAAACCCCGCCCATGACCCTATCAGATATACCTGAAGCAGAGGAGAAGAAATGAAAGGCTTTCGTCTAAAAGAGATAACGCTGTACGACAGCATGACGACGTTTGAGTTGACTATCCAGCACGACGAAGACATGCCCAACGGCCAACTCATTGCGATCAGAACCATGATGGGTACAATCCTTGAGCTAAATGGCGTGGATGCCGAACCCCAAGAGCCGCGAGAAGTCGATAACAGAGAAGAAAAGACCCTGCCCACAGAGGAGCCCCTGGAATTCCACGGCAACAACCCAGAATGTGCTGGACATAAGGAGGAAAATTGATTTAGATACTATAACTGCTGTATAATAAGTCAATGTGTATGATCCAGGAATGCTCTAACAAAATATTTGCGCGTAAATACTGCTCTGCCCATTACAAACGTTGGCGTAAATATGGAGATCCAGTCGGAGGTAAGTGGCCAGTAGGCGCTACCCCAGAAGAACGTTTTATGACATATGTACCCAGTGATGCGGGAGCATATGAATGCTGGATATGGTTAGGGTCAATAAGCAAGGGGTCGCGAGGTGGTTATGGCATATTTTGGGGTGGTAAAAAGCATGTACGAGCCCACAATTGGCTTTGGGAGAAAGTAAACGGCAAGCGTCCTGATGGATTTGTCCTCGATCACTTATGTAGGACACGCAGCTGCTTGAATCTGTCGCATCTTGAATTGGTAACATCGCGAGAAAACACCCTGCGCGGCAACAGCGCCTGTGCGATCAACGCTAGAAAAACGCATTGCATCCGTGGCCATGCATTTACTCCCGATAATACTCAAATATACAGAACAGCGCGTATCTGCAGAATATGTTCAAGAGCCACAAAAAGACGGTATAAAGAAAGGATAAAGAATCATGGGATTTCGTAGATTCATGTATAACTTTCTAAAAATACTGAACGATGCGAATTCCGTTAAGCAGGGCAAAGTCGGCAAGCGCGTGGCACGCAAGTCCGCTGGCAGAGTGGCAGGTAAAGGCCTGAGAAAAGTAATCAAATAAGGAGTTGCAATTTGATCCGATTAGCTATATGATTAAATCATAGTAAATCAAATCAGCGAAAGCCACGGCACTTAGGTAATCCAGCCAAAAGAGGCGAGCCATCCAACAAAGGTAATCCAGCTTTGAAAGGCGTAACTCATGACTACCACGACACACGCACAGACCGGCAGAGGAGACCGTAAACGCACTGAGCTAGGATTCATGGCCCAGATGTACTTCGACATCGAACGTCTCCGCGTCTCACAGCAGATAAGGCAGTCTCACCTTAAACGGGACAAGTCACCCTTCGCTGAACACGCGGTCTTCAATGAGGTCTTCGGCGACCTGAAAGAGGCACAGTCACGCATCGATGCCTACATGATCCCCATGGTCAAGGACCACCCTTGCTGGACGGAGTTCAACGTCGATGTCAAAGGCTGCGGCCTCCATCTCCTTGCTCTGGTCATGGGCCTGATACGAGATGTCACGCCCCTTACCAATGTGTCCAAACTCTGGTGGCTGTGCGGCCTGGGAGTGAAGGACGGCAAAGCCATACGTCCAGTCAAGGGTGAGGTGCTGAACTATGACATGCGCTTAAAGTCTGTGCTCTTAGGAAGGCTTGGCTCTCAGTTCCTCAAGAACGGTGACCCCTTTGCCAGGATGCTCTACGACGACTTCAAGGCCAAAGAGGTAACTAAAGCATTTGCAGCGGGTCGCACCACTGATACAAAGTGCACAAACTGCGATGGCAGGGATGATGACACATGCAACATTTGCGCCGGCACAGGCAAGGTCCAGGTGGAGATTGGAGCTCACAAGAGAGCGATTCGGAAGGTAGTCAAGCTCTGGGTAGCCTGCCTGTGGGACGTGTGGCGTCGAGCAGAGGGCCTGCCAGTCACTGAGCACTATGCCCAATCTCACATGGGGCATACCGGGAATTTAATCACCGCACAGAGGTGGACCGAGTTCAACCTGTCCGTGAACGGGAAGAAATGAGCCATAGGTCAGAGGTAATCCAGAGTCGGGAGGCGAGCCATTGGGCGTAGGTAACCCATACCAGTAAGGCGAGCCACAGACGGCAGGTAACCCAGCAACAACAGGCGAGCCACGGTCTATAGGTAATCCAGAGATTCAAGGCGAAAACACATAGTAAATCTTGGAGGACAGCCCTGTGAAAGACCTGACAGACGGCCAAATAGCGATACTACACATCCGTATGCGCACACTCAGGCAGATGATATTACAAGGCTTCCAGGTCAGGACCAGTGTCGTATCTCTCCTGAGCATCAGGAAAAGTTTGGAGGTGAACAACATAGAAATTTGACGGTGAGGGATTTGCTGCGTGGCGAAATTGGCCAAAGGTGGACGTACATGCCACTAAAACAGACGCAAGGACGATTAAGCGTTATTCCACCGTCCTCACCCTCAAGCGGATGAGAGGGTGTCCCAAGGCAAGAACCTTGGAATGGGGGAAGCCTGAACAGGTGTGGTAGTCCTGTGGCGCAGCAAACTAAACCGCAAGCTCAGCCCCAAGCCTGAGCTAGAAAAGATAATACATTGTTAATTAGATGCCCTCGGTGTGCCAAGAAGAGAGCCATAATCGAAGATGGCGACGGCCTCAAGTGTATATTTTGCGGTTGGCATCGATGGACTTTAAGTAAACCACTTGGAAAAGTGGTAAAGCGACGGAAGCCTAAACGATATGCGCGAGCAGGAGTATCACTATGAGTCTTGAAGAACAGAACAAACAGGTAGCCCAGGCAAACGACTGGAAGGCATTCCGAGAATGGCTTGTCGAACGCGCAACAGACAGGGAAGAGCTGGGCAACACTCGATACCCACCTCAGTCATATCTCAAGCGTGACATGGCAATCGAGGCCTCAGACGAAGTCTTTGACGCGATGTTCTACCTTTATATGCAGCGCAGATACCAGTACAACAAATCAGCGTTGGCATTCCGTCTATCAGACCTAGTAGGAGACTGGGAAGAGGCGCGCAGATCGAAGAACGAAGACAGGGCCGAAACGCTCAGGCTGCAGATCACAGGCCTCATGGTAAATGAAGGGATCATTAGAGTTGAGCTCATCAACTATTAAGCTTCGTCCCTTCCAAGAGAAAGCCCGCGATTTTCTCCTGAAGAATTCGCGGGCAATTCTAGGAGACGAAATGGGTGTCGGCAAGACGTATCCTGCGATTGATGCCGCTGTGCAATGCCGAATTGATAATCCTATACTGGTGATTTGCCCTGCATATCTGATGTATCAGTGGAAACAGATGATAAAAGACTACCTTGGACTTGGCGAACCACGCGAGGTAGAAATCATCGAAGGCACACCCGCAAAGAAAACACACGCGCTAGGAACTGTGAACAATGCGCCGGCCGACTGGTACATAATTTCATACAACACACTGTCCTCAGTGTACAAATATAAAGTGCTTCTCGCCACAAAATGGAGCGCGGTCATATTTGACGAAGCCCATAGGCTGCGCGGAAGGCGGTCCCTGTGGACCAAGGCCGCATTCAAACTCAAATCAGATAACATATGGATGTTGACCGGCACACCTATCGTCAACAATCCCTCGGACGTTTGGCCTCTCCTGAAATTGTGTGATGCAAAGCAGTATTCATCCTACTGGCGTTTCGTAGACCAGCACTGTTTCACAACAAAGACTCCATGGGCCACTGAAATAATCGGAGCGCGAGACAGCTTTAATCCCGAGCTATCTAAGTGGATGCTGAGACGCACTCGAGAGGAAACGCTGCCTGAACTCCCCCCTGTGCAGTACATAGAGGTGCCTGTTCAGATCCCCAAACAGACTCTCGATATGATGAAGAAAGCTAAAGCAACTTTCAGGATCGAGTACCCCGATCTGGACAGCGTACCAGTGGCAAACGCCGCTGTTCTTGTGAATGAGCTCCGGCGCATAACGTCTAAGGAAGAAGCTAAAAGAAACGCTGTGCTGGAGATAATAAGTGATCGGTATCAGAAAATTGTGATATTCACATGGTTTCGAGAAAGCACTTATGCACTCGCTGAGACAATTGAATCCTTGGGTAATCGGAACGTGGTGACTATAACAGGTAAAAACTCGCCTAAAGATCGCACGGCTGTGATTGATTGGTGGAACCAAACTGAAGCAGGAATAATAGTCACTACCATCGCCTCTCTTAAAGAGGGCGTCAACCTCCAAGCTGCAAGCACAGTGATCTTCTTTGAGGAAGACTGGATACCTTCGGCAAACGATCAGGCAGTCGGACGTCTTCACAGGCAGGGCCAACTCAACTCGGTAGAGGTATTCCATGTCCACGCGGCAAAAACTGTTGACGAATCGGTCCACAGGGTCGCTGCCCGACGCGGCAGAATCAACGCTCGTGCATTGCTTGAGGAAGTTTTTAAGTGACCGCTAAGGAAGGTACGGACATGAATGAAGAACGAAACGCACCTTATTTTTTTGCAGAAATGGAGTCAGGCTGAAGATCGCATTGAATCCCTTCAATCCCAGCTAGCCGGGCATGCCAAGGAGCTGGAGGGCGCGAGGCAAATGATAAGAACGTTATTGGATATTAGAGAAGCCTCCGAAGATCAGGTCACAGCACTACGCGGGGCGCTGGAGGGTCTGAAAGAAAAGGTCATAAGTAACGCAGGCCCAAGAGGATATGCCAACTCTCAGCAAGCAGACATGCCGGTGATTGACGCGGGGGATATTGAAGACTGGATTGACGACGCCCTCGCCTCCTCACCCACGCCTGCCCCCGAGACCCCAAGAATAGATAAATACACATCCAGCGATGCGGGAGTAGCCTGGAGGGCAAACGGGCCAGAGCCACCTGCCTCAGAGACAGAGGAGACCATCAAAATATGTTCATGTGCTCAATGGTTCAGTGAACACACATTTATTAAACCTGGGAGTATGTGCCTTCAATGTCAGATAGCACTAAGCCACTCTAAAAGATGTAATAGGTGCACCCCCACCAACGAGCCGCCTGAGACGGTAACTTGCTCTAGTTGCTTGACCCGTGCCGATGCTGATGGCCCAGACGATCCTCGCACTCCACTCTGTTCCCATCAAGGATGCTTCCGTGTTAGTCACTATCCTCCAGGCTTTGATGAAGAGGATGATGAGCCGACGGAAATATGTAACGAATGCAAGCCACCTAAGACGGACGCTCAAACAATAGAGGAATGGGCAAAGCGACCAGAGACCAAGGCTGCAATTCGCGCGGGTGTGGAGGACATCAAGGCTGGACGTGTGCAATCTTGGAAGGATGTAAAAGAGGAACTTGGTCTAGGCGAGACGGGTACGGTGTGTCCTTGCAGAACAGACAAGCCATGTACTCCTTGTTACTTGGCGACTAAGGACTACAACCCTGTAAAAGAAAACCAATGCATATTTAATTGCAGGACTCCGGGCTGTGGTGGCACTGGCCTCATACAGCAGAAGGAAGGGTGAGATGTTATAATAAAGGAGCCGCGACGCGAGAACGTCCGGCTCCACGACATCACAATCAGGAGTTTGCGATGCTCTTTCATTATAACGAGTTCCCCCGGTTTTGGTCTAAGGTTGGTGTAGGTGCGTCCGACGAATGTTGGCTTTGGCAAGCCCATACAGACCGCGACGGGTATGGCACCTTCTCATTGAATGACCGTAAAGTCCGTGCCCACAAGGTGAGCTATGAGCTTATTAAAGGCGCAGTCCCAAAGGGTCTTGAACTTGACCACTTGTGTAGGATACCTCAATGTGTATATCCAGAACATCTCGAACCTGTTACGCACAGAGAAAATGTTCTTCGGGGTGTTTCGCCTAATGCAAAGAGTGCGCAAGTTACGCATTGCCCGAAAGGACATCTCTACGACATGCTCAATACTCGGATTGATCCTAAAGGTGGGAGAAATTGTCGCCAGTGCGGCAGGGACCAATGCAAACGATATTACAGACGAAAGAAACAGGAATCTGGAGCTACACAATGGACAACGCCATGACTGTAGAGTTTGAAAAGGGTTGGTTTCTACGACAGCTGGAATCCGTCAAAGAGAATTCGAGTAGGTGGAGTAATAATAACATGACAGATTACTTAGCTGAGATAGCAGCGTGGACGGTGGAGTGCTCTAACCTAGACTGTAAGGGCACTGGGTATATTACCAAGTATGGAGGTCTTGACGGTACTGTCCCTACTGAAACTCTATGCGCTGTTTGTATGAATACAGGCCGTGTGCTCGACCCTCGGTTTGCGGAGCTGCGAATAGGATGTGTATGTAATAAGGGTTACTGGAATCCTGGAGCGTCACGCCCTAAGGTACCTTGTAAACACTGTCAAGCAAAAGGCTACACCATCAACCGTGACCTCGGGGTGCTGCTGGAGTGCATGAAGCCAGTCAGCATCACATTTCTATGCAGCAAGCCCAAGCTTAAATGGGGTGTTCACGTTATTGGGGATTACCACAGCGGGATATCAGATGATTGCGATACAGGTCTAGAAGCCGCTGCCAAGGCCGTCTACGAGTGGCTGGGAGCAGAGAAGAAGGAGAAGAGATGATTGTATTCGCACTTGGACGATGGAATCACGCAGCAGGCGCATTCTTCATACGAGAGCGTATCTATTGGCGAGGCTATAAGTGGACGCCCTTCGTCCGAATAAGGAAGCGTTATGGATAAGACCACCACAACAGACACCCAGGCAATGGCCCTTGCTCTAGCGTCGGCGACTCAGATGTGCCCACGTACTGACCGCCACGAGCATGTGGACGTAGGCTTTACTCCGGGTGTTAAAAGTACCTGGGTGACAGGGAAAGGCCAGGAGTGTGTCTGTGAAGTCTACGTACTCGGCCCGGAAGTGAGAGTGGAGTGCGAGTTCTGTGGTGGACGTGGCTTTAACAATCATCCACTCCCAAATGTCTGGGCTCGTGAAGATATCGCCTGTCAAGAGTGCAGCGGCGAGAATCTTGATTACACTAGGGGTCGTGGCTGGAATCCCCTAGACCCTCGCTACGGCTGGGACTGGATGGTGGCGCTGGGACAGGCTGAGATATTCATCACGGTTAGACCGTTTCCAACGATGTGGGTTTGGGATTCAAAATGTGAGGCTCAAGCTAGTATCGGCGTAAAGATACATTTTACCTATGCCAACTCACCCGAACTCGCCTTCTTTCAAGCCACCGTGAAAGCCCTGAACCTCCCCACAGAGACGGAGACGAAATGATTATCGACTTTGCGGGCAAGCTAAATCCCCGTGAGCTAGAGGTAGTAGAGCTCCTCTCTCAGGGACTTAACACCAAAGAGATAGCCGAGGCACTATTTATGCAATCAGGTTCGGTCAGTGTCTTCATATTCAACGTAAAAGCTAAATTAGATTTCGAGGGGTCCACACTGCGCCTCGCCGTAGAGCTCTGTAAATGGAAGGTAGCCAAGGAAGGCATCACTCAAATAGTCCGTGAATGGCTAGATGCCCAAGAACAAATGACCAACAAAGACGCATAGACAAAACTTGACTTTGGAAGGCAATCTATATACTATAAAATTGGAGAATATGACATGGATATATCGATCAGCGAAATTCAAAACTTCCTCAGATGCCGGCGCATGTGGGACTTTGCATCTCCAAATAGACAGGCGTTAGTACGGAGAGGTGCGCCCGATACAGCCCTACATATCGGAACGGTAGTCCACGAAGCATTTGACCTGCAAGTAAAACATCCAGATTCGTGGCGCGAACACTTGACCGCGTTTTTAAGCGATCTGGAACACGAAATAAAATCCGACTACAGAGACATGGTGGGCGCGTCTCTTGGTCCTGAAGAGCTTGAGCTTCTTGATGAATCGCGCAACATCGCTGGGGGAGTTGTAGAAAATTACTTCCAGAGATATACAGAAGATGCCCCACTCGGCGCTAACATGACGTATAAGCAGACTGAAATTTCATTCCGAATAAAGATACCAAACACCCGAAACCATTTGATTGGCACTCTCGACGGCATCGCCTCAGCAGAAGACGACAGCACCCACCCCCTATGGATAGTCGAGCATAAAACGTATTCACAGCGGTCGACGTATGAAAATCTCCTGACGAATATTCAGATGATCGGGTACATGTGGGCTTCTACAATGCTGTTCGGAGACCGTGTACAGGGAATATTGTACGACGGCGTATCCAAGAAAGTACCTGTTGTTCCCGCAGTGTTGAAGTCCGGCGCGCTATCGAAAGCAAAGATGGACACTACTCCGGAGATATACAGGCAGGCGTTATCTGACAATCATCTGGACGTGGAGGATTATCAAGAATTCCTGATCGAATTGGAAGAACGCATATACAGCGACAAGTCCCCGTTCTGGACCCGACACGAACTTAGGATACCGAGATCGGCAATCGTCAGATTCGAGACGGACCTGCAAGATATATCTCGAGACATGGCCAAAAAGAAATTGAAGCTCTACCCCAACATGCCCTGGATGGGCTGTTGGGACTGCAGAGTACGCCCCCTGTGCGACGCAGTACAGTTCGACGAAGACGTTGAAGGGCTCGCATCGGACATGTACACCAAGGGCAAGCCGTACAGAACAATCAAGGCGCAAGAAATGGAAGCAATAGCTGCAGGAGTATTAGGCATATGACGACGCAAGATAAGGAAGTCGAAGACATTGTTTTAATAACACCCGACGAAGACGCGGCAGGCGACATATCAAAGAGATTCCTGCAAGCAGATCAGGTGTCGGATCGTTGGGGTCTGAACATGCTCCTCACAGGGCACGCAGGCGTAGGAAAGACGCTCCTTGCGAGCACAGCTCAGGACAGCGATAACGGCAAGGACGTGTTCATAGTAGACATAGACAGTGGCGTGCGCACGGTTAGCGACCGCAATGATGTTACGGTTTTCGTTCCTGATGGCTGGGATGACGTGATAGACGTCACTGATTGGCTTGAAACCGAGAAGCATGATTACAGGACCATCATATACGACAGTCTCTCAGACGGTCAAGTCATGGCTTTGCGATGGGTCTTACAGACTGCTAAAGACCCTGAATGGCCTTCCCTTTACGACAGAGGCAAGGTCAACGCGCAGGTCGTAGGTCTCGTTCGTAAAACCAGGCAATGGTCCTTAAACAGAGGTTGGAACGTCATATTCACGACCCGACTAAAGGAAGCGAAGAACGATCAGACAGGCCAGATAACTGAGAGACCTTTACTGTCTCCCGCTGCGCTTGACATGGTGACAGGCGCAGTCGATGTAATTGGAATCCTTGAGATAGACAGTGAAGGAGAAAGGCGTCTGATTTTTAAGGGCTCTGACCGACAGACAGCGAAGTTCAGAGCTCCACGCGGCTTCAATATACCGGATAGAATAGATAGCCCCAGCATGTCAGACGTTCTGGCATTGTCGAATAAGAAGTTAACAAAGAGTAAAAATGAAAGGAAAAGAGAGACAGG
>SDBV01013910.1_pt1 | contig 10194 bp, 8 predicted proteins | sample 2277081 | NCBI WGS metagenome assembly SDBV01 (sample SAMN10402039, study PRJNA504765) | marine sediment metagenome | isolation source: marine sediment core GS10_PC15, 223 cmbsf | place: Arctic Ocean: Southern Knipovich Ridge | collected 2010 | reverse complement strand
ATAATATATCAGCATCATCTGCTCCCTCACCAGGTACTACTTTGGTTCGGTATTTAGCTATCTCACACTGCTGGCAAAGGGCAATTTCTTCGTATAGCTCACTTAGTGCTGACATACCACCCAGCCTTTTGATTATGATAGCATGCACAATATATCAAGTCAATTGAATCTGCATAGCGGATTGTGAGGGGAGGGTTTGGAAGGAAAGTGAGGTAAGGCTTTTCTTGTAAAAAGTAGCTGAATTACAGTAAACTAACTATGCCTATAACTTAAGTAACAAAGCAACAAATACAATGGTAGGTACTATCATCATACACACATTATGGTTACATCTTAGCTATCCACTTTGTATTATCCCATGTTAAGTGAAGTGCTCGGGCTGATGCATAGTTGGCTGGGAGTACCCCTGTAGGGCAGATTTTAAAGCACTCTCTACATTTGGGGCATTCCTCAGAAGCTATATCAGGGAAGAACTCTATGTGTCGCTCGGTTCCTCTGCCAATAAAGCCAATAGCATTCTTCTTTTTCACCTCTGCGCAGTAACGCACACACAATCCGCAAAGAATGCAGAAGGTTGGCTCTATTTCGAACTTCTTTCTGTCTATACCATATTTTATTCCATAGCCCCCTACTGCTTTTTCTCCAGGGGCACAAGCCCACATTAGCTCTAAGAGCTTCTTACGAACCTTGACCACTGCCTCAGCTTCTGTCTTTACTATAAGCCCATCTTCAACAGTATAGACACAGGAGACTACCAAGCGTGACCCTTGCTTCTTGATTATCTCCACAGTGCACAGTCGGCAGGCACCAGAGGGAGCTACTTTTTTGTGGTAGCAAAGGGTGGGGATTGGAATCCCAGCACTTCGAGCCGCTTCAAGAATAGTCATTTCTTGTTCGGCTTTGACTTTCTTATCATTTATCGTCAGGAGAACTTCACTCATTCCTTCACCTCATTTACGGACTACTCTTGTCCCTTGCCGAACGAATTCGGGTACTTCCACCCCAGAAACCCTAATGACAGCATTAAAGCGGGTTGGGCAAACCTCAAGACAAGTTCCACATTTATTGCATTTGTCTTGGTCAATAATAGGGATTAGATCTGTACCACCATTGATAGCCTCCACAGGACACTCCGTAACACACTTCTGGCAGTCTGCTTGGCACTCCTTGGGGTCGATATAGAAGGATATCAGTGCCTTACAGACACCAGCCGGGCAGCGCTTCTCTTTGATGTGGACCTCATATTCATCCCGAAAGTATCTAATAGTGCTAAGCACCGGGTTAGGGGCTGTTGTCCCAAGGGCACAGAGAGAGGCATCTCTGGCCAGCTCCGCCACTTCCTCTAGCAGCTCGATGTCTCCTTTTTGCCCTTTTCCTTCGCAAATTCTATTCAGTATTTTGAGCATCTGATATATTCCCTCACGGCAGGGGACACACTTGCCACAGGACTCCTCGGCTAGGAAGTTGAGGAAATACCTGGCTATATCAACCATGCAGGTGGTCTCATCCATTACAATCATGCCACCTGAGCCCATCATAGAGCCTGCTTTGGTAAGCTCATCAAAATCTATGGGGAGCCCAAGGAGGTTCGTAGGAATAACCCCGCCGGAAGGACCACCGGTCTGGACTCCTTTGAATCTCTTTCTCCCCGGAATTCCACCGCCAATGTCATAAATAAGCTTTCTGAGTGTCATCCCCATAGGCACTTCCACCAACCCGGTATTATTTACATTGCCGACAAGGGAGAAAATCTTTGTTCCCTTGCTCGTTTCCGTTCCAATACTGGTAAACCATTCGGCACCATTGTTGATTATCAGAGGTACAGTTGCCCAGGTTTCCACATTATTTAGATTGCTCGGCCTTTCCCGGATACCGCTTACTGCGGTGCGGATATATTTTGGTCTAGGCTCACCTACCATGCCCTCAATGGCTGTCATCAGAGCGCTCGACTCACCAGATACGAAAGCACCGGCACCACGGTGAACCTCAACATCAAAGTCAAAGCCAGAGTTGAGAATGTTTTGTCCTAAAAGACCATACTCTCGTGCTTGCTCCAGGGCAACGGACAGATTCTCTACAGCAAGAGGATATTCTTGCCGCACATAGACAAACCCTTGATGCGAACCAATGGCATAGGCACCGATTATCAAGCCTTCCAGCACGCTGTGAGGGTTACCCTCAAGTAAAGCCCTGTCCATATAGGCTCCAGGGTCTCCCTCATCAGCATTGACAATCACATATTTTACTTCGCCGGGAGCATTGCGGGTGGTCTCCCACTTTACTCCGGCAGGAAAACCACCACCTCCTCTACCCCGTAGATTAGCCTTTTTGACCTCTTCCAGCACCTGCTCCGGCGTCATCTCAAGAAGTGCTTTTGCCAAAGCGTTGTAACCACCAAGAGCTATGTAGTCATCAATTTTCTTAGGATCGATAAACTTATTATTGCCAAATACGATCCGGCTTTGATCCTTGTAGAATGGTATCTTGCTTTCATGTCTTATCCTTAGACCTTCACTGTTCTCATACAGCAATCGGCGAACAAACTTCTTTTCTATCAATGTTGTAGAGATAATTTCAGGAATATCATCTGGCTTTATTTGCAGGTAGCATGTCTCTCCCGGGAAGACGAGGACTATGGGACCTCTCTCACAGAAACCGTGGCATCCTGTGCGCCGAATATCTACCTCTTTTTGGAGTCCGCTTTTTTGAAGCTCTTTGGTAAATGCTTCAACGACCTCTTCAGAAGCATAAGCCCGACATGCCGTCCCTGAACAGATAGTCACACACGGCTTGTCTGGGTCTCTATGTGCCAATATCTCTTGTCTGAGATGTTCAAGGTCAGCAGCTGAGTTTAATCTAGGCATGACTTTCTCCTTCCTTGTACCTTACTCGCAGGTAGTAACAATCTGCCCAATTTCCGTGGTAGAAGGTTTGCTGTAATACTTGCCATCAACCACCAGCACTGGCCCTAGGGCACAGCAGCCAACGCAATTTACCGTATGTAAACTAAACCGCATATCCTTTGAGGTCTCTCCCGGTTTTATCTTCAGTTTCTCTATGACTTTATCCAAAAGGCTAGGCGCCCCGCGTACCTGACAAGCAGTGCCCATACAGACTGATACCGAGTGCCGACCCTGAGGAATTAGGCTGAAGGCTTTGTAGAAAGTAGCTATGTGGTAGATTTGAGTTAGAGGAATACTCAGTTTCTGGCTAACCCACATTAGGGCGTCTTGGGGCAGCCAGTTATTTTCGCGCTGAATGTCCAGAAGTATCTGGATTAAAGCATTTTTGTCACTACCATACTTATCTACAACCTGGTCTATTTTAGTCAGTTCTTTGACCACTTGCCTAATTACCTCCTTAGTTCTACTTTTAGTTTGGTGTACAATACTGATATATTGAGTTGCTCCAACCTCAAGCTGACTAAGTTCAAGGTCGGTAGCTACCTCAGGAACTTCTTTAGGTATCTCGGGTAGAACTTCTGGTGCAGCTAGGGACTGTGACTTAGCTAAGAATGCCAAGGCCTTCAGCAGAACTTCTGTTTTGGTTGTTGACTTGAGACTCTGTTGTAACCTGGCTAGCAGTACTGCCTGCTCAGCAGTTAACCGTATACCGACAAAATTAGATTTAGTTTTTCGCTTAGCCACAATTTGTTTTACTGTTTAACAATTATACCAGTAGATTTAACTTTTTGTCAAGCCAGTTTATTGTTGACAGTGCGGGAGAGCAGTTGTAGACTACGAGTGATATGAGTTTATTGAGCCAAACTGATCCAGAAATTAATTACGCTCTTAATATGGAGGAGAAGCGGCAGAGAGAGACAATAAACCTTATCGCCTCAGAGAATTATACCAGTAGGGCTGTCCTTGAGGCTCAAGGGTCATTTTTAACTAATAAATATGCCGAGGGTTATCCCCAGCGGCGCTACTATGGTGGCTGTGAGAATATGGATACCGTAGAGACTTTAGCTATTGAGCGGGCTAAAGAGTTGTTCCATGCGGAGCATGCTAATGTCCAGGCACACAGCGGGGCGCAGGCTAATATGGCAGCATACTATGCTTTACTTGACTACGGTGATGTTGTTATGGGTATGAGCCTGGCTCATGGTGGCCATCTTACTCATGGGGATAAGGTAAATTTCTCAGGTAAGTCATATAACTTCATACTCTATGGCGTAAATAAGGAAACGGAAAGGATTGATTATCAAGAGGTGGAGAGGCTGGCTAAGGAGTATAAGCCCAAGTTGATTGTGGCTGGAGCCAGTGCTTACCCCAGGGTTATTGATTTTGAGCGTTTTCGGCATATTGCTGACCTGGTGGGAGCAAGGCTTTTGGTTGATATGGCTCATATAGCTGGTATGGTAGCCGTGGGTCTGCATCCTACTCCCGTGCCCTATGCTGACGTGGTAACTTCAACTGCGCATAAGACGCTGCGCGGTCCACGAAGCGGTTTCATTTTGTGTCGGCGTGAGCTAGCTTCCTCAGTAGATAGTGCTGTTTTCCCTGAGATGCAAGGGGGTCCTATGATGCATGTTATTGCTGCCAAAGCTGTAACTTTCTATGAAGCCATGCAACCTAGCTTCGTTAATTATCAGAAGGCTGTATTGGATAATGCTCTTGTTTTAGCCAGTGAGCTTCAAAAATTAGGGCTGCGGCTTGTATCGGGCGGAACCGACAATCACATGGTTTTAGTAGACCTGACTAGTAGAGGGATTACAGGTAAAGTGGCAGAGGAGGCTTTAGGAGCAGCAGGTATCGTGGTTAATCGGAATGCTATTCCTTTTGACTCTCACCAACCTTTGGTAACCAGTGGCATCAGGCTGGGCACATCAGCAGTGACCACACGCGGCTTTGGTAGCGAGGAAATGAAGCTCATCGCTTCGCTAATCGTAAAAGTCGTTGCTAATATTGGCGACTTGAATGTTCAGAGGCAAGTGAGGGAGGGGGTCAGCCAGATATGTCGTCGCTTTCCGGTACCAGGGATTGATGAGTGAGAGAGATAAACAGTAGTGTTGTAATGAATTGTGCCTGATACGAATTGAAGTTATATTTAAGGGGAGGTAATAGTTAGTGGATGAATTGAAGGTATTTACCGGTAATGCTCACCCTATCCTGGCTCAGGCAGTTACTGATTATCTGGGTATACCTCTAGGTAAGGCTGAGGTCTTTGAGTTTAGTAATGAGAATATCTTTGTTCGTATCCTGGAGAATGTTCGCCAGCGAGATACGTTTGTTATTCAGCCTCTTTCCTCTCCGGTTAATAAGAGCTTGGTTGAACTATTGATTATGCTTGATGCTTTGAAGAGGGCATCAGCTGGGCGGATTACCGCTGTAGTTCCTTATTATGGCTATGGTCGCACTGATAAGAAGGACCAGCCGCGGGTGCCAATAACAGCTAGGCTAGTAGCTGACCTGCTCACTGTGGCCGGTGCCAATCGCATGCTGACAGTGGATTTGCACGCGGGGCAGATTCAAGGCTTTTTTAATATACCAGTTGACGAACTGACAACTCTTTACTTACTTAGAGATTATTTCGCGAAGAAGGACTTTGATGACCTGGTTGTAGTGGCTACTGACATAGGTATTTCTAAGCGGGCACGGGACCTGGCAGCTAAGCTTGATGCCCCTTTGGCTATCGTGGAGAAGAGGCGGGTGGGTAATGCTGACCAGGCTGAAACTCTAAATGTTATTGGTGAGGTGGAGGGCAAGGTGGCTCTTACCGTAGACGATGAAATAGATACCGCTGGTTCTCTAGTAGGTGTCGTCTCCGCTTTGAAGGAACGTGGTGTCAAAGAGATATATGCTTGTTGTACCCACCCTATATTCTCTGGTGCAGCAATCCAGGGGATAGCCTCATGCCCAGTGAAAGAGGTGGTGGTTACGGATACTGTTCCTGTCCCCGAGGTAAAAAGGCTGGATAAGATTACTGTTTTGCCTATAGCTCCGCTACTGGGTGAAGCCATTCATCGTATTCATACTGGGCTATCTATAGGAGCTATGTTTGAGCAGGGGTGAGCTATGTTTAAATGGCTGGGTGGGTTTATTGATTCTAATGAGAAAGAGCTGAAGCGGCTACAGCCGGTAGTAATCAGGATAAATGAGTTTGAGCCTGATTTTGAGCGGCTCAGCGACGCTGAACTTCATGCCAAGACTGATGAGTTTAAGGCTCGGTATAAAGCTGGCAGTTCGCTTGATGAGCTTCTACCTGAAGCCTTTGCTGCTGTTCGTGAGGCTGCCAAACGGACTATAGGTCAGCGCCACTTTGATGTGCAGTTGATGGGGGGTATTGTTCTTCATCAGGGTAAAATCGCTGAGATGAAGACTGGCGAGGGTAAAACCCTGGTGGCTACCCTCCCTCTCTACCTAAACTCACTTACCGGTCGAGGTTGTCATCTGGCTACGGTTAATGACTACCTGGCCAGGCGAGACCCCTACTGGATGGGGTCCATCTACCACGCTTTGGGAGTAAGCGTAGCCTCAAATTACCCTCAACAGACCCCGGATGAACATACCCCTTCTCTCCTTTATGACCCCAGCTTTGATTCGGAAGATAAGCGGTGGGGGCATTTCCGCCCCGTCTCGCGCCGTGAGGCTTATGAGGCTGATATCACCTATGGCACCAGTAGTGAGTTTGGCTTTGACTATCTCCGGGACAACATGGTTATAGACCTGTCCCAGAGTGTGCATCGTCCCTTAAACTATGCCATTGTCGACGAGGTAGATAATCTACTTATTGATGAGGCACGCACCCCGCTTATTATCAGTGCTCCTGATGTGGAGGCAACGCAGAAATATCAGGTATTTGCCCGTCTTGTTCTTCGCTTGGAGCGAGAACGTGACTACGAGGTTAGGGAAAAGGAACGAAGTGCTGAGCCGACCGATGCCGGCTATGCCAAAGTGGAAAGCATGCTGGAGCACGATGGGGTACTAAAGTCAGGTAGCCTCTATGACCCCGATAATGCTGACCTGATGCGCCATCTGAGGAATGCCCTCACGGCTAAGGAATTCTACAAAAAAGACCAGCAATACGTAGTCAAGAAAGATGAAGGGGTTATTATCGTTGACGAATTCACCGGCCGGCTGATGCTTGGTCGTCGCTATTCAGAAGGGCTGCATCAGGCGATAGAAGCCAAAGAGCATGTTAAGGTTCAGCAGGAGAGCCGAACTTTTGCCACTGTTACCATCCAGAACTATTTCCGAATGTATGACAAACTGGCTGGAATGACGGGTACTGCCGTCACTGAAGCTGAAGAGTTTCATAAGATATATAAGCTTGAGGTAGTGGTTATTCCTACCAATGAGCCTATGATTCGCCAAGACTTTACTGACCAGATTTATAAGGATGAGGAGTCTAAATTTAAGGCGGTAGTGCGTGAGATTGAGCAGCTTCATAAAGAAGAACGACCAGTGCTGGTCGGCACGGTGTCTATTGAAAAGTCAGAATACCTGAGCGATCTGCTAAAGAGGAAGGGTATTCGCTACCAGGTGCTCAATGCCAAGCAACATGAGAAGGAGGCGGTCATCATTGCTCAGGCGGGTGAGTCAGGGGCAGTAACCGTTGCCACTAATATGGCGGGGCGTGGCGTTGATATGATATTGGGGGGCAGCCCTGAGGGGCAAAGCGAGCTGGAGTGGCAGAAGAAGCATGATAAGGTGGTTGAGCTTGGTGGGCTTCATATTGTGGGCACCGAGCGTCATGAAGCGAGGCGAATTGATAACCAGCTCAGGGGTAGAGCCGGACGACAGGGTGACCCGGGAAGCTCTCGCTTTTATGTATCTCTAGAGGATGATGTTATGCGCCGCTTCGGTGGTGACCGCATTAAGGGTTTTATGAAATGGGCTGGGATGGGCGAGGACACCCCTATTGAGAATAGATTGGTTAATAAATCTATTGAAAGTGCCCAGGTGAGGGTAGAGGGCTACCACTTTGATATGCGTAAACACCTGGTGGACTATGATGATGTAATCAGTAAGCAATGTGAGCTTATCTATGATGAGCGGAGAAAGATATTGGGCGGTGCCGACCTTAAGGCAAACATCCTGTCAATGGTCAAGGAGGAGATGCAGGGGATAGTGCAAGCCCATATTAGTGATGAGCATGGTATTGATTGGGACCTGGACGGATTACTTAGGGAAGCCTCCACTATCTTTCCCTTACCCCCAGAGCTTAGTGCCAGTGCTCTCTCTGAGATGAAGCCGGAGCAGATTGAGGACAAGCTAGTTGAACAGGCAGAGGCTCTGTATGAGCAGCGGGAGAAGGAACTGGACGCAGACAAGATGAGAGTGCTGGAGAGGTTGGTGATGCTTCGCACCGTGGACACCCTGTGGGTGGAGCACTTGACTAATATGGATAGTATGCGCTTACAGGCAGGATGGCAGACTTTACGTCAAATGAAGGCGGTGGATGCTTATAAGCGTTCCGGGTATGAGCAGTTTCAGATATTGCTGTCCACTATTCGGCATGATGTGGCGCATACCATATACCATGTGGGCATTGTCAAGAAGGACGCTCCTCAGAGAGCGCCAGTGATGGCTCAGGTTGCTGGTCATACCGGTGGCGGTAAGAAACAGCAGCTAAAGGTCGCCGGTAAGAAGATAGGTCGTAACGACCCCTGTTCCTGCGGTAGCGGTAAGAAATACAAAAAATGCTGCGGAAAATGAAAATGTTACAACAAAATATGAACGCTCATTTAGGCATTATCACCTGTGACAAGTACGGAGCACTAATGAGAGGAGGACAGAATATCCTTGTTGTCGCCGAAGGTGTGATTACAGAATCAGGTGATGAGCTAGATTTTGGAGGCTCCTGCGTTCGATATGCCTGCCACCTTGATTGCTGGGACGGTGTTGAGGGAAGTGGCTAACGACGGAGTGAGTCTCTTTCTGAAGGAGTGAGAACATGGTCTCCATTGATCCAATAAAGATGTACGAGGACAAAAAAGAAAAATTTAGCCTGAATGCATATAAGCATGTTTCGGAATTATTAGCTGAGGCGAAAGAACTGCATAGAAAAAATTTTGTTGAGAACCCCTCACCACAGGGGGATTTCGAGCAATCGTGGAAACCGGTTAAAGGAAACATGCTTGAAAAGCTTATCACCCATATCTTGGAGGATGAAGTTGCAGGTCTAGGACTAAGGATAGTGCGAGGCAAAACACTTGACAAGAGTAAGAGTCAAAATCTCTCCAAGGAGCTAAGTCTGATAAAAAGAAACCTCTTAGTTGATTATGGGGAGTTTGGCTCCCATTTGCCTGATGTAGATATGATTATCTATAACCCAAAAACTTTGAAAGTACTGGCTGTTATTTCAAGCAAGTCCTCGCTCCGTGAAAGAATCGCTCAAACTGCTTATTGGAAACTAAAACTGTATGGGGACAAAGCTACAGAGCATATCAAAGTGTATTTTCTTACACCAGATGAGGATGGAACACTGACAATCAAAACTCCTGCAAACAAAGACCGAGCTATGGTTGAAGTAGACACAGACGGAAGTTACGTCATGAGTGAGAGACAAATAGAAGAGAGTTCTACGGTTAAAATGTTTGACAAATTTATTGATGACCTTAGGGAGTTGGTTAATGCCCAAAAAGAGGAAAGTAACTGAGAAAACAAATAAGGTAGAAGAAGGTTCTAGCGTCTTGACACTATTCCCAGAGACCGAGGTAGCCAAGACCTCTGATGTTGGTCAGGTTGATGAGAAACCCTCTCTAGAAACAACCACGCTTTGGGATTATCCTAGACAAAGCTATGGGAAAACACCCAAAGGTAATAACAAATTCCAAGGGGTAACACCTGCATTTTTGATTTGGAATCTTGTTCAAAGATATACCGAGCTGGGTGATCTGGTTGTTGACCCAATGGCTGGTAGCGGAACAACAATCGATGTTTGTAAAGAGGAAGGACGTAAAGTAATAGGCTATGATATTGCACCTCAGCACCCCGAAGTTATTCAAAAAGATGCTCGGAATATTCCTTTACCTGATGAGTCCGTAGATTTAGTGTTTATTGATTCTCCTTATGGTGACAATGTTACCTATTCAGACCACCCCGATTGTATTGGAAGAATCTCTTGTGAGGATGAACGCTTTTATCATGAATTAGAAAAGATTGCCATAGAAGCATACAGAATACTCAAACCTGGTAAGGTAATAGGGTGGTTGATTGGTGACCAGTGGGTTAAAAAGAAATTTACGCC
>SDBV01013909.1_pt1 | contig 10194 bp, 6 predicted proteins | sample 2277081 | NCBI WGS metagenome assembly SDBV01 (sample SAMN10402039, study PRJNA504765) | marine sediment metagenome | isolation source: marine sediment core GS10_PC15, 223 cmbsf | place: Arctic Ocean: Southern Knipovich Ridge | collected 2010 | reverse complement strand
GTGATCGCCGGCAGCCCCGGATCGGAGGTAATGCGAAACAGCTTCAGATCCGTGAGCGAGTTGTCTGGATTGTGCAAGAACGTGGTGGTGCCGCCCTCGACGGTGTAGGAAGTGCCGCCGAAGCTGACCGTGGTGCTGATCGAAACGTGGCCGGCGGTCAACACCCAGCGATCGTCGAGATACGTGACGCTGGCGTTGCCGGTGCTGCTGCGTCCGACGTTGCCCCAGCCCGGCTCGCTGAGCCCGCCAGGACCGCCCGCGGCGGTCAAGCTGGTTCCATCCAGGTTCCCGTTGCCCGAGCTGAGAATGACGGCCCGGGCCGGATTCGAGATGCATATTCCGCACAGGGCCGCGGCGCCGACCAGACGCACGGCAGCCCACGAAACGATGTGCCTAGTCGCGTTACGATCCACGCTTCCCTCTGTTCCCCGACCGACCCCGCGTTGCCGGGGCACTGTAGCTAGTCTACCAAGGATGCTAAACGTTGCGATCGCCAAGTCAATGGTATTTTTCAGGGTTTTTTTGATTTCTGGTGTGCTTGGCGGCCGCCGGCCCAACGCTGGCAGACGCCGAATTGCCCTCGGGGATGTCTCGTGAAAGTTGGTGGATGTTTGACAGTCGATATTCGTTCCGCTAGCATCACACGCGGTTCCCAGTGACGGATCTTGATTGCCGCATCGGCGCGCGTGACGCGCGGCGACCACCCCCCAACCATCATCCCGCCGGTCCATCCTGTCCGCAGTTGTTTTTGGTTTTACCGGGCTGTTGAGGCTGCCCGCCCCCGCCAATTGCAATTTGAACAACAGCGACCTCAACCTTTAGGGAGATCCCTATGAGCTTGCGCACGTACCGACCAAACCGCCGTGGTTTTTTGGCCGTTGGCGCCCTGACGGGCATGGGCCTGACGTTGGGTGATTTGCTCGCGCTTCGGCAGGCGCGGGCCGAGCAGAAGAACTACGACTTCATCCCAGCCAAGGCCAAGAGCCTGATCCACATTTTCCTGCCCGGCGGGATCGCCCATCAGGAAACGTTTGATCCGAAGCGCTACGCGCCGCTCGAATACCGGGGCGAGTTGGGCACAGTGAACACCGCGATCCCCGGCGAAGTGTTTTGCGAAACGTTGCCCAAAATCGCGGCGATCGCCGACAAGATCACCGTGATTCGCTCGATGTCGCACGGCGAAGCGGCCCACGAGCGCGGCACGCACAACATGATGACCGGCAACCGCCCGAGTCCCGCGGCGGTCTATCCCAGCCTGGGCAGCGTCATCAGCCACGAATACGGCCCGCGCAACAACCTGCCGCCGTACGTGTGCGTTCCCAATCAGCCGAACGAATTCGCGGGTCCGGGATATCTGAGCTCGTCATTTGGCCCCTTCAGCCTCGGTTCGGATCCGGCCGACAAGAATTTCAAGGTCCGCGACTTGAATCTGCCCAGCGGGGTCGACATGGCCCGCTTCGAGCGCCGTCGCTCGGCGCTTGAGGCAGTCAACGACTATTTCGCCAAAAAGGAAAAGGCCGACACGCTGGACGCCATGAATACGTTCTACGATCGGGCCTACAGCCTGATCAGTTCGCAGCGGGCCCGCGAAGCGTTCAACATCGCGGCCGAGCCCGACGCGGTGCGCGACGAGTACGGTCGCAATCAGGCCGGCCAGCGAATGCTGATGGCGCGGCGCTTGGTCGCTGCCGGCGTGCGCTTGGTCACGCTGACCTATGGCGGATGGGATATGCACACCAAGATCGCCGGTGGAATGCGCGGCCGCCTGCCGCCTTTCGATCAGGCCTTTGCCGCATTGATTACGGATCTGGATCGCACCGGGCTGCTCGACGAGACGATGGTCATGGTGTCCAGCGAGTTCGGCCGCACGCCCAAGATCAACGGCAACGCGGGCCGCGACCACTGGCCCAAGGTGTTTAGCGTCGTGTTGGCCGGCGGCGGCATCAAGCGGGGCCAGATCTTCGGGAGCTCGAACGCCGTCGCCTCCGAGCCCGAGAAAGACGCAATTGGCCCCCGCGATCTGGCCACGACCATCTTCTACCAGATGGGCATCATCGCCGACAAGGAACTGATGCAGCCCGGCGACCGGCCGGTCGAGATCGTCGATGGCGGCAAGCTTCGCAAGGGGTTGCTCGCCTGATTCGCCGGCGCGGCACGCCGACGCCGCGCGACCCCCAGGTTCGATAAGCGCGCAAGGAGACCGATGATGAACGCTCGATCGTGGTTTCGCCGTGGTTCGGTTGCCCTGTGGATGCTCTCGGCGGTGCTGTTTGCGATGGCCCGGCCTGCGCCGGCCGCGGTTCCCAGTCTGGGCGGTATGTCGCCCACTGGCGGGCAGCGCGGCACGGAAGTCGAGGTGCGGCTCTCCGGCGGACGCTTCGCGGATGTCCAAGAGATTTTCTTCTACGAGCCCGGCATCACCGTGGTAAGCCTGGAGCCAGACGCCGACAACATCGTGAAGGCCAAACTGGCGATCGCCGCGGATTGCCGGCTCGGCCTGCACCGCCTGCGCGTTCGCACGGCCACCGGCATTAGCAACCTCCGCACGTTCTGCGTCGGCGCGCTTGCGGAGATTCCCGAAGCCGAGCCCAATAACGACTTCGCCGCGCCGCAGAAGATCGAGCTCGACACGCTGGTCAACGGCGTGGCCGAAAACGAGGACGTCGATTACTACGCCGTCGAGGCCAAGAAGGGCGAGCGCATTACGGCCGAGATCGAGGGCCTCAGACTGGGCATCACCTTCTTCGACCCTTACGTCGCCATCCTCGATTCGAAACGGTTCGAGTTGGCCCGATCCGACGACGCACCGCTGTTGCACCAGGACTGTGTCTGCTCGATCGTGGCGCCCGAAGACGGCACCTATATCATCGAGGCCCGCGAGACCTCGTTCGCCGGCAACGGCTCGTGCCTGTACCGGTTGCACGTGGGGCGCTATCCGCGACCCACGGCGATCATGCCCTTTGGCGGCAAGCCCGGCGAGTCGCCTGACATCCAGTGGTTGGGCGAAGTGACCGGTCCGCGCAGTGAAAAGGTCGCGTTGCCCGCGGAAGCTCCGGCCGAGTTTGGCATCTTTGCCCGGGACGACCACGGCATTTCGCCGTCGGCCGTGCCGTTTCGGCTGGTCGACTTGAACGACGTGATGGAGGTGGAGCCGAATCAAACACCCGAGACCGCGACGCCGTGCGAGGCGCCGATCGCCGCCAACGGCATCATCGGCGAGCCGGGCGACGTCGACTGCTTCAAGTTTCCGGCCAAAAAGGGGCAAGTGTACGATGTCCGCGTGCTGGCTCGCGCGTATGGCTCGCCGCTCGATTCGGTGCTCAACGTGAATCGGATCGGCGGCGCCGGCGTGGGCGGCAACGACGACAGCGGCGGGCCCGACAGCTATTTTCGGTTCACCGCGCCGGAGGACGACACCTACGTGGTCATCGTCCGGGACCATCTCAGGGCGGGTGGGGCCGACTACGTCTATCGGATCGAAGTCTCGCCGGTCCAGGCGAAACTGACCCTCGGCCTCTCGGAACGCAGCCAATTCGTCGACATCGTGGCGGCGGTGCCCAAGGGCAATCGGTTTGCGTTTCTGGTCAACGCCTCGCGGGCAGACTTCGGCGGCGATCTGAACATTGAATTCAAGGATCTTCCGCCGGGCGTCACCGTCGAAACGCTGCCCATGGCGGCCAACCGCAGCGACGTGCCGGTGCTGCTCACCGCGGCGCCCGACGCGGCCGTCGCCGGCTCGCTGGTCGATATCGTCGGGCGGCCAGTGGAAGAGAATCTGAAGATCGAAGGCCATCTGAAGCAGCGGACGTCGCTGGTGCGGGGGCGCAACAACATCCAGGTGTGGAACCAGTATGCCAACCGCATGGCCACGGCCGTGGTGGAAGAAGCCCCGTATTCGATCGAGATCGTCGAGCCGAAAGTGCCGCTGGTGCGCAGCGGTTCGATGGGTCTGAAGATCGTCGCCACGCGGAAAGAAGGATTCACCGCGGCGATCGGCGTGCGAATGCTCTACAACCCACCGGGCGTCGGCGCGTCCGGTTCGATCTCAATCCCCGAGGGTCAGAACGAGGCGGTCATTCCGCTGACGGCCAACGGCAGCGCGGGACTGAACAAGTGGAAGATCGCCGTATTGGGCAGCTCGGCCGAGGGCGCCCGCTCGATCACCGTCGCCTCGCAATTGGCCACGCTCGAAGTGACCGAGCCGTATGTGGCCTTTGAGTTCCAGAGTGCCGCCACCGAAAAAGGCAAACCGGTCGACGTGGTCATCAAAGTGACCAAACGCGTCGATTTCGAGGGCGCTGCCAACGTCGAACTGTTGGGACTGCCCAACGAAGTCACGACCGAACCGAGCGAGATCACGAAAGACACGACGGAGTTGATCTTTGCGGTCAAGACGACGGCCAACTCGCCTGTCGGAAAGCACAAAACGGTGATCTGTCGAGCCGTGATCACGGCCAACGGCGAGCCGATCACGCACACGTTGGGCACCGGCGAATTGCGAATCGACGAACCTTTGCCCCCCAAGCCGACCGAAGCCGCCGCCCCCGAAACGCCGAAGCCCGAGGCGGCCCCCACGCCGCCGCCCGAGAAACGCTTGAGCCAGTTGGAGAAACTGCGACTGGCGCGCCAACAAGCCAAAGCCGCCGGAAGCCCAGGAGAAGCGAAATGAAACGGACCCTTTTGACGCTGCTCTCGCTGGTTCTTGCGTCGAGCGGCGTGCTGGCCGACGATTCGGGGCCGACGCTGGCGGTGTATCCGCCGGACGTGCAACTCGACACCAGCCGCGACCTGCAGCCGTTCATCGCCGTGGTCACCCGGCCCGACGGCGTCACGCTCGACGTGACGTCCCAGGTCACCGCCACGCTGGCCGATCCGGCCCTGGCGCGGATCGAAGCCGGAACGCTGTATCCCGTTGCCGACGGCACGACGACGCTGGCCATCGAGTACGAAGGGCAAACGGTCAGTCTGCCGGTCACGGTGAAAGACGCCGCGGCCGACCGACCGATCAGCGTCCGGCTCGACGTGATGACGATCTTCATGCGTGCCGGCTGCAACACGGGCCGTTGTCACGGCGCGGCCCGCGGCAAGGACGGTTTCCGCATTTCGCTGTTCGGTTTCGACCCGGCCGGCGATCACTTCCGGATCACGCACGAGATCGGGTTTCGCCGCATCAATTTGGCGCTGCCGCGCGAGAGCCTGCTGATGCAAAAACCGGCCGGCCAGGTGCCGCATACCGGCGGTAAGCGGTTCGCCGAAGACAGCAAATACTACCAGACGATCTTGCGGTGGCTCGAGGCGAATGTGCCCAACGATCCTCCGGAGGTGGCCACGGTCACGGGGCTGGAGCTCTATCCGCCCAAGGCGGTGCTCGAAGGCGAGGGGGCCGTGCAGCCGTTCATCGCGCGAGCCAAATACTCCGACGGCACCGATCGCGACGTGACCGATCTGGCCGTGTTCTTGACCAACAACGACAACTCGGCGCCGATCGCCCCCGATGGCAAGGTCACCGCGGGGGCGCGCGGCGAGGCCTTCGTCATGGCCCGCTTCTCCACGTACACCGTCGGCAGCCAGGTGTTGGTGTTGCCCAAGGACCTCCAATTCACGCCGTCCGACGAGAAGCCGATCAACTACGTCGACGAACTGGTCGACGCCAAGCTGCGCAAGATTCGCGTGCTGCCGAGCGAGTCGTGCAGCGACGAAGTCTTTCTGCGCCGGGTGACGCTCGACATTACGGGCCTGTTGCCCTCGGTCGAGGAATACCACGAGTTCATCGCCGACGCCGATCCGGCGAAGCGAGCGAAGCTGGTCGATCGGCTGCTCGAGCGGAAGGAATTTTCGGAAATCTGGGCCTTGAAGTGGGCCAACTTGCTGATGGTCAAGACGACGAACCAGTTGAGCTACAAGTCGATGTTCTTGTACTCCAACTGGCTGACCAATCAGATTTCGAACAACGTGCCGCTCAACGAAATGGTCCAGAAGCTACTCAGCTCCAGCGGCGGCACGTTTTCCAATCCCCCGACGAACTACTATCAGATCGAGCGCGGCACGTTGAAAACGGCCGAGAACGTGGCCCAAGTGTTCATGGGCATCCGCACGCAGTGTGCCCAGTGTCACAACCATCCGTTCGACCGCTGGACGATGGACGACTACTACAGCTTCGCGGCGTTCTTCGCTCAGATTGGCCGCAAGACGGGTCAGGACTATCGCGAAACGATCATCTTCAATTCCGGCGGCGGCGAAGTGAAGCATCCGGTCGGCGGCCGGGTGATGCCGCCCAAGTTTCTCGGCGGCGCCACGCCCGACGTGGCCGGCAAGGACCGTCGCGAGGTGCTCGTCAAATGGCTGGCCTCGCCCGAGAATCCGTTCTTTGCCACCAGCGTGGCCAATCGCGTGTGGGCTCACTTCTTCGGCATCGGCATCGTCGAGCCGGTCGACGACATTCGCGTCAGTAATCCGTCGAGCAACCCCGAGCTGTTCGAGGCACTGGGCGCGAAACTGACCGGCTACAACTACGACTTCAAACAACTGGTCCGCGACATCTGCAATTCGCGCGCGTACCAGCGGGCGAGCCAGGCCAACGAGAGCAACGCCAGCGACCTCACCAATTTCTCGCACGCCCGTATCCGCCGCATCGCGGCCGAGAGCCTGCTGGATTGTCTGACCCAAGTGACCGGCGTTCAGGACAAGTTCCGGGGTTTGCCGCTGGGGGCCCGTGCCGTGCAGATCGCCGACGGCAACGCCAGCAACTATTTCCTGACGACGTTCGGGCGTTCGCCGCGGAAAACCGCCTGCGACTGCGAAGCCACGACTCAGCCCACGCTCTCGCAGGCCCTGCACCTGCTCAATGGCGACACGATCAGCCGCAAGATCGGCGAGAGCAAGCAACTGCAAGAGTCGCTCGACGCCGGCAAGACCCCGGCCCAGATCGTGGAGCTGATCTACGTGACCTGCTTGTCGCGAAAGCCCAGCGCCGAAGAGATGCAGAAACTCGAACCGATCCTGGCCGCCGAGTCCAATCCGCGCAACGCCGTGGACGACATCCTGTGGGCCGTGCTCAACTCGCGCGAGTTTCTGTTCAACCACTAATGCCCGATGAGGCTTACCGATGAATCGCATGACACGCGCATCCACAGCGATCTGGCTCGTGGTCGCCTTGGCGCTCGTTTGGCAATCCACGTCCCTGTCGGCCGACGAGGAAAAGCCCGCCGACACGGCCCCAAAGAAGGTCACCTACGATGAGCACGTGCAGCCCATTTTCCGCGAGCACTGCTTCACTTGTCACAGCCAGGAAACGAAGGAAAGCGACTTGTCGCTGGCCACCTACGCCAGCCTGCTGGCCGGCGGGGCCGGCGGCGCCGTGGTCATCGCCGGCGATACCGATACTTCCCGATTGTGGGCGTTGGTTTCGCACGCCGAGGAGCCCACGATGCCTCCGGAACAGGACAAACTGCCCGAGGCGCAACTCGAAATCATCAAAGCCTGGATCACCGGCGGCGCGCTGGAAAACGACGCCTCGGTGGCCAAGGTGGAGAAAAAGCCCGGGCTCGATTTGGGCATGACTTCCGGCTCGGGTAAGCCGGAAGGTCCACCGCCAATGCCCGAAAAGCTCTCGCGGCAACCGGCCGTCTATACGCCGCGTGGCGGGGCCATCACGGCGCTGGCCTGCAGCCCGTGGGCGCCGTTGGCCGCCGTGGCCGGCCAAAAGCAAATCAGCCTGTATCACACCGACACCGGCCTGCTGCTCGGCGTGCTGCCGTTTCCCGAGGGAATCCCGCACGTGCTGAAGTTCAGCCGTAGCGGCGCGCTGCTGTTGGCCGGCGGCGGCACCGGCGGAAAGAACGGCAGCGTCGCGGTGTATGACGTCAAGACCGGCAACCGCCTGTTCGAAGTCGGCGATGAGCTAGACGTCGTGCTGGCGGCGGACATCAACGAAGATCACACGCGGATCGCGCTGGGCGGCCCGGGCCGCATCGTCCGCATTTATTCGACTCAGGACGGATCGCTGTTGCACGAGCTGCGCAAACACACCGAATGGATCTACGCGCTGGAGTTCAGCCCCGACGGCGTGCTGCTGGCCACGGCCGATCGCAACGGCGGCATGTTCGTGTGGGAAGCCGACACCGCCCGCGAGTATCAAAACCTCGCCGGGCACGGCGCCGCGATCACCGACGTAAGCTGGCGAGCCGACTCGAACGTGCTGGCCAGCGCCAGCGAAGACGGCACGATCAAGCTCTGGGAAATGGAAGGGGGCAAACAGATCAAGAGTTGGGGCGCCCACGGCGGCGGCGCCAGCTCGGTCGACTTCGCGCGGGACGGGAGGCTCGTCTCGGTGGGCCGCGATCGAAAAACGAAACTCTGGGACGCTGGTGGAGCGGCCGCCGGCGAATTGCCCGCCTTCGGCGACATCGCCATGGAAGTTGCCTTCACGCACGACGCCGCCCGCGTGGTCGCCGGCGATTGGCTGGGTGAAGTGCGGATGTCCGACGTCGCCGGCCAGCAGGTCGCCACGCTCGCGCCCAATCCGCCCACCTTGGAAATGCTGGTGCAAGCGCAGACTGAGGTTGTGCAGGCAGCCACGGCGCAGGCTGAAAAAACCGCCGCCGAGTTAGCCGCCGCCGAGTCCGTTGTGGCCGAAAAGGCGAAGGCCGCCAAAGCCGCCGGCGATGCCGCCGCCGCCGCGAAAGCCAGCCTGGAAAGTCTTGCGGCGGAGAAAGCCGCGTTTGACCAGGCCCAAACCGCCCAAGCCGCCGTGGCCAAGTAATCAATCCGCAACCAGTCGGCCGCTTGAGCGCAAAAACAAAAAGCACATCGCCGAGCTGATGAGCCGGCGATGTGCTTTTCTCGTGGATGGATCCGCTTTCGACGCGCCGCTTAGTCGCGGGGACGCACCGCGCCGGTCAGGCCCGTGTAGTCGGGCCGATCTTCGGGATGCCACAGCGGCTCACCCCGCAAGACGCGGTCGGCCATTACGTCGAGCTTCTCCCTCGTGCCGGCCGGAGCTTCGGTCGAGAAGAAGTTGTTGTCCGACGACGGGCTGAAGTCTTCGTCGTGACCGTACTTCAAGATCGCCTCAAAAACGTTCCGCATCTGCCGCACGGAATTATTTCCTCCAGCTTTCCGGACCTGACCTTTTCGCTGTACGGCCGACTTTTGCGGGCGCGACTTGCCATTGGCGGTCGCCGGCTGTACGTTCATCCGCGCGCGGCTGGACTTGGACCGGCCGCTTTTCACCTGACTCATAATCGATACCTCAACTCAATTAGCGACGCCCGCACGGACCTTCCATAGCCGCGGGGGCAGCAAAACGAAAATTCTCCAGCGGCTCAACCGTCCTGGTCGGCGCTCGTAAGATCCGGTTGTTCGGATGCGGAGGGCGGTGGGCAATCCGAATCTGGGGGGCAAATTTCTAGTCCATGTAAAACATTGCATTATCGCTATCGTGAGCGAAATGTCAAGTAGCCGCTGGCCCGCTGTCCTCCTCCCCCGGGGCGTCCGGGGCACATCGGACCCCGTGCGGCAGCGGCTCGTCCGCCCCGCGGTATCCGGCAGAAAACGCCGGAATATCCCTAGTGTTTGCCCGCTTTGCCCCGTCGCGCACCGCCCGCGCGCCGCTTGTGTTACTCTGGGTCAGAGCGATCCGCCGTCGATGAAACCGTCCCGCTGTCCGACCGTTAACGAGACCCCATGGCCTGGTATCAACATACGCTCCAACTGTCTCCCTTCCCTCGCGGCTTCCACCTGATTACCGCGCCGGTTGTCGAAGCGCTGCCCGAGTTGCCGCGGATTCGCGTCGGCATGCTGCACGTCTTCATTCAACATACTTCCGCTTCGGTGACGATCAACGAGAACGCCGACGCCGACGTGCCGGCCGACCTCGAGGCGACGTTCAACGCGATTGCGCCGGAAGACTTCGATTACCGCCATACGATCGAGGGCCGCGACGATATGCCGGCGCACGTCAAGGCGTCGCTGTTGGGCTCATCGGTGACGGTTCCCATTCGCGCCGGCCGGCTACGGTTGGGCGTCTGGCAGGGGATCTATCTCTGCGAGCATCGCAACCGCGCCGGCGGCCGCAAGCTCGTGCTCACGCTTCAAGGCGACACGGAAGACTAACAGCCCGTTGATTTATTCAACGGGCTGTTACAACACACGGATGTGATGACAAAATGGCGACGCAAGTCGTTATTTTGCGAG
>SDBV01013908.1_pt1 | contig 10195 bp, 12 predicted proteins | sample 2277081 | NCBI WGS metagenome assembly SDBV01 (sample SAMN10402039, study PRJNA504765) | marine sediment metagenome | isolation source: marine sediment core GS10_PC15, 223 cmbsf | place: Arctic Ocean: Southern Knipovich Ridge | collected 2010 | reverse complement strand
AGTAAACTGTAACATTACTGTACTTCTTCAAATTTAAGTATTCCTGCACTGCCGTATCTATACCATTGGCATCGCCAACTAATACTTCAATTTTATTCCGAATTATATTATCCAGTCTTTCTTTAATATTTTTATCCAGGGTTCTGATTTTTAATGGGCCTGCAATAAATACTTTATCCATCTTAGGATCTCCTGGTTTTTGTCATCGTTATTAGAAACACTTTGACATTGTCCTTTTGGGATTTAAGCGCTTTGACACATTCATTGGCAGTAGCACCGGACTGGAACAGGTCATCAAATAGCAGAATATTGTTGTAGTTGAAATCCTGTTTAGACAGCATAAATACAACCTTCAGTTTACTTGAGTGTTCTCCCTCTTTTAGAATTACTGAGGATAATAAAATTATTACAGATGTTCTGCTTTAGTCTACCTATTGTCATGATTGAGCTCAGGATACATCACTGACATTCTGAGAATAGATTTTCTACATCAGATTTAAACTGGAGAAGTAAATCCTCACAATCAAATCCTGGATAAACTCTTTGTGGTTTTCCTGTTCTCGGATCATTGAATTCATTACCAATAGGCGTTGTTGACCCACCAACCGATACCTTTATGAGTTCACCTACTCGTGCACGATGTGCTCCATGGTTTCTCATTTCATATAGAAGAGCCAGGAATCGGCCTTCGTGCGAAGTTCACTTATTTTAATGAATGCTGGAGACGATTGTTCTGTACTGCATAATTCTTTTTTAATAGTCTGAAATTTTACTTTGGAAATACTGATATCTAGCTCATAAGCAATGTTGATTTCATGGAGTAATGCATCCACGGCTCCTGATAGATGGTAAAGGACTGTTTCCTGATGAGCATTTTCCCAGTCATCATTACTATGATGACGGTCGTATGATTCCAGTTCATCGATCATTAATTGAGAGTAAATTAATTTTCTATCCGCACGTTTCATTTTGATTGCCAATAGTACCTTCTTTCAACTCACAGAACTTATTTAACCTCATTTTGTTATGAAACTCTAAACTTCCAATCGTCCAAGGCGAATCCAAGGTTCAAGGAATCCAATATCTTCTTCTGTTATCACATTAGAGACTATCGGGAATACCATTTTGTACTTATCAATAAAATTCACACCAACTATAAATATCAAACTGAACATCGCATTTCGCATATTTTTCACTTGATGTTGATCTTTTTCTTTTGCAAAGTTGAGTAACTGTATTAAGCTCTGGCTATCTGTATGAGCATAACCGGATAAGAAGGAATAAATGTGTTTTGAATAGAAATTGCTAAACCCTGCTCCTTTAGCAATAGCTGCCCATCCACTAAAGCGCCATTCTCCACGCATGAATTTTTTTCGATCATTTCTAGACATTCTCTTATAAATATCAGTTTCAATCAAAACCCTTGTAAGTTTCTCAATTTCTTCTTTCTCCTGTTTTAGCTTTTCAACATCTTCTGTTTCTTTGGCATCATATGATTGACGCTTCATTAGTCCACCACGCCACCAAGATTTAAAACGAAAATCTTGTTCTTCACTATTCTCTGTTTGGATATAAAGGTAGTCAAACACAAGAAAAGTCTCTAATGAAGCTCTCCCCAGAACATTTAAAGAAGCAAAATCATAGAAGCTAATATTTAGATCAGGAATAATAGTCAACTGATACAGATACAAAGAAGATAAAAAATGTCCATAGAACTTTGCAAAAAATTCTTCAGAATACCCTTCTGCCTTGCTTCTAACTCGTTTCCCACGCATGTAATCAGATATCTTCGTCATAATTCCTGCTAACCGAAAACCTATCTGAACAACATCCATATCTCGACCAGGTAAATATATTTTGTAATCTTTATCACTAATCATAAACTTTCTCTGTTTCATATATGGGAGTAGCCATCGAACAATCAAGCATACCGACAAACTCTATTGGGGTCATATTGTTATATATCATTTATTTAAAGGTATATTCTTTCCAAGGAATCCGGGAAAGATGAATATTTGTCAAGAAATGAACAATATCCTTACGACCTCGATACTTTGGTATTCCTCGTGAATCTTGAGCCATAAGAACTATTGGCATTCTAGGAAATAGCGGATTAAATGAGTTTATTGCTTCTTCGCCTTGCGATTGAGAATCAACTATGGATTTTTTTTCAATTACAATAGCAAACCTGACACCTTGTTCTTTGATCACTGCTCCTTGCACTTTCATGTTTTAAATCTCCTTATATCTTTTTCTTAACTTACTTTAAATCAAGCACTTCTAATCATTCCAATTTTCATTTTCCATTCCCTAGTACAAAATTCATAAGTATCCCATTTACATCTTTAATGATTATCCCATCAGTATCTTCAACCTCATAAAAAAAATCTATCAAACTGTCGACATATGCTTTCATTATACGGACAGTGAGCTCGTAAGGTAATTCTAAATTCTTGTGAAATGAGCCGACCATTCCCGTATTACCTCGTTTCCCATCAGAGAACATTGATCTATTTACAGATAATGAAGATGAATGTAATAGAGTTGAAGCGAACTTATAGAATTCATAAAATTCTTCTTCGCCTACAGCATTTCTAATATGACTAAAACTATTTAGTGCTTTTTCTCCGTTTTCATAAGTCCATCCAAAAGGATGAGTAAAATGAGACCCATATTTGTTTTTTAGCTCCTCAATGATTTTTTCTCCCTTGATTTTTGATTTAGTCATCGCTTTTAGAATAATGTACTCATCAACTGGTTCATGATCATTGAACCTTATAGATTTATTCTCATTATTCTTCAATAAAAATAATGTGATAACATAGTTCTCATAGATCATTCTCCAGAGAGGAAGGCAGGCTGTCAGGGATCCACTTTCAAACAGAGTCAGAATATCGATCACCGTTTGAACAGATTTATAAAATAATTTGAAGCTGGTATTGATTCTATACTCTGTTTCATTTTTGCTATCAGATTTTTTCCAATAATCTTTAATATAGCGACCTACATCCAGATAGAATTCAATTAGAAGAATGTACTGTTGTAACTTGGTATTATATTCTTTGCTTATCTTGCCTTTTTCTTTTTTTCTATAGTCCCTGAAATTCTTTGTAATCTGATGTAGTTCCTGACCTTTGAAGAATGTATTTAAGCGCTTCTTTGCATCGTTATCATTTCGTAACTCACCAATTTCATATATTAGTTTTTCCACTTCATTGATTACTGACATTTTTTATCCTACCATATTATTTTTTCATTAATAGAATTGCCAGATAGCACAATTTAAACAAAGAGTTAACATGCATTCTCCTATATTTAAATAGCTGATCATATGGTATTTATTAATTATCATCTGATTCGTCGCTACTTTTCATTTGCCAATCATCAGCGATTGATTTCCAGTTAACAATTCTATCTTCTTGCCGTGTCCAAACATTCCAAAATTCAGGATCACTGGAATATGGTTGCTCTTCTATTTTGAGGTCATTCATTCTTACAAGAACTGGTAATTCTGCTGCCCAGCCTAAAAGTATAGCATATTGTGAAGGTAAAGAAGGTAATTCCCGTAATAGCCCTCGTAAATTATCTGGAACTAAACGATTAATCAACTCTTGATCTTTATCACTACTGATTCGATGCAATAGAAAACTATTACATTGAGAAAGAACTGTGGGGGAAAGCTCAGAGGGCCGTTGTGAAGAAAGAAGTAATCCCAAGCCATATTTTCTACCCTCACGGGCAATCTTTTCAAAAACCTGTGTACAAATACTTGCTGAATTTTGATTCTCCGCATCTTCCTTGTAGCGTTTAATAAAGGTGTGCGCTTCTTCAGCTACTAGTACAGTGGGCAAGGTCTTTCTATCCTTATCTGATTTGCGGTAACGCTGCAATGCTTCAAATACCATACGCGCAATCACTGCAGTGACTATATGTATGATTTCTGCGGGAACTAATGAGAGGTCTATGACAGTTATTTTGGTATTATCTTTATCTAAACCAATATATTGCTCCAACCATTCTTCCAGTGTAATATTTGCATGATCACCGATGATTTTCATTATGAGAGCATCGGAAATCATAGTTCGAATTCTGGTAATTAGGAAATCTACATATTGTTCATTTCCTGTTTCCTGTGCTAATGCTTGAATAAAATTGACAAATACATCACTGGAAAATTTAACAGGAATGTCTTCATGTTTGGGAAGCAGATCCTGCCCTGTTCCACCAAATGAAACAAATGCAATAAACATATCATTCTTGATTAATTCAATTTCATGATTATTTGAGTCATATGTAGGATAGTTTCCAGCACGACTATTTTTGTAGTTAGTTAATGAACTTATTAGATTATCAAGGTATATATTGCCTACATCCAAACAAGATTTAAAATCTTCGATACTTTCCAGCCACTTGCATATCTTCTCATAGAAATTTTTCGGTCTAGGAAAGGAGCCCCAAGGAGAGCCTATACTTTGTTCATGTTTCAAAGTCGTAATAATAGTACTAAGAAATCGTTTAATTTGAATATATAAATCTGTGGAAACCTCAAACTCCTCATTCCTCATAGATCGTAAAGCTCGACGTAACAACGGAGCCTGTGTTTTGGCGCTTGCTTGCATGATAGAACACCATTCTGCACTATTCCAGAACCAAAGAGGAACTTGAAGAGGTAGCTTATCATCGGCTACCTGAAATACCCTAGCTTTATGTCTGGATTCATTATTAAATACACGGCTGTACTCACCATTGGGGTCAAGAACGATAAAACGGGTATTAGGAGATTGTCCCTCTTTAAGATCTTCCTCTGCTGCTTCTAGACACCATTGAATTAACCCTGCAACGGAACATGATTTTCCACTTCCGGTATTACCTAATATTGCTAGATGGCGACCAAATAATCTATCCGGATCAATTTTAACATCTGCATTGGCAGCTAAAGGACTTGTACCTATTTTAACGTATCGATTCTTGCCGGATTCAATAATAGCTCGCAATTGACTATCTGTTGGAATCAGAACAGGTTCTCCAACACTGGGAAAAGACTGAACACCTCTTTTGAATTCAAAGATGAGTTCACCTGTTTTCTGTTTACCTCTACTTTTCAGCACACCCAGTGGATTCGCCCGCATTTTACGTAAAGGAAAAGGTAAATCTACCAAACCAAAATCGTGAAATCCTTTGCGCTTTGGAAAAGGTGAACGCTCTATCGCAATCCACTCCACCTGAGCGACAATGTAACCCATTTCTGTAGAAATCAGTACATACCCATTAATACGGGGAAAAGCACGAGGAATTATTCCTGCATTAGCAGCAATACCATCAGGAGCTTCTAAATCGAGTACTATCTTAATTTCATTTGGTGCTACAAATTCAACCGATCCTATTCTCTGAGAAGCAGCATGTTCTACAGGACTTATACTCATTACTTACTTTCCTTATCTGTATGATTAGGTTTAGTAAAAATCTCAGAAAATTTAGAGAACTTCGATATTTTCGGTGATTTAACTTGATCAGTTTCAGGTTCATCTTTATAGTTTGATTCAGTAGTAAGCCCACGTGCTTTCAATAGATCAGCCATCCGATGGCTAGCTCGATCAATAGCAGGTTTAGGTAAATAGAAATCTACCAAATTCCCAAAATCTCCGAAATGAGAACCAACCAAAACAGTAATTTGTGCAGATCGCCCAACAGAATCATAAAAGTGCTTAGCTCGATTACCTTCGTCTGAATAGCTGATAATAACCAAGTGTGTAGATGGAATGGTTAGCATATCCCTTATAATTCTGTTAATATGGTCATCTCCAAATCCATAGCCGTATAATACCAGTGTGGCATTAGGGCGGCAGATAGCAGCAGCGAGATCACGAAATAATTCGACATAGGGATATTCAGCTGTTTCCCGATCCTTACTTGCATTTGGATAGATTAATAGTTGCCTGATGTCTTTGTCAGCAGATGGTGCTCTTGGAAAAAAATGGTCAACAGAACAATCTGTTCCAAAAGGCAGAGCAAAGCGGCGAATGATATTACCCTGACTGATCCAGTCTAGTGATCCATGAAGTTTAGTATAATGAACTACACCTTCCAGATATCGAGGTTCACCACGAATACCAGGAGGATTGTAGTGCATGTCAACTTCCATACGAGATGCACGGAATACAGGATTAAGACTACCTACAAATCGATCAATCAAACGGACTCCAGCCAATTCAGCCCCGAATTCAATCAATCGATCATAATTGGTAGTAAATAAATTGAGGCGTTCACGTGTTGCTGAACGGCTGCAAAAGCTGATCAAAAAACTGGTCAGATAATCCATAGTATTTTCAAGATTACTGGAAGTGGAAATATTTTCTTCAGATTTCAATACATCTTTTACAAAAGAGGATAAACCTGTCTGTAATTCTTCTTTAAATTGTGCTAATTGCTTAGTTAATGTTTCATCAGTTTTTTGGGATGATAAATATATTTCCAGACCACAGATCAAATCATTAGCAACTCGAATTTGATCTTAAATATTAGAAGAACCACGATCTGTTCTTATTACAGATTCTTCCATACTTTTTTCTAATTGTTCTTGAAATACAGAGAATTCCATCATCTGCATACCCTGTGGTTCTTTACCCAATTCGTCATCTGATGAAATGGTTGCTAACCGATGTACTGCATTAGTTATTCCAGTTCCCATTAATAGGGTAAGATGCTCACTTTGAAATAACGCGGTTAACCAAGGCTCAATTTCTTTACGTAGATAAGCTGGTGAGTCTTTAACTATTTCATTAGGTTTACTTTCTTTAATTATTTCAATTTCTCGTAAAGGCTCACTCTTAATTTTCAGTATATGTTTATCTTCCCAGGATTCAATTTTTTCTGTCATGAGATATATACCTCCGAGTACTGACTTTCTATCATATCACACCTTTGCTATCTCAGATTATACCTTGATATCACTACTGTCTATCATTTTATTAAACAGAAATTCTCCGACAACCAGAGTCAGATCCATACTTTCCACTAATCAATTCAGTGAAAACATGTGGTAAATATTTACAATGTTTTCCTCTTCCATTCTCTAAGGTCACAGTTTGTGATTCAATGAATCAGTATGCCTGGACAATATGGTCATAATATGACCGCTGCCAGGCGTAATTATTGTAGCCTGACAGGTGAATTAATTTGGATGATGTTGTTTTAAATACGCCGATAATTTGGTCTAACGGTTTGTATTTCCGTGTGAACGGTTTGTGGTTATTTGGACAGGGTTGTTGCATTGTAGGGACAGGTCGCGACCTGTCCCTACGGTGTTATTGTCGGATTCGGCATGAACAATTTTTACGATTGCATGAAAATGATCAGGCATAATGACCCATTCGTCCAATATTATATGTTTATAGCGTTCTGCAATCCATACCCATTGTATTGATAAAATTTCCCCATATTTGTTTAAATCCATTTTTCCATTATTTATGTTGCCAAAAACATTGTGTCCCTTTAAACCAGGATGAACACAGATTGTAATATAGTAATAACCCGGATGTGAATAATCAAAATTTTTTAATCGATTTCCCTTGCGTTCCCTATTCATCAGACACCTGCCTATACTACATAATACAGGCTATTTGGTGTTCCTGCTTCAATATATCCTGGGTCAGCAATACAAATAGACGGAATCTATAATATTACTTAGGGTAAAACTCTATTTCACCACCACCCGACTCAAATCCAACTCCCCCTTAAAAGCCCTCTGACTCAAAGAACCATAGAACCTTTCCAATTCCTCCAGGCTAACCTGATATTTGGCTTTAATAGTCTCGACTTCTTCTACAATAGAGACGAATTGTTTTTGGAGTTCAATAGGAGGAGAAATGAAATCTATTTTTTTTATAACAGGCATTGGTGGTAAGTTAGGAATACCACTTCCTCTATTTGACGTTAAGTATTTCTTTTTAAAAGTTTGATTACTAAATACATAAACAAAAAACACTTGATTCATGCGCTGGTCATTTAAGGATACTTTTAACAGAGCCTGGTTAATTATTCCTGGTAATGCACCTTCAGGTACAATAGATAATTTTCCCAAATATACACCAGAACAACTGATAAGGATATCACCAGCTTGTACTTCAAAATCTTTAAGCCGATTAAAAGTTTTCTGATCAATAAAATAGCGTTTAAAAGAATAATCATTATTTAAGGCGTGATTTTGTTCATATACAAGATATCCTTCCTCAACAAATATTTCCTTTTTTAATGCGCCACCAAAGGGTCCTCTTTTCAAAGAATTCTTTGACTCAGAAATTAATTGTGGTAATTTCTTTAGCTCCCACCCCTTCTCATTCCTAACCGGATCCCCAAACATCTCCAAAAAAGTACTCTTCAAAAACTCATCCAGCAGACGGATACTCTCTTTACGTTTTTCAATTAATCGCTCCGCCTGGGAAAGGATGCCGGCAATCAGAACCTGATCGTCGTAGTTTTCGGGAATTGGAATAGTAATCTTCTTTATATGGGATTGTGTTATAGCCTTAAAGGTAGAACCAGTACCAAGTTTAGAAATTGATAACTCATTATTCTTTAAATAGTAATACAGATATTCAAAGCTAATACCTTTTTTTGCTCTAATAGCTGATAGTCCTCTACCAATAATTGAGTTCTTCTGGCAAATATTTACAGGACCAACTGGTGCTCTTACAGAAAGTAAAATATCATTCGTTTTTGCCTCTTTATGCTTCTCGCTTGTACACCAACTTCTTACAATGGGGAATTTATCGCCAAAATCAGCTTTTCCTTGATAGAAAGGTAACCCTTCTTCGTTCTTATTATAATAATTAGATGGGGGCGACTGGCCTGCAATTATATCTGCAACATCGCTCAATAGCTTTTTGGAAATTTTCATCCAATCATCCCTTAACCTTCATCCTTCAGTTTATCTCCTGAAGTTTATCTTCAATAAACCTCTGCATATCTTCTTTCTTAGGCAATTCAAGCTGATATTTTGAAACAAACAAATTATCATCAATACGCAACAATTCGGCTATGTGAGAAAAAGAAAGTTTGGAGATAAGTTGTTCTCCGGAAACGGGAGTTACTGACTCCCACTTTTCATCAGCAGTAGAAATCAATGTATTATTTAATTTCACTGGCATATCACACCTCAAATCCTATATTTTCCAGCTTCATCCAATCATCCCTTATCACTCCACAACCAAATAGACTCATAATTTTCAGGGAAGCCCATTCCTGTTTTTACGCAAAATGGAAGATATGAATATCTGTCATGCAACTCAACTATAGTCTTTTTTACAGGCAATTTCAGTTCAAATTTATCTGATAAATAGATAAGAATTGTTAAACTAGCAAATAATCTGTTATTGTTATTTGAAAGAAAATTCCAGGTTGGAATATCAGGTTTTTTAGGTTTTATTGCCAATTCCCTGTTCCAGATTCTACTATGATGAGCACATAAATTGCGAACATAAGTGAGATGGTGAAACCAATTGATAATTACAGGCGCATGAAGATCAATTGTACTTGCTAATTTTTTCTGATCCAGCATTTTCATTCCTGCAAGAAGCCTTGAAAGACTACCCATAGACATAATTTCAGTTGCCATCCAAATTGGTAAATCAGGACTATCTTTATATTTTTCATTATAATGTTTAATAAATGTCTCTGAGGAGCGTTTTTGTTCATTTTCCAGCTTGTTTAGCCACTGATAGTGTCTAAATCGAGGGCTAAAATTGATACTTTCAATATGGCCAAAACTACCATAACGTTGGCCTATATAATAAGTAACAAAAGTACGCAGTTTTATCTCTACCTTTTCCAGCCAGGTAAAAAGATACCAACGAAGATTACTATCAAATTCATATAATCCAAGAATATCTTCCAGTGCTGTACCCTGATTAAACCTATCTTTCACATCCTGAAATTTAAGAGCATAGGCACTGAACCTGTAATAATTTATCTGTTTTAAAATTAGTTCCGCTTTTTCAAGATCGTTTATTATTAGTCCACGGGATTGCAGGATTCCAACCTGATCGGAATAGGTCATAAAAGGTTTACTATACAACATAAAAAAAACCTCCCAATTTGAGCATTGTTAAGAGGCTTGAGAGGTATGTTACTTGAAATTTACATCTTTTCTCTTTACTTGTCAATATTTCTGCTTCACTTCTAATTCCCCCGAATTCGT
>SDBV01013907.1_pt1 | contig 10195 bp, 7 predicted proteins | sample 2277081 | NCBI WGS metagenome assembly SDBV01 (sample SAMN10402039, study PRJNA504765) | marine sediment metagenome | isolation source: marine sediment core GS10_PC15, 223 cmbsf | place: Arctic Ocean: Southern Knipovich Ridge | collected 2010 | reverse complement strand
CCTCTCCCCCACTCCCCGCACTGGCCTGGGTCGGTTTTCACGCAACCACTTCCAGTGACCAGCTGTTGAGAGATCACGTAGACCAGCAGGAACATCCTTTTGCCGGCCGTACTGATAGGGACCGTAGATGTCCAGGTACTTCTCAACAATCAAACGCGCATCTTCAACACGATCACGTATATCAACCCGCACACCATGACCGGAGCTCTCTATCGCATCTTCTCTGCGCGTAAGGGGGCCTTCGGATCTATCAGGTGGTCTATCCCCAATCTCAGCTCTCTTGACAGCTAGAGAGCCCCCAGTGGCTTCGTAGTCGCTTTTCTGGTCATTAGGTGTAAGAAAAACCACTCCAAGCGTTGTCAATCCCACTATGCCCAGAACAACAAGACCAATGGCAAGCACTCTATACACGTCGCTTTGCCTTTCTCTTGGCCTTCGCTCTAAGCAACTCTGTCTGGAGCTTTTCGCGTCTGAGCTCCTTGTTGGTTAGCTTCGTGCGTTTCTTTAATCGGCGAAGTTCCTTCTTGCCAGCTCCACTTGCCTTTACATTGCGTCGCATAGATATGTCACGCTTGCTGACTGGTTGTACTTCGCCTGCCTTGACAAGCAGTTCATGTCGTTTAGCCAGATCTGCGCGTAAGTGCTTAGAGTCCTTGACCATCCCAAGAGCCTCGGAGTCTTCAGATGCCATCTTGCTTATGACCTGTTCAACATCGCGATCGCTGTGAGCAGGAAGGCCCTGGGCCTTACGAGTCTCAACGTTTCTTACATGGGCCTTCTTACCTTCATAGACATGCTCGGGCATTGCCTTTTCCTTCATTTTTCTCTGTTGATGTACTAACTTGTCGCGATCATCTTCCTTAAGATTCTTGTTCGATTTAAGCTCCCCGCCAACGGAAGCAATCTTCTTTCTATTCTCATTCTCGTCTTCCACTTCTTCTTTATTTGCCTCATATCGCTTGTCAAGCTTGTCCCTGGCACTGTCTTTGAGCGAATCGTCTGCCTTCGTTTTGACGACCTCCTCCTTAGCTTGCTGATTGGAAGCACGACTCTCAGAAGATCTGTTGTAAGCACGCTTCGCACCGTATACAGCTGGCGCTGCGATCTTCTCGCCTGTGTCCCTGCTAGAGCGACCCATGCCGGTCAACTCTTTCATGTATGAGGTAGCTGAGATCGACCCACCACCACTCAACAAAGCACCTATGCGTTTGCGTGATAGGAAAATACCCCAATAGAAGGCACTGTTAAGAGATGCGATAACCAGCCACGGGTAGCTTGATTCCATACCCTGTATGACTGCCGCTATTGCCAGAACCAGGGCCAGGCCGATAGAGTAAAGAGCCTTACCGATAGCAGCGCCAACTAGCGCGAGCGCGTAGTTTTTCCAAAGACCATGAGCCTTACCAGGCCACGCACTCGCGAACAGTATGACCGGTAATAACACAAGCAATAGAAGTGTCAAAAGACCCATGAAAATGACACGGATAATCAGCCAACCAAGAAGTAACAAAGCACCAATGAGCATGAATACGATGATTGCCAGAAGAGCAAACCGCTGGGCGGTGTGTCCTTCTTGCATCATGTCGACATACTTTTGACCACTTTCTGATACGCGATACCCCTCGAACTGTTTTGGGTACTTCTTCTTCAGATCATCAAACTTTGAAGGGTTGTTGAGAGCTTTGTACTCACGCTCCCGGTATTTCTTTCCATTGTCACGACTGTGTAGGGTCGAATACCGCAGAAAACGAGATCCGTGGGTGTGCTTTCCATCAGTAGTCCTTCTTCTGCAGAATTTGACACTGCCAAACTGGAGCGCGCACCAGGGAGACTCTACAATGGTCTCCCAAACAGCCTGAGAAGAGCTAACGACAGCCTTCTTACTGTTCTCTGTCGTACCACGAGTAACGGCACTAAGAACGTAGAGGCTCAAGTCATTAGCACCCTCTGACAACGCACCAATAGTCGTCTTTGGTGAAGTGATGATCAACAGTGAAGCGATCAGTATCAGCGCACTTGCTGCAATACCACCAACGGTCTCAGACATTCTTCTTTGAACAAGACCTTTGAAAAGAGCCCATACGCCCAGAACCACCAAAAGAGCTACTAGCCAAGCCCGATCAAATACATCATCTTGTAGGACTCTGAGAGTCTTTCTAACCTCCGGCAGCCCAGCGTTAACTAGATCCAGCTTGAAGAATGCCCATTGAAATGACAGAAGAACACCTCTCATCACATAGAGAAATATCATCCAAACGAAGTTGATGATCGTCTGAAAGAAAGCTGATATGTAGCCACCGAAGTTTCCCAAACCGGTGTCTACGTATGAGTCGAGCTTGTACCTCTCTAGCGTCCATTTCGTCTCTACCGCACCTGACTCCTTGCAGTTACTATGGGCGCCAGAATCCGAACATGCAGGAGAATCGCCGGCAAGCTGCCTAAATGAATCAGACCCTTGATCCTTGCCTAATGCGATCTGGCCAGAGACACCTAACAAGACAAATACAAAGACAACAAGGCCTGCGCGGCGCAACATCACTACGCCGCCACTTGTACATCGGGTGTTGTGTTGAGGCATTCAAGTAAATCAGCAGTTACATCTATCTGTAGACGTCCTACGCGGTCATGAAGATCACCATAGAAGCAGAGCCCTTGTCTTTGAAGCTGAAGTCGCTCCTGGAGCTCGCCATCGTCAGAATCAAGCCCTAGAAGCTCTAAGGCATAGCGGGCCTCGGACTCTGTCTCGATCCCGAAAATGAAGCGTTGTCCGACAAGTTCGTGGATCTTGTCTAAGTCTTCAAGTCTCTGCGTGGCAAGAATAATGGTCGCGTTCTCAGAACGACCCCAACGTATCAGCTGATCGATAATCCTACGACCAATCTGTGTTTCTAGAATGAACTTAGCTTCGTCCCATATAACGACCTTGTTGCGCGAACGATCACCTGAGATCAAACGCATAATGTGAGCTGCCTGAAGTCTTTGTATTGCAACACTGGTCCTCTCCTGTGTTGTGTAGTCAGATCTTGCGGTATCTATGCTGGGAAGATCCAGATTGCGAACTCTGAATGTGGTTAACTGCGATAGATCATCTCCAGCTATATCTCTCTCATCGCTGAAACCAAGCTGTGCGAGACCCCTGTCTCGATACTGAATAATCGATTCAGCGCACTCAGTCGCTACTTCATGGTTAAGACTCCGTAGAATCTCGACAATGGGGCCCAGACCTTTGCACTCTTTATCTATCAACACCCTAAGGGCCCTGCGAATTGGAATATCCGCCCGATCAGACAATCTTGGCGGCAGTATATTGAGAAGAAAATCTGTTGCTAGATCAAGCCTTAGGTCATTGTCGACAAGACGGATAGGATCAAACACACCGCGAAATTTTGAATCAGTGCTGATCTCTAGTACACGGCTATTTTCCCTTATACCTGGCAGTTCGTGAAGCCTGTGATCTTGCTTCGGGTCTATATCAACAACAATGCTGCCTGCCTTATACGCAATCTCCCCCATCCTCTGCGCAGCAATCGTCTTACCGCTACCGAGCGTTCCTACCAACAACACCGCAGTTGGTCTTGCCATGCGTGAAGCAGTCTTTGGACTCCAGAAAACGGGTTGACGAGCTGGAACCGTATAGCCAAGATAAGCACCCTCGCCCGATCCAACGTCACTCGCTGCTGTTACAGCCAAGCAACCGAACTGCCTTGTAGTAATCGCCTCTGTGTAGTCCTTTATCTTGGTAACTTGGCCTGGGTAGTGATGACTAAACAGATTCTCTTGCGCTCCGACGGGGAGTTCAAGTTTTATATGACCATATGCCCGACGTAGAGAATCAACCCTTTTATCCATCTCCTCTTTGCTTTTGGCGCCAACAGCTAACGACAAAGAAGTCTCAAGAAGCGGGGGCTTTGTCTGATCGCTCAGCTGATCACGCAAGTCACGGGCCAGTCTTGTTCGATCTAATGTCTCAGACGATGCACCAAGATCAGAATCATCTTCTTCTCTGAGTAGATGATCGCTGTCAATGACTTTCTTCCTTATCTTGGACAGCGCACTTTCATTTGATACGCGCTTAACGCACAAAGAAGCATCCACTGGAAAGGGAACCTGCTCCAACGGAGCAAACATAAGCTCTGTCTCTGGCCCCGGAAACCGGCCTTGTACGGGAAAGCTACCCAGTGATAGGTGTGCTTGAAAGCTCGTACCTGCCTCGGATTCCAACTCTAAATATCTGTTATGTCGAGTAACAACTACGGGAGACAGCCTTAACATGTCATGCTCAAGGGGCATCCATTGAAGCTCGTCACCTTCAAGGAATTCAAGAGCGTTAGGCGACCAGTTGTTGTCAATCAACGGCTCCCCAAGGCCACGAAAGACTTGATGCAAACAGACGTTTTGAAGATCGAACGTGTCTGCTGGATCAAAGTTGAGAAACTCAGAAAGAGTGCTGCGCGAACGTTCCTCCTGCTGAGCGTACTCGCGCAATGCAGACTCTGATATACGAGATGTACTACCCAGCTCGAGTGAAGACTCAAGCCTTCTAACCAACCGATCAAAATAACCAGAAAGAGACCTATCAAGGCCTGCAAGCTGTACGGTCAGATATATACGTGATCGAGTCATACGAAGATCAGTCATCTTTTGCTTGTCATTAGCGATCATCTCTGCCCAAAGCTTGCCGTCACAGTGCCTCGAATCCACAGTTGGCTCAGCTACTTCCTCGTAGCGATCTATGGGCCAATCCGTCTGTAGTCGTAAGATCTGGAAATTGGCGTCCAAAACATGGGCGAGCTCATCGAACTTATCTCTGTACTGAAACTTGGCCTTGCTCGACATACCTGGATATGACTCCGACCAAAGCTCATACCAAGCCCATACGCCGCAATCACTAAAGACAAGGTTGCCGTGAGCATGATGAAGTGGAAGCCGCATCCTAGAACCTGACCTTCTCGCCGGCCCTAACGATCAACAACTGCCCAGGCCCGATAACGGCATCGCCAACACTCAACCTCGCGTTACCTCGTACGCGAACTACGCTACGCCCGCTCAACACACCAGGGCCCGGGGAAGCTCCCTGAAACGGTGAGGCCATAGTACAAACACCCTTCATCCGTAGGTGTCTTGAGTTGAACCTCCCGTAACGCCCTGCTCTGCTCTGACGAGGTGTCAAATGATGCCGCAACCATGAACTCGCGAACCTATGAACATCGCGCCCATCTGGTGTTACTTGCACCGCGAGTAATCCAACACAAAAAGGAAGGATTACAAAACGCAACGGTGCGGGTATCTGCGAAACAAACCACCCCACACCGGGCAGCTGCTGCGAAATCACAATACAGATCAGCCCACCCACCGCATAACCAATGCCTCTCAACGGTACACCGTAAGGCATCGGCAGACGCTTCCCCCAGAAGCGATAGATTCGCCTTTCTATGCGGAAAACGCTTCCGTATGAGTAGATTACCTCTGACTTTGAAGACTTTTTATCCACGACACGAGCACCATCCAGATATCACGCACCATTGCCTATCTGCTTCATGATCGACTCAATGATGTCGAGTATCACTGTTGGAGCGACAATCATTGCTCCGACAATGAACACACCAACAAGGGCTTGTGCAGCTTTACCACCATCACGGTCAAAAAGCCTTGGAATAAAGATGATCGCCATAACACCGATAAGCAACCAAGTACCCCAACCTTCGAGCATCTTTCCAATGTTCTTACCAAAGTTGGTTGATGCAGCAGCTGCGACATCTGGTAATACAAACGCACCAACCACAGCCAGACAAATGCAGATCAACACAACTGGCACATTTGACTTAATAAGAGTCATAACGACTCCCTCCTTTCTTGAACGATTCCTCGTTCACCGCATTGACATACCAACGTTGTTTTTTCACAATCAGAACCCGATAGACCATTAGGTGCTCAACCCCCGATTCGGTAACTGCGTATGTCTGAACAGAGACAAGCTTCTTCTGACCGTTGTTTCTAAGAAGCTTCACTTCTCCTAGTTCACGGAGAGTCATATGACCGAGGGGCGATATCTCATAACCAGGGAGTACGTCTGCCTGAAGATCAGTCCTAGAACCTGCAAGATAGTTACGCATAAAGCGACGAATAACACCGACCACCGCGGGGTCTACAACATCATCTTTCTTTGAAATCTCTATGTCTCTGTCTAAAGATGGCTTGGCTATAAAAGACGGGTACTCAGGAACAGCAAGACGACCATCACCATCGCGAGTGACGGTTACGTTCAGATAGCCACGAGAGTCATCTACAAGACGATAGGCCACCGTTACAGTGGCTATCTTTGTACGTCCGGTCTCACCTTCTTTTCTTGAACCGACCAGATGAACGCTGCTAATTTCATCTTTAGCATCACCTGGGATAACAAGACCAGCTCCCTCTTCAACTGCATTAGATAAGTAGCGACTCACGCGCTTAGAATGGTCTTCTGGTCGAGCACCATCGTATGTCAGGTAGTCACGAGCAAATCCAAGGGCGAACCCCTCGACGCTCGCATCAGGAAACTTCGCAGAGATCTCCGACACTTGAACAATCTTCGGTTTGGCCGGCAACACAACGCTCTTAACACCGGCAAAGAAAAAGAGCACAACAATCCCAATAAATGCGACCCTGAGTGCCACCCCTCGCCTCCAAGCGTTTGTGCCACCACCCGTTTCCACATAAGGCAATCTCATGGCCTAGGCAAGAACTCATCCTCACCAGGATTACCCGATCCTGATTCAGGAACGCTGCTTGTTGAAGAAGCGTTAGGTTGATACGACTGATAGTTGCTCTTGCTCTGATCGACAGACTGCGCCCCATGAGCATCAGAACTTTTAGGAGTACTTCTTATTGGCGCAGTTGAGGTTGAACCTGTAACCGATTTAGGTAGCTTCTTCTTGACGGCCTTTTTACTAACAACAACCCTTGGCTCACTTTCTTGCGAACCACTATTTGACTTGGCCTGCTCGGTCAGACTTCCAGAAGAAGCGTCATTGTTAGCTTCTTGATAGACGTAATAACCACCTAACGTGAAGGTAACGACCGCAGTAGCAAGAGACCCAACTGCAAGCCCTCGTAAGGCTAGTCTCTTCTTTTTTGGATCCTTTGAGCGCTCATCGCGTTCTGGCGCGTCTTCGTAATCCGCCCCTCCCCCACCATCAGTTTGAGCATCATCAAGCTCGTCAAACGTACTAGATTCTGTGTCCTCGATCGAACTAGCGTCAATCCGATCATCGATCTCATCATCTTCCTTGGTGAGCTGATAGTCGAGCTCGTCTTGATACTCAACCTTCGGATGTCTACTAAAAATGCCCATCTACCTAATAGTGGACATCGAGAAGCCCCAAACCGAAGGACAAACTTCATAAATATCTGCCCCAACACCGCTCGACGATAGCGCCACGATAGTGGCGCTTGGGGCCGAGTACGAGACTACTATCCTGGTGAAATGTCACGCTTTTGGGATGCGATAGAAAAATTAGGGACGCTCACTCGTCTGCTCTTGACCTTACTTGGGCTGGGTATTGCTCTAACAGCGATCGGTGCTATCGCTATGTTCACGTCCCTCTTGAGTGGAGAAGCTGACGTACCGGCTTGGGTTATCTTATTCGTCGTGGCCGTGTTTATTTTCAACACCATGAATATTGCCCTGTGTTGGCGTGATAAGAACCGACTTGAAAATGACAATATCCGACTTAGAAAAAGGAGCGGCAGCTCCGTACCTGAGCATTCTCGGCTTTACGAACAGATTTGCTCCTTGATAGAGGATCTATCAGAAGAAATAAAGCAAGACCGTTTAATGTGGCCTGCTCCTTGGAATCTCGCCCAGCGATATATTACGTTTAGGGATGAGCTGGCCCCTTTGATTCCAGAGCGCGATATAGGACAGTATCCAGTGCCTGTCCTTAATCCAAACAGCGGTCGTGACAAGACTGCAGGAAACATGAAGATTGGTGATCTAAGAAGCAGTCTAAGACAAATGAAAATTGAGCTAGAACATCTGGACTGAATCTATCTAACTCTGAGCTTTCGCGTTCTTTTCGACGCTTTATATAAGTCGCTACCCCTGAACTTCGCCACAACCTTATAGCGACCGCGGGTCGGTACGGTGAACGTCTTTTTGAAGCGCCTCTTTCGTATCTTCGTGTACTTCTTGATCGCCTTCTTGATCTTCTTGCGTAGACGTTTCGAGCGTGGTTTCTTGCCGTAGAACTTGGTGGTGATCCTCACGTTGCCGGTGACGCCTTTGGTGATCGTGCCGCGTACGGTCAGCTTGCGTCCCTTTCTCTTGATCTTGATCTTGCCGATCTTTGACTTCTTCTTAGGTACAGATATAGGATCCTTCTCGGGTACAGATACAGGATCTTTCTCAGGTACAGGTACAAGCACAGGATCACCAGCTACGCCCAGGACCGTCACGCTTACGCTCTGTGAGCTCACATGACCCGCTCCGTCAACTACAGATACATCGATCGCATGGCTACCAGGCGCTAGACCGAGAATCGTTATCACGTCTCCTGTAAAGTCCTGAGCACCTTCTCCGTCGACCGAGTATGTATGAGACGCTACTCCCGACGCCACATCCGAAGCTGCCACCCAAACGCTCACCGGCTCGCCGAGGATCGATGTGGGCAAGCTGAATAGCGAGAGCACTGGTGGCTGCGTGTCTATTGTCGTTGTAGAGCTGTACGACCAGTCGCTTGTATTTTCCAAGTCATCTGTGGCTCGTGAGCGGAAACCGTAGGTGGATCCTTCAAGGCCCGTGAAGCTGAACATGCTCTGGCCCGCTTGAAGTGTTGTATGTTGCTGCCAGGGCCCAGAGTTAACGCTGACTTCAACTTCGGTCTGATTCACGCCCGACCCTCCTCCGTCATCACTGGTCACGGCCACGCTGAGCGGGTTCGACCTCGAGTACACGTCCAAAATCCCAAACGTAACCGTCGGCGCCGTAGAGTCAACAAGCAAGCTCAGATTGTTCGTGCTGGACCATGTCTCACCGAAAGATGTTCCATTTGCCTCAATAGATAGAGCCATAAGGCCATCTGTGGTGCCTTGTACCGGCCAGCTGGCCTGATTTGACTCTAAGGGTTGTAGATCGTTATCTCCCCCACCTACACTCTGTGTTTGTGCACCACTCTCAAGTGATACTCCACCAGGTAGGTTGATTGTCGCTGTAGCGTCACCTGCGGTTAGGTCTCCATTGTTTGTAACTGTGGTCTGGACAACCACATCGGTTGCTTGCTGTACCTGTGTTTCGCCTTGCACAACCAACTGATCAACTGTCGGCGTTGCGAGTTGCGTCAAAGGTTGTGTACCGGCGATAGCGAACTCTTCTGAGGTCGCACCATCGATAGAGCTGTTCGCGTCGACCTTGTAGATTGCTGTCTCGGTATCAGGTGATATGACCTGTTCTACGTTGTCCTCACCATCAGGATCTGCAGAGGTTGAGGTAGATGAAGCACGCACAACTTGTCCTTCTGTGTATTGACGAAGATCTAGATTGGTGACTTCATAGATTGTCTTGGGTGTGGTCATGTTCGGCGGTACGAGCGCAAACGTCGTGCGTCTGTGCCAGGTAAGAGTTACCTTGTCGCCAACATTGATATTGGCCTCATAGAACTTGGCGCTGTCGGCACCAATTGAGTCTACGACCGCGTTGTTTCTCTGGGCATATGCTGTATCCATGGCCAGCTGGCCCCAGCCAGCGTCAGCCTGCCAGGTAGTTTGCGTGCCTATGCCGTCAGCAGAGTTGATCAAGATCGCCTTCTGTGCCTTTGGGTTGGATACACCGACACTTGCAAGTAACGCAACTCCTCCGGCAACCATCGGAGCAGACAGTGACGTGCCGTTTTCAGGCACGCCAGGAGTACCTTCGCACGGCGTGTCTGGATATTCTGAGCATGCAACAATCACAGCCTGGCCAGGAGCAACCAGATCGGGCTTTTTCCTGGAAGTGCCGATAACCGGACCACGAGACGACCCGCTCCAGATCGTGTCATCGTCACGAGATGTGGTCATATTGTCGTAGCTTGCTCCGACGCAAATGATGTTATAGGTGGCGCATTGATCCCCGATAGTTTCAGGATCAGACCCGTTGTTTCCGGCTGATACCGCCTGGATAATATCCGTCGTATCTACTAGATAATCGGTAAAGGGTTTGCCATCAGCGCCCGGATCT
>SDBV01013906.1_pt1 | contig 10195 bp, 7 predicted proteins | sample 2277081 | NCBI WGS metagenome assembly SDBV01 (sample SAMN10402039, study PRJNA504765) | marine sediment metagenome | isolation source: marine sediment core GS10_PC15, 223 cmbsf | place: Arctic Ocean: Southern Knipovich Ridge | collected 2010 | reverse complement strand
CACAGGTATTTTTTTCAGATACAAGGCGCCAAAAACGGAGTTTAGCATCGCTAAATGAGTATTTTGGTAACGCAGTAGCTGGGAAAAAGCCCAAGTTGGGAAACAAAATGGAGTTATTAGAGGTGCCCTTCTATAAAAACCTACCTTGAATTCAGTACCCCATACAATGTCCGCGTATCCGACATTGCCGGTAATCTTAATCGCTTTTTGTATTTGCTTTTGTATCATTCTGATGCAAAAAAATATCTGGTCTTTAAAATATTTTAAGTTACCGTATTTGAATCAAATTTCAAATGATAAAGCATTAAAATGAAGAAATCGGAAGAAGGAAACTTGTCCACCGCAGCATTTTTGCAGGTGGGTTAGAAGCCGGAAGTAAGTAAGCACAAATAGCAGATTTTAAAAGACTACCAATGGATAAGTTGCTTTTAGAAAAATAATATTTGAATTAATAGCATTTATCTGAGGGGGAATGATATTGTTCTCATCATAATTGTACTCATCGTATTGGTCTGAGCTTATGATGAGATAAACGGCGCCAAATGGAGGCTTGAATCGCCATCCAAAAACACCATAAAAATAGTACTTATTGACGGCGCTATTATTTTGTGTGAAAATCCGTATCCATAAATCTTTATTGAAAAAGTAGTCGGCGCCTATCACGTTTATGGTGGCGCTTTTATTGTTTTCATTGGGTTTATAATTTAATATGTTGAGTTCATAGCTCAGGTTAAGTTTTTTAAATACTAAAGCTTTTGCCCTGGCCTGAATCAGATAAAAATCACGGTCGAAATTTCTTCCATTCATATAAGCTGCCTCGATAAAAGCAGACTCATCGGTATTATATCCGATGGTTGTTTTAAAAAAATTGTTGTAGTACTCCTTGTCCAGCAACTTATATTCATTGTTATAAGATAAATCGAGACTGAATTTGTTTTTCGTGTAGGCTCTTGCCTCGTAAGTAAGGTACCAACTTCTCAATACCCCTTCCTGGCTCCAGAATACATTGTTTCTTCCCTCAACCGAAAGGTACTTTATGCCTTTGTTGATCCACCATTTATACGTGATGTCACTATCCAATTCATGCCGGTCATCATCCCTGACAAACCCGGTTTCATTTACATTGTCCTGGAAATTTTCACCAAAACTGGAATAGCGAATATGATAATGATAAATATTGTTTTCTCTGGCAAAACGCATAAACCAGGCTGCATGGGATGCGAAATCCCCAGGTGAACTGCCCACCAATTGCCCCGTTAATCTCCATGTTTTCCCAAGGTTTAGTATATAATCCATGCTTAGGGAGCGGACATATAAGCCATCCCAGATTTTGTCGGCATAGGTAAGCCCTATGCTGGATGAATTCAAGATATCCCTGCGCACACGTATGGCGTTATACCAAGCCTCAGGATCTGTTTGGTCTATGTTTTTGTTCGTTTTGGCAACAATGCCATTAAATTGATATTTGCCGGCTTTCCCGATAAATTTGCCTCCATACTGCATGTCACCAATTCGCCTTGAGTAAAAGGTGTTGATTCTGGTAGAAAACATCTCATTCCCATCCTGAAAAAATAACCGCTTGTCCGGGAACCTGATCTCCCAAGGTGTAAGGTTGATTTGTTCCTTATCTCCTTCCACCGTAGCGAAATCCGGATTGTAGGTGATGTTGGCAATAAGATTGGATCCTATATTATATTGTAAATCTATCCCAGCTTCACCATTCATTTTATTATATTCTCCTGTCACATCACTATCTTCATAGCGCAATGTTCCGTAAGGAAAAAGTTTCAAGCTACTTTTTTTTCTTCCTGTTGGGTTCACTCCCTGAAGTGTGCCGCCCTGCGAAACCCTAAAATTTTCTGTGACCTCTGACCACCAGGCGGTTTCCTGATTTGCCCGGATTACCCTTCCGAAGTTAATTCCCCATTCCCTGGATTTTGGGCCAAATTGCATAGAAGAATAGGGCAAAACCATCTCAACAGACCAGCCAAATGAAGTTTTAACTGCCTTAGCTTCCCACTCCATATCCCAGTTAAAATCCATATTTTTCCCGTCATCGGTTATTTTGGCGTCAGCAAGCGTTCCCAATGGATTTACGATAAAAATAAGAGAAGTCCTTCGGTCATTATACGTGTCTAATAATACCGTAATGATATCATCAGAATCATTTACCTGATCCCTTCGTTGGATCCGGGCGTTAATTTCACCTTCATTATTGACGTAACACTTAAAAGCAAAGTATAGCTTCTTATCAAATTGTGCAGCGTAAACGACTGTTTCCCTGGACGAAGGAATCCCTTTTTGTGGTTCAAGTTGGATAAATCCGGAAATTGAATCAGCCAGTTGCCATTCTATCGGATCGATCCGCCCGTCAATTATTGGCGCTTGATCCAGATCCACCACCGTCATGGCCTTTTGCCCAAATACAGTTGATATAACGAGCAGAAAAAAGAGTGATAAGAAAAAGCGAATAAAGTGTGTCATAAATAAAAAAATCGTTTGGCTAGAAGCACATACCTAAAGATAAAAAATAAACCTGGTCTAAGGAAAAAACTTACCGAACAAATTCAAAATAATCAATATATTCTGACTGCTCTTTGATCTATTGATTCCCAAAGCTTTTTCCCTTCAGCAGGAATATAAATTTTATCATCCATCTTTTTTCTATTGAACATATGCAGATATTCTTCAGTTTCCCCTTCATAGTCAGGTGATATGGCCATATAGACCACAGCCTTAGCCGCATCTGCCGGTTTTTTGAAGATTATCCTAAAAATGCCCCCCAAAATCATTCTTAATATCCATGGAGCTTCCTTGATGATATTTGTATTTACAGGTCCGGGACATATTACATTTACTCCATACTTTACATTATCGGCATTTAACCTGCGCGAAAATTCTATGGCCAGGGTATTCAGAACCAGCTTATAATAGCTGTAGTAATTCATCCCTTTGGAAACACCGTAGCTGAAATATTTCCCAAACTCTTCAAAGTCAATGAATGAAGATCCCTGATGTGAATCTGAAGATATAAATAGGATCCTTGGAATATTTGTTCCATCTCCGATAAGCTTTTCTTTGAGCAAGAGATTTAATAAAATGAAATTTGCCATATAATTTACAAGGAACATCTCCTCCAATCCTGAGCTTGTTTTTCGCGCTTTCGGCAAAGCTACACCCGCGTTAAGAATGAGGATATCCAGGGTCATGTTTTCATTATTTAATCCTTTAACAAAATCATGAATCGTTTCGATTTTACTCAAATCGAGATATTTTCCATATACCTGATCACTTCCACTTTCCACTTTGGCTCTGGCTTCAGATTGCTCTAATTGCCTTCTGCCAGCCATAATAATTCTCCCACCTCTTTTTGCCAGATCAACTGCCACTGCATAGCCAAGGCCGGAATTTGCCCCGGTTACTAAACAGGTTTTCCCATCATTTCGGTCTGTGTCTTTTAATTGGTCAGCTAAATCCTGCTTTCTAAAAAAATCCTTAACCCCTGCCAGGGCAGCAATTATTGGATTGTCAAATCTTCCGTGCGCCATTGTGTGTCAGCTTATACTGTGTATTTATTTTGGAGGCCACTAATTTCAATTCAATTCCATGATTCATTTTTTTGAATTTATGGACAGACACTATTTAATCATTTAAGGATTCGATAAACCTTTGCATGGTATTTAACTCTGCTTCCCTGGCATTTGCCGAGGTGATCCAGGTCTCTAAATAATTTGTAGGATTTGATATCAATAAATGTTGCTTGCCATCATCTAGCTGCCTGGAAAAATCTGCTTCATCAAAAATGATCGCAGCGCCAATTTCTACTTTTTCAGCAGCCACATCTTCCGGGTGGATCCCCCAACTTGCGATATAATTTGCGGTTTTTTTTATGGCTTGTCCCTTGTGATAAGCGATCCCGGTCACAAATTGAACCGATTTATTGTTTTGCTCAAATGCTTCTATTTTCGCATTTCTATTATCCGGGAATACCGTTACCCGAACCAAAATATCGACTTTATCCCCTTTGTATGGAATGCCCTCTGAAAGCATTTCCATATAAGAAATATCTTCTTTTTTTACCACTTTAACCGAACGCACGGAGACCGGATTTAGCGGAATAACTTTAGCGCCATCCCAAAGCCTAATGCCCCCAAGACCTACAGTTTTCCCTACTTTAAAATAGTCTGCCCCCCAACCGTTTCTTTGTTGTTCTTTCGAAGGATACCATTGCGTTTCCCGAAGTTCTAAACCAGGCTTTGCTTTTGAATATACATCAATAGCTGTTTTCTTATCGAAATAAATGCGCAAGCCAAACCATTGATTTTCAATTGCAGGACCATGATGTCCGATTTTATGGAACAGATTTCCTGATTTTGACTCAACTTCATTTAAGTACACATCGCTATTCTTCTTCATAAAAAGACTGACATCGGTACGGTTTTGCCCAATGGCATTACCGGCAAGTGTAATAAGGAGAATGAGGATGGCTTTATTCATCACTGTACTTTTTTCGGGTGGCTACTTTTTGCATCTCGCGTTCTATGATCAGTTCAGCCAGTTTCATGGATGGATTTAAGTCAGCAAATGCTTCTTTTGCTTTTTGTTCATTCACATCAATTCTATAGAGCATATTTAGCAGTTTTTGAAAATCACGATCCAGTAGGATTTGAATTTCATAAGCCAGCCATTCTTTCAGTTTGTCAAAATCCGATACCACAATTTTTGTATTTGGAATGATTCCCAAATCCTTTATGGTAAGTTGATGCACTATGTTAAGGTCGCTATCCAATTGTAAAAACTCTTTTAATATTAAGACAATCCAATTTAATCAGTTCTATAATTCTACAATCAATCGTTTTAATCCCGGCGTGACGGCAAGCAACACGCCTTGCTCCCCTTGCTCTAAAAAGTTTAACCTTTCAATAAGTTCATTTTTTTCTTTTTCGGATATTTTCTGACCGTTTTCCTTTTTTTCAATAGCTACCAGCGCCGCACTGGAAACCAATGAAAAATCTGATGAAATATGCTCAATCCCTTTGAGTTTTTCAGATTGATCAATGAATGGCTTGAGCAGTTCATGATTATCAATCCAAATCTCCAATTGTTTTTGGATTTTAATACGATTTTCCTGACTTAAGGTATCAGCCAAAAACTCATCTACCAGCTTATTAAATGATCTTGCCAACATGCTTTCCGGTTTCGCCGCATCCACCACACCATCTAAAGGCAAATCCGGTAAATAAAGATCCTCAATTTCAAAAAGACTTGACAGTCGGCCATAATATTTAACCTCTTCCAACACATCCACAAGGATTTTTAGGGATTTATAACCTTCGTTTCCTCCCAGGCGTTTCAACATCAGCTCATATTGTGTATTATGAATAGCTCCCTGTTCGCTAAGGTAATTTGATACAAAGGTTAATCGCCGATACATATCTTCCGTATCCGTGGTTAATGCTTGCGGAGACCATAATTTTTCTGCAATAGCAGCTGAATTTGGCCATAATCTCGAATCGATATTTTCTGCACTTACAACTTCTGACCACATGGCAGCTTCGCCTCCTACAATTCTTGACTTTTGTTCTTCTGTCAAGGGCTTCATGATTTCGATTTTTGGCATCGTTGATCCCGATATATCGGAGCCCCCACTCATTGATCCATAGCTTGGAAATTTTAATAAACCAAAAGATAACTTCCCATTAATGGAATCTTTCAACAATTCCCCTAAAAATCCCAATTCTCCCATTGGTGAGGACATGCTAAATGAAAGAACGCCATCCTCAATTTTGCCTGCTTTAAAAACATTCCGACCTTCCATGATGGCAAAAAAACCAAATACGTTTTGAGAATCTTTGTCGAAAATCACCAGCTGACTTGGTATATCTCCCGTTGGAAGCTCCATGTTCATTTCATACATTTTCCAGTTAGCCGTGTCGGGAATAATGTCCACAGCCCCGGGCAATACCATGGGGTCAAGCGAATAATACGATTCAGCATGTAATTTATGGTCAAGATAATAACCGGCAGATAAAATGGCTGTGCCCCCTTGTTGAACTCCTTCGAACAAGCTTTTCTGACTTTTCCATGACTGGATTATGATGTCATCACCAAGGTCGGGATGTAGTATTTCTTCCCAACCAACCATGAGTTTGCCATACTTTGACAGAATTCCATGCATTCTTAAGTTAAAATAGGCTTGAAGATCATGGGCATCGTTCATCCCATTTTCTTTCATAAACCGCTGCACAGACTCACTTTCATTCCAATATTTCGGATTCACCTCATCTCCACCGATGTGCATGTATTGATCTGGAAATAATGTAGCCATCTCGCCAATAAATTTATCTAAAAACTCATACACCACTTCTTTTGTGGGATCCATTGGAGGGGCAAATAGCTCTCCTTTTATTTGCCCAAACTTTAGCGGGAAAGAGACAGTACTTAATTCAGGGTATGCCATTTGCCAACTTTTGGAATGTCCGGGAAGATCAAACTCAGGGACTACCCGAATGCCTCTTGCTGCGGCATATTCGATGATCTCTTTCACTTCTTGCTGCGTATAGTACTTCCCATTTGAACCGATTTCGTGCAGCTTGGGAAAAACTTTACTTTCTACCCTGAATCCCTGATCTTCAGATAAATGCCAATGGAATACGTTCATTTTTACAGCGGCCATGGCATCAAGCGTCCGAAGTATTACTTCTTTGGGCATCCAATGCCTGCAGACATCCAGCATGATCCCGCGCCATGGAAATCGTGGAGCATCTGTGATTTCAATAGCTGGAAGGAGATATGTATGACCTTCCTTTTTCACAATTTGAGCTAATGTTTCCAGCCCATGAATAATACCGTACGGTGATGGCGCTTCTAAGTAAATTTTGTGTGATTCAATTTTTAATATATAGCTTTCGTCTTCATGGGCTTGTTGAATTTCGCTTGGCGAATTCCCAAGGCAATTGATATCAAATACTACACCTTTTTCATTGACTATATCCAGATTGGTTTTCCTTCCTATTCTTTCAATAAACCTGTTTATTGAGTTTTCAATTTTTTCATTATGAAAATTTAAAGAGTGAATTTTTAAGCCATTTGATAAATCTAATGCCCCATTTTGTAACTCCAATTTGGCAGGCAATGGCATCAGGTGGATGGCTTTGCGGTCTTCTGCACTGATTAATGGTGGTTGATAAATCATTATTCGATAATATGCGTATCCTCCAATCAATAAAATCACGATCAGAGTAAGGAGGCTTAAAACAATTTTCTTTATCATCTCTTTATAAAAAAGTATACTTATGAAATCACCCTTTCCTTATCTGTACTCTGATTTCATGCATTTATTGGTTAGCTGCTCCTGGAGTTGGGACATTAAATTTTATCCAATTTTCGCTGCCGTCAGGACTTCTTCCTTCAGAGATATCAGCGGATTGAATTCCAAAAGTATACAAATCGATCAATCTCCCGTCTTTATAATAAAGGCTCAACGTTTCCCCATCAGCGCTCAATTTAAATTTAAGATGATTTGCTCCCTGTTCCGTATCGCTATCAGCCCAGAATATCAAATAACCTCCGGGTTGGATGGTAGTTTTTTCAGGAAAATCTTTCTGGATACGATCATCAAAAGGGTTGCCTGAATCGCTGAAATAAAATCGTCCCATATCCACAGGTTCTGACCCTGCATTATAAATCTCGATCCAGTCATCATATTCCCCTGCCAGTCCATCCGGGTCCAATAAGGCAGCTTGATTACTTGCCATAATTTCATTGATTAGGAGATTAGGTACATCACCTGAAGTGATAGTGATGTCGTAAGGATCTGTCAGCGCATCATCAGGAAGCAAAACTTCATTTCCTCCATTATCGATCAATGCAAAATAGTAATACAATTCTCCATCTGAAGTAAGGCCTGGAATGGTAGTTTCATAGTTGATATTATCTGCAGAAGTCATTTCGATTGTCTGATATGACCCATCATCAATTGCATAGCGTAATTCGATTTTTGAAACATTTGTTGCATCAGAAATTTCAAGCGCAAAGCTGATGTCGTCGCCAACCATTGGAATTTCCGGTGCAAAAGTATATGTTTTAAAAAATGATATTGCTCCGGAACCATTGCTTAGGTTTTGGCTTGCAAATCCTGTCACCTGCCATGTGCCGTTTCCATCCGGGAATCTCGCATAAGTCTGTCCATTTTCCATTGCAGGGAATACCACATTGTCAATCATTTTTCCATCGGGTCTTTTTAGCGTGATGCTTTCTCCCAAAGACGTCAACTTAAAAGGCAGGTTTAAATCTACTCCCTGATCATCGCAGTAAAGAATAAAAAAATCACCGGGCTGTACTGAATGCCCTGCCGGAAGGCTATAACTACTCACTTCTTTATCGAAAACTATAAACCCTTCCAGATCAACAGTTTCTTCACCATAATTATACAGTTCGATCCAATCCGGATTTCCTGTAGATTGAATTTCATTAAACGCAATTGTAGCGGGTAATGTGTCTTCAATAATTATTTCAGAGTCATCTTTTGAGCATGCCATGACGCCAATAAAAAGAAAAAAAAATGTGTACTTTGCCATTTCCCGTCTTACCATGATTTAAGTCAATTAAAAAATATAAAGAATCGATAATTCATATTATAAAACTATCGGTATTGCTCTTTAAATATTGCCAATGGCAACAAAAATATTAAAATAATCGGTATTTTTCATAAAAGGTAAAAAGTAGTTAACACTTAAGCGAGTAATCGCTTAGCGAAACTTTGTATTTTCTTGGCGAAACTCAGCGTAATTCTTGCCTTAGCTATAAAGGGTTATCACGCAAAGGTGCGCAATGTATCCGCAGACCTGCCTGGCCGGCGAGGCAGGGGTACTCAAAGTGTAAACTACGAAATAAAAAATGCCAAATAATCTTAACAATCCAGTGACAATTCATCCACTCTAACAAGAAATTGTCATTTTATTGCGATCTATTATTAATTTTACATTTCAGTGTATAATTCAATATTGCAGATCATATGAAAAAAATATTAGCATACATACTTACTCCGATCCATCTTCTGACTTTCGGATTAATTTTAGTTATTTTTCATCCCATCCAGGTGATTTGTTGGAACGTATTTGGCTATCCGGCACAAAAGAGATCTGTGGAGATAATGAACTTTCTACTTATTAAAAGTATGATTATTCTTGGCGCCAGGGTACGCTTTAAAGGATTTGAAAAGTTACCCAAAAACAAGCCTTTGATCATAGTTTCCAATCACCAAAGTCACTACGACATCCCTCCGATCGCGTGGGGCTTCAGGAAGCATTTTCCAAAGTATATCTCTAAAATTGAATTGGGTAAAGGCATACCCAGTATTTCTTATAATCTTCGAAAGGGCGGTTCTGCGTTGATCGATCGAAAAAATCGTTCTCAATCTATCAAGGAAATAATTACGTTTGGCAGGCAGATCGAAGCCAATAATTATGCTGCGTCCATATTCCCGGAAGGAACCAGAAGCAAAGATGGGAAAGTGAGAAAATTCAAAGCAGGAGGCTTGGGTACCTTACTCAAAACAGCGCCTTCTGCGGCCATTATTCCTTTTGCCATAGATGGAAATTATCGTTTTCAAAAGACTGGATTTCCTATGGGTTTTGGCGAAAAAATTACCTATTCCGTTTTGGACCCCATTGAAAGAGGAGACCACACCGTTGAAGAAATTGCAGAGCTGGCAGAACTAGCAATTAAAAAAGAGTTAAATCAGTTGTGAATTGCTAAACGCGTACAAGAAAATTTCAACATGCCTTTTGTACTTGCCATTAATTCTTAATAAAAAAATGTCGGATTAATATCATTTTTGTCAGGATGAATAAGTATCCCGATATATTTTTTTAGGTTCTACCACGAATTTAATGAAAGATCATAAATAATGTCAGAAGTCGGAAGACCGGAGACCGAAGTGCAAAAAAGCAAAACCCCCAATGAAGAATCAAGTAGTAATAAGAGATGTTTATGTTAAAAGTTGTTTCTTCCGACTTCCGACTTCGGTCCCTTTCATAAATGGATTCCATTGGAATAACCGTAGAACTTTTTTACTATGAACGCCAAATTCGCGCAATTGAGCATATGTCACAGAAATTCAATATGTTACAAAACATTAGCCTGTAGATATAGTGTTTATATCAATTGAAATGTTGCGTTTTCTGAGCAAATG
>SDBV01013905.1_pt1 | contig 10196 bp, 18 predicted proteins | sample 2277081 | NCBI WGS metagenome assembly SDBV01 (sample SAMN10402039, study PRJNA504765) | marine sediment metagenome | isolation source: marine sediment core GS10_PC15, 223 cmbsf | place: Arctic Ocean: Southern Knipovich Ridge | collected 2010 | reverse complement strand
AAAAAGAAATCGATCGAGTAGTTAGAAGATATATCGCTAGAGAAAAAGAAGAAGGATTAGGAAAGCTCTCCAGCGAAGGGATAACAGAAAAAGATATTGCTGGATATAAGACGGACATGTCACATGTTCAAAAGGTAAAGAAAAAGAAAGGTAAAAAGAAATGACATTACAGAAAATAACAGCAGAGTTAGATGAAGTTAATGGATTTGGTGAGCGGGTAGAAACTGGTCCACTACAAATAAATGATGATTGGCCAGGCTTGTTTATTCGTGGAGATAATGCTTTTCATTACGCAGCTCATTTAGCAGTTATTTTAGAAAGAATAGAAGATGATTCAACTATTATTTCAAGTGCTGTCATACAAGGATTATTAGACGACTTGCTATCTTGTGATACACGCAAATTAAAGGGAGACGATGATGACTGAACAGTTTACATTTTTCTGGAATGGACCTTTTAGCCAGTGGCATCCGTCTGTTTTTATAGTGAGTGGTTTAACGGAACAGTTTAATCAACCGCAAGATAAAATGAAGTTTACTCGTGCTGAACAGTTTATGATGTATAGCAAGGCTATGTTTTTTGGTGATGAAATAACTGCTGCAAAGATTATGAAATCAAACAAACCAAGTGAGCAGAAAGCCTATGGCCGTCTCGTAACTCCTTTTGATAAAGTAGCATGGGATACAGTGGCAAGACCTTTTGTAAAAATGGGATCTATTGCTAAGTTTTCTCAAAACCCTGCTCTTATGAAAAAACTTCTTGCTACCGCAGGAACTACATTAGTAGAAGCCAGCCCACATGATAAGATTTGGGGTATTGGATTGAGGGCAAAAGATCCGCGAGCTTTAAATAGAGAGACATGGTTAGGAACGAATTGGCTCGGTGAAGTTTTAACTGAAGTAAGAGATGAGTTTTTATAAGTTTGCCTGGGTCAACATTGTTGGACAGGCGCCGTCGGCAGTGGGTCAGGACCGGAAGGAAGCAGCCCACCGGCGGTTTTATTTAGAAAGAAGAAAATGCAAGAAGACGAAGAAATTAAATGTTATGTTGAAGGATGTACAACTAAGCCTATGTGTGGTTCTCCCACTCCTAATGGTTATCGTCATGCATGTATGAAGCATCTCATAGAATTTATTGAAGAGTGGGAAAGATCAAAAAAGAACAATCACAAGAAGATTAAAAAATGCAGATATATTTGAAACCATATCCTTATCGCACAAATTGCAATGTGCCGTATCCGCCGAGAGAGGATGATAAGGGGTTTTTTAACATTAAAAAATATCCTGGGTTAATTAAAAAAGTTCCTGAACTTGCAGAGTGGCCCGACCTAGCAAACTGTATCGAGCAGATAAACGAAGACAGTATTTTTGCGACGTATGGATGCGATAGAGGAACGGAACAGTTACCGGATCTCCAATTAGTTTGGTCATTTGTAAATTTGTATTTTCCAGAAGTGTTAGATAATGATGGGGCAAAAGCAGAAGGTCGATACAATGAAATAGTTGGAAACTTCCTTATGGAATATGCTAGAGATACATATGGAAATACTAATATCGAATTCATAATGAACCCAACAAATTATCACGATTTCGATAAGATTAAAAAAGGAGCAACTCCTTCAGAAAGAACGTTATTGTTTATAGGATGGAGCTTGAATATTAAAATTCTTGGTGTGGGCCCAACATCAGAAGAAGCTAGAGATTTGTGGAAACATGGTATAGAAAGAACCACGGAGTTTCTTGTTGGGTATTGACTTTTCTTATTTTTGTTGTTATACTATTCACGTTATTAAAAGGAAATTGAAATGAAAAAAATGTTACTTGCGCTTTTTAGCGTTTTGTTTATTGGATTGTATGTATCGTCAGCATCTGCTGAACATAATGGAATACCAGAAGTTGGACAAGCAAGAGAAGAAATTGTATGGCATTGTGATAATATAAATGATGCTAGAACGTTTGTAACCGCACGAGATGAAGTAGAATCTTATTCTGAATGGATTGATGTATTGCGCGAACTTGCTAATCAACGTCGTTGTAATATGGGCCGAATATATTATGTAGTAGATGAAGTTGTAGAAGAAATTTTAGGATTACAAATAGAGAATCGCACATTTGGTGAACCAATCCCGCATTACATTGTAAAAAGTGATAATCATTTTGTTGTGACATACTAAATAAAGCTTTTAGTGAGGAGAAGAGACGATGAAAAAGATAATCGAGATTAAAGCCGCAGAAGGCGGTATGGATAGTAGACTATTTGTTGCAGATCTGGCTGAAGCCTATGAAAGATTTGCTATGAATTTTGGTTGAAAGAGTAAGCGTCTTCATACCTCCGAAAATAAAATTCGAATAGAAATCGAAGGAAACAATCTTAAAGCTTTAATAAACGAAGCAGGCGGTCACAGAATTCAAAGAGTTCCGCCTACAGAAAAACGCGGAAGGGTTCACACTTCTACGGTAACTGTTTCGGTTACCAGTTCAAATCTTAAAATTGACGACAAATATCTTAAACGTAAAGAAGATGATTTTAGGATTGAATGGTTTAGTGGGACAGGAAAAGGCGGTATGCATAGAAACAGAAGCAAGAATTGCTGTCGCGTTATACATATTCCAACAGGAACCAAACAAGAAAGACAAGGAAGAAAAAGAGAAAATAATAAAAGAGATGCATTTGCTGCTGTAAATCAAATTCTTGATCAGCTTTCCCGCGATGAAGCAATGGGAAAATTAGGTAAAGAGCGCAAAGAACAAGCTGGATCAGGAATGCGCGGCGACAAAATAAGAACTTATCGTTTTAATGATGACCGTGTGGTTGATCATCAAACTGGCAAAAAAGCAAAGTGCTCCAAAGTTCTAAAAGGACATTTCAATTTATTATGGTAAGGAATGAAAATGACAGTACCTATGACACAGGCAGGACATGATAAACTGGAAGAAGAATTGAGCGATTTGAAATCGGTTCAACGTCCAGCTATTATACGAGCGATTGCTACTGCAAGAGAGCACGGCGATCTTAAAGAGAATGCTGAATATCACGCAGCGAGAGAGCAACAATCTCTAGCCGAAGGAAGAATAAATGAAATTGGTGCCCTCTTGGCTGATGCAAATATCATTGACATCTCACTTATACAAAGCGACAAAGTTATGTTTGGCGCAACTGTTACTATTGTAAATGAAGAAACAGATGAAGAAAGAGTATATCAAATCGTAGGAGAAGTTGAAGCAGATCTTTCAAAAGGACGGATCTCTAATACAAGTCCAATAGGCCGCACGCTGATCGGAAAAAAGATTGGAGATTCATTTATTGTGCATACTCCCGCAGGAGAAAAATACTTTGAAGTTTTAGATTTGAGATATGGAGAATAAGAAAGGATTGATATAATGTTTTTTAGTGGATTCATTGTGCTTGTACTTGTCATTTCATATTTGATGGCTGGATGGTTTACTGCGTATATGGTTAAAGATTTCTTAGAATATAAAGTAAACAAGAAACAAATGAAATTGTGTATTTTAGTATCATTTTTTGTATGGCCGCTAATTTGGATAATAGCACCGATATTGGGACTCGTAGAACTGTTAAAAAAATAATAGATTGTAGATAATTATTAAAACACATTTTTAATGACCATTGATATCCAATAAATAAAATTATACTACAAAGAAGGAAATACAATGGTTTTAGAACTTAATATCCCAGATTATACATACCGTATTAAAGAAGTTATCAGAGTAATCGATGGTGACACCGTCGATGTAATGATCGATTTAGGTTTTTACCTAAGTGCCCGTAAAAGAATACGGTTTCTTAATATCGACACTTATGAATTGCGTGGCGGAACAGATGAGACGAAAACACTAGCACGCGCTGCTAAGGCTCGGTTGGAAGAATTGCTTGCTACACCAGATTCTTTTGTTTATATCAAAACAGAAATGGATAACACAGGCAAATATGGTAGACTGCTTGGTAAACTTTATGTTATCCGTAATGCTGATGGATTTATTATTGATATCAACCATGTGCTTCTTGAAGAAGGTTTTGTTGAACACGTATCTTAATATCTATTATTTTACAAAAATTTAGAATATTTAATTGACAAGTATTATGATATCCTTTATTATACTCTTATAGACCTAAGAGGATATCATAACATGGAACTAAGACCACTCGGTAATCGCGTCGTCGTGCGAAGAGTTGAGAAAGACGAAAAAACTTCAGGCGGACTTTACATTCCCGACATAGCCCAAGAAAAACCAATGGAAGGCATTGTTCTAGCAGCCGGTCCAGGAGCTTTCAATGAAAAAGGAGAGAGAAATCCTATGCATGTAAGTGAAGGAGACCGTGTTGTTTTTGGTAAATGGTCAGGTGACGAAGTCACTATCGATAATGAAGAGTTACTTATTATAACCGAAGATGATATTATTGGAATTTTAAAATAAAGGAATAGATCAATATGGCAAAGAAAGAAGTTCGTTTTGGTGTTGATGCCCGCACTAAAATGTTAAAGGGCGTAGATATTTTAGCTGATGCTGTTCGGGTTACGCTCGGGCCCAAAGGACGCAATGTAGTTCTTGGCAAATCTTTCGGTTCCCCAAGAATCACAAAAGATGGTGTGACTGTTGCTAAAGAAATTGAGCTCGCTGATAATTTTGAAAATATGGGCGCGCAAATGGTAAAAGAAGTTGCTAATAGACAGAATGATGATGCTGGAGATGGCACTACGACTGCGACTGTTTTAGCACAGGTTATTGCGCGCGAGGGATGTAAAGCAGTAGCCGCAGGAATGAATCCAATGGATTTGAAACGTGGTATTGATGCTGCTGTAATAGCAGTTGTTGATCATCTTGATACTGTTAAGCGTGATGTCACGTCGGATGAAGAAATCGCGCAAGTTGGAACTATCAGTGCCAACGGCGAAAAAGATATAGGTGATATGATTTCCGAAGCAATGAAGCAGGTTGGTAAAAAGGGTGTTATCACCGTCGAAGAAGCAAAAAATATGAAAACCGAACTCGAAGTAGTCGAGGGTATGCAATTTGACCGTGGTTATATTAGTCCGTATTTTTCAACTAATCGCGAGAAAATGATTGCCGAACTGGAAGATCCTTATATTCTTCTTTTCGACAAGAAAATTTCAAATCTTCAAACAATGCTTCCAATCTTTGAAGCTGTTGTTCAGACACAGAAACCACTATTAGTTATTGCCGAAGATATGGAAGGCGAAGCTCTAGCTACATTCATTATTAATGTTATGAAAGGATCATTAAGCGGATGTGCCGTTAAGGCTCCTGGATTTGGCGATAGTAGAAAAAATATGCTCCAGGATCTTGCTGTCCTTACTGGTGGGCAAGTAGTATGCGATGAACTTGGCGTCAAACTTGAAAATACGACTCTTGACATGCTTGGCACTGCTAAGAAAGTTACAATCGATAAAGATACTACAACAATAATTGATGGCGCTGGAGATATTGAAGCTATTCAGGGTCGCGTTCATCAGCTTGAAATGTTTATCGAAGACACAGATTCTGATTATGAAAGAGATAAGCTCCGCGGACGCCTTGCTAAACTTACAGGCGGTGTCGCAGTAGTTAAAATCGGCGGTATGTCTGAAATGGAAGTAAGAGAACGCAAAGATAGAATCGAAGATGCTCTTAGCTCTACACGAGCTGCTGTAGAAGAAGGTATTGTTCTTGGCGGCGGCATTGCTCTATTTCGTTCTATGTCAGTCCTTGATGATGTCAAAGTAGAAAATGATGATCAGCGAGTAGGTGTTAAGATTATTAGAAAAGCACTTGAAGCTCCTGCTCGACAGATTGTTGACAACGCAGGTGAAGACGGTGCTGTTGTTTTAAGTCGCTTGAGCGGTTTTGCCGATACATATGGTTATGATGCACAAAACGGTAAGTATTGTGATATGTTTGAAGCAGGCATCGTTGATCCAAAATTAGTGGTGCGTTCAGCATTACAAGACGCAGCATCTGTAGCTGGTCTCCTTATTACTACCGAAGCAATGGTAGGCGAACTTCCAGAAGATGATAATAATCAGGGACCAAACCCTGGTATGATGGGCATGTAATCCATCACTCAAAATCTCCCTTATATGGATGGTGTAAGTAGTCTAACTATTTGCACCATCCTTTTTTCTTGACAAAATCCGGTTCTGTGCTAAAGTAAAGAAAGGAGGATATTCAATGAGTGTGCGATCTGGATACGCAGATATGGTCATGGATTATGCCAGTTTGGCATGTTTCTGGAGCAGATTGACCGATCCACAAAAGAGGTTAATCCATCATGAACAGTTTGATTATCTTCCGGAAGATACTGAGGTCAGGAAAGAATCGGTCATAATAGTTTGGTCCAAGTTAACTGATCCACAGAAAAAATTGATTCACAGTGGATTTTTTCACGACTTGGCAACTAATGGAAGAGTCTCTCGCGCACGGAAAAGAATGTTGATCGAAGCCCAAAATAAGCACGAAATAATCACGGATCAAAAACTTGTTAATAAAATCGGTAAAACTAAAAAGAAGAAAAAAGGACCTCCTGGGGTGCCCGGACCTAAGGCGAAGTGGCAGATATCAAAACTGGCCGAAAAAATTGGACATTCAAGATGCTGGTATACCGACGAGGAATGTACTGTCACAACCGCAAGAGATGACTGGGCAGCGACGAGAGAGCATATTATCCCCCAGGCATATGGATGGAACGGTAAAAATAGAAACACTGCTATTGCTGCTGATTTTGTTAATAATCTATTGGGCTGTGCCCCCATTCATGTTAAGATGCATGTTAAGAACGAATTGAGTAAGATTTCTTGTTTCCCTACCTTAAACGGAGGGCAGAAAAAAGAAATTTATAGACGAGTTATTACGGGTATCCTGGAACAGTATAGGGTTTGTGGTTCGTTGCCTTGGGATAATCCTAGTAAAGTTAATTCTGGAAAATCAGACTCCATGAATGCTAAATCATTAATTATCGAGATGGCGTACTGGCGACATATGATTATTCAGAAGAATTATGTTGACAATATTGAGAAAAACTGCGATAATATAAGAGATTATTTGGAGGAGAATTGCGATGGCATGGAAACCGGAATCGAACAAACCTATGGACTTAGGGGAAATTCCTCATAAAAAACAAATCAGCGACGAGGAGTTTGAAAATCTACGGGCAAATGCTCCTGATCGTGAGATCCGCGAAGCAGAAGACAGACAACACGATCTTGAAGAGCAGATTCTTGCTAATATTGTAGACCAGGGTGAAAAATACGAAGAGACTGTTGCGTTTATTAGTGGTTTTCTTGTCGGAAATCCACAGTATGATGGTCCCGGAATCCTTTTAGATGATTTTATCGTCGATCTAAGTAGCGAACTACAGAAAACTCCAGAAGTAAAATTAGACTTCAATGAAGTCCTTGATATTGCTTATAAATTAAATCTTAAACCGTCTGATTTCTACTTTGGAATTGATGTTCAAGATAAAATAGTTGTTGTGATTACTCCCATTGTTGTTTGGGTGCAAGAAAAACGCTTGGACGATAACAAACTTGTAGATCATATTGTACCAGATTGGCTAAACAGAATTGCCAAAACACAATTTGAAATTAAAGATGATATGTTGCCATCAAAGGCACGCAAAGAACTTCTTAAAATCGGCTTCGTTGAAAATCACGACATAGCAGGATAAGAAAAATGACTCACACGTGGTATGTAGCACTAAAAAGGGGTGATGGCGAGTACCTCTTTTATAATTTCTCTACCTTTGAAAAGGTTCTCAAACAGTTACGTCTTTGGCGCCCAATTTTGAGGCTAGATGATGAAGTTATTGTAAGTCCTCATGCCGTAAGTAAGGAGTTTGCTCAAGCTATTCCGACAAAATATGACGAACCTGATCAGTATGAATCAGTACGAATCTAAATAAAATGGATATTAACTTAATCTATATGGTAGTGGGTTTTATTCTAGCGGCTTATGCAGTTGTCAGCAACGATTCCATTCAAACATTAGGAACTTTCTTATCTGCTAACCAAGATGTTGTATGGTGGAAATTGTGGTTAGCAGCTTCTTCAATTTTAGTTCTGACATTGGGCGGCGGATGGTATCTTAACGGCGGCGATATTGCTTTTGGTAGATTATCAGCAATTCCGTGGCCGCAATATACATTTAACATTTGGCATGTTATAGCTCCAGCAAGTCTTTTAGTATTAACACGATCTGGTATTCCTGTTAGTACGACATTTTTGGTGCTGTCTGTTTTCGCATCATCTGTTGTTGTAGAAGCTATGATAATGAAGAGCATCTTAGGATATGCTGTTGCTGCGGCTACTGCTTTTGGCTTATGGTTTTTAATCAGCAAGATTATCAACGAACACGAACATATGGCTACTGATCGCGAGAAAGAAATCTGGCGATGGGCGCAATGGGCTGGAACGGGACTTCTATTTAGCACATGGTTAATGCATGATGCAGCAAATATAGCGGTCTATCTTCCAAGGATTTTAGATGGCTGGATGGTAGTTGGAACATTAGGAATATTGGTAGCATTTCTAGGATATATTTTCTACACAAGTGGTGGCAAAATTCAGGATATTGTTCTCAGCAAAACTGGAACACGCTATGTAAGAAGCGCAGCGATTATCAATTTTGTTTTTGCTGCTATCCTGTATTTCTTTAAAGAATTGAATAGTATTCCTCTCAGTACAACATTCGTATTCTGTGGCTTGCTTGCGGGGCGCGAGCTTGCTATTTCGTATCAACATAAAACAGAGCAACAAAAAGCTATTGTATTCCCAATGCTTACTAGAGACTTTATGAAAATTATGTTGGGATTAGCTATCAGTATAGGAATTGCTTTCATGGCAGCGCACTTTAGTTAATTTTTATTTTAGATAAATAACAGTGTGAAAACACTTTTTATTGTATATATTTTAATAAATGGCTTTTGGATTCCCGGTGATATGCTTGATGGCTGGGGATCGATTAATTATGAAACTGAAGTAATCTGTCTAGAACGGAAATTGTATGCAGAAGAGTCACTAATAAGACTTAAACAAATAAATCCAAGAGTCTATGATAAGAAATTTGAATGTATAGTAAATAAAAGTTGACATCTTAAGTAAAACAAAGTATATTTTATAGAATAGAAGAGGAAAGAACATATGCGGGGTGGAAATTCCACTAAAAAGTTAACTAGTGAATATATTTTAGAACAATGTCAATCGTTATCCAATGCTAACGACTATGATTTTTCTAAAGTGAAATATGTCAATTGTAGAACAAAGATATTATTGATATGCAACAGTCATGGCGAATTTTTAGTCTCTCCTCGCAATATACAAGGATGCCCAGTTTGTGCTAAATTATTAGATGGATCATCAAAAGTTCATCTAACATTAGAACAATATAAAATAGTAGCAGAAGAAATTCATAAAGGTAAATATGACTATTCATTAGTCGATGATATATCTAAAGAAAAAATACCAATTATTTGTCCAAAGCACGGCATTTTTATAGCACGAAGGAGCGCACATATTGCGCCCAAACAACAATACGGCTGTCCTAAATGTGGTCGCGGATATTCGGGCTTTGAAGAGTTAATTGAAGATTTTTTGATAGATAATAACATTGAATATGAATATCAACAGACGTATAATGAATTGATGGGCGGTAGCAATCAAAAATTGCCATATGATTTTTATATTTCGTCTAAAGAATTGTTAATTGAGTATGATGGAATTCATCACTATGAGCCAGTAAAATTTGGAAAGAATCAATCTGTTGAATCACAAGAGAAGAAATATCAACAAGTTAGAAAAAATGATGGTTTAAAAAATCAATTTATTTTTGAGAATGATTTGAAATTATTGCGGATAAAATATACTAGATCTCATGATATAAAGAAGATATTAGAATCCGAAGTATTAGGAAATTTTGTTATAGAAGATAGAGATTATGATGGACCCTTAAGAACGGAATTAGAAGATAGCAATGGAAACAAATCAGGAAAATTAATTGATTACTTTTAAAAGATAAATAACAATGAGGTCTTAGCGGGTCATCCCTCACAAAATATTCTGCTCCGTATAATAATAAAAATAATGGAGAAGAAACAATGAAACATATATTTGATACACCAAGCAACTTACACACCTACCTTTTAACTTTTGAAAATAAAAAGACAAATTATATAACGTCCTATGA
>SDBV01013904.1_pt1 | contig 10196 bp, 11 predicted proteins | sample 2277081 | NCBI WGS metagenome assembly SDBV01 (sample SAMN10402039, study PRJNA504765) | marine sediment metagenome | isolation source: marine sediment core GS10_PC15, 223 cmbsf | place: Arctic Ocean: Southern Knipovich Ridge | collected 2010 | reverse complement strand
GACCTGGAATGATGGGACCTGGAATGATGGGACCTGGAATGATGGGACCTGGAATGATGGGACCTGGAATGATGGGACCTGGAATGATGGGACCTGTAATGATGGGTCCTGGAATGATGGGTCCTGGAATGATGGGTCCTGGCGTGTATGAGTACAATCAAAAGATACTGACTGCAGATATGACTATTAGCTTCGAGCAGGCTTTAGATTATGCCCAGCAATTTCTTGACGATCAACTAGCAGGTACGAAAGTAACAGAGTATGCAGATATGTTCTACGGCTATTACACCATACATGTTTTAAAAGAAAACAAAATATATGGAATGCTTAGTGTAAATGGCCACAATGGACAAATTTGGTATCACAACTGGCATGGGGATTTTATAGGCATGAAGGAGTTTCATGATTAGTCTATAACTCAATCAACTGTGTCTCCATTAACACTAAAGATCCAGCAATTCTCTCTAAAGGAGGTAATAGACGTGATGAACATGGATTTTATGTTTCCAGAATTCGGGATGCTCTTTGGAATTATTATGATGTTAGCTATTCCGGCAGCAATATTTCTCGTTCTAAAATTAAAAAGAGGTTTAATAAACCCCAAGAAAAAAAATTCTGAAAAGTTTGTATCAAAAGCATCAAATACGGATCCTGAATCTTTTCATGGAAAAATAATGAATTTGGCTATCGATAACAAAGGTGTGTTAACTGTAACGGATGTCGTCATGGCGACCGGTTTATCTCTTAAACAAGCTGAGGAAGTTTTAAATAACATGGTAGATGAATATCGGGTCAAGATGGAAGTAAAAGATTCAGGAATTATCGTTTACGAATTTATTGAAATAATAAATAGGAAAGAAGAAAAGAAGATTAGATAAATATATTCTTTGGAAATTAGATCTTATAATTTCCGACATGAATTGAAATCTGATGTAGAATTTTATAAGTATAATTACTCTTGTTAGAGAAATTCAAAATCAATAAATGAAATTAATAAGGATATAAAATTATGAATAAAAAAATTGTGATTTTAGGTGGCGGAACAGGTGGATTGGTTGTTGCCAATAAGTTACGGAAACAGCTTGGAAAGAATAATGAGATTATTCTTATAGATAAAGAAAAAAATCATCTCTATTTACCATCTTTACTCTGGTTATTAGTTAACTGGAGGAACAAAAAACAAATACAGAGACCACTTTCACTCCTGCAAAAAAAGGGAATCAAGTTTCTTAATGCTGAAGTTATAAAAATAAACTATAAAGAAAAAACAGTAACTACTTCCGGAGAAGAAATTGGTTTTGATTATCTTGTTATAGCCATGGGAGCTAGTCTTTTTCCAAATAGATTAGAAGGATACTCTGAAGGCGCGTATAATCTCTATAGTTTAGATGGAGTAGAAAAAATAAAAAAAGAAATTGAGGATTTTGATGGCAAAAAAATTGTTGTTCTAATTTCCTCAAAACCTTTCAAATGTCCTGCAGCCCCACATGAAACAGCACTACTTCTTTCTGAATATTTTAAGAAAAAACGAAAAGATGTGGATATCGAGGTAGTAACTCCAAATCCATTACCTCTGGGTGTTGCAGGGCCTAAAGTTGGGAATATGGTCGTCTCCCTACTTCAAAGCAGAGGTATTCGTTTTACTCCTCTGCACGAGGCTTTGAAAATTAATGCAGCTAAAAAAGAAATCATTTTTCAGGATAAAGAAAATATTTCTTATGACCTTCTTATTGGCATTCCTCCTCACGGAATACCAGAAGTTCTTAAAGGTTCTCCGGTGTTAGGAAAAAGCGGCTGGGTTAAAGTGAATAACAAAACACTGGAGACAGATATTAAAAAGGTTTATGCAATTGGTGATGTAGTAAAAATTACTCTTCCGGTTGGAAAGCCACTTCCTAAAGCAGGTGTTTTTGCCCATTTTGAAGCTGATGTAGTAGCACATAACATAGCTGCAGAGATAAAAGGTGTTCCTTCGGAAGAAGAATTTGACGGAAAGGGAGGTTGTTTTATAGAACTGGGCAATGGCCGGGCCGGATATGCCAACGGAAACTTCTATTCCGAGCCAAAACCTATAGTAAATCTAAAAAAACCATCCAGAAAGTGGCACCTTGTGAAGGTTCTGTTCGAAAAATGGTGGTTTTGGAAATGGTTTTAAAATATAATGGTACATCCATGTAATATTATTTGTATCAGAGTGGTCGCACTTCCTGTGCTCCACTATGTCATAGAATTTCAATTGAAATTCCAATACAATAAATTAAAGGATATAAATATGAAATTAGGAATTATCATTTATTCAAATGATAAAGAAATTGTGTGGAATGTTTTTCGTCTTGCTAATTTAGCAATAGATGAAAAAGAAGAAGTTAAAATATTTCTACTTGCGAAAGGTGTGGAATATGAAAACTTATCGGATGAGAAATATAATATTATAGAATTAGCTCAAAAGTTAGTAGACAATGGTGGGGAAATATTAGCATGTGGTACCTGTTTAAATCTTAGAAAAAAAGACGGATCAAATCTTTGTCCAAAATCTACTATGAAAGATTTATACGATCTTATTAAACAAAGTGATAAACTATTAACGTTTTAACATAATTTGGAGAATAAAATGAAAAGAATATATTTTGATTACAATGCTACTACCCCAATTCATCCAATTGTTACAGAAGAAATGAAAAAATATATGGAAACTCACTTTGGGAATCCTTCCAGTAGTCATTGGTTTGGTATAAAAGCAAATGAGGGTGTAAAAGAAGCAAGAGAAAAGGTTTCATCTCTTATTGCTTGTTCTCCTGAAGAAATCGTTTTTACCAGCGGTGGTACGGAATCAAATAACCATGTAATACGGGGAGTAGCAAATTCATTTAGATCTAAGGGAAATCATATTATTACATCACAAATTGAACATCCTGCTATCATAAAACCCTGCCAGTATTTAGAAAAATTAGGTTTTGAAATAAGTTATCTTCCGGTAGATAAATATGGTCAAGTAGATTCGGAGGATGTTAAAAAATCAATAAGGGAATCAACTATTTTAATTACCATTATGCATGCTAATAATGAAGTGGGAACTATTCAACCTATACAAGAAATAGCAAAAATTGCAAAAGAGAAAAATGTGTTATTTCATACGGATGCTGCTCAATCAATTGGTAAAATACCTATTGATGTAAATGAACTTGGAGTAGATTTCTTAACAATTGCAGGCCATAAACTTTATGCCCCAAAAGGTGTTGGGGCGCTCTATATTAAGAAGGATATAATTTTAGAACCTTTTATATTAGGAGCCGGCCATGAAAACGGAAAAAGAGCCGGAACTGAAAATGTTATTGGAATAGCAGGATTAGGTAAAGCATGCGAACTGTTAAAAAAGGAGTTATTACAAAATACTAAGCGAATAAAAAAACTTCGCAATCTATTTTATGATAAATTAAAAAATATAGGTATCGAAATAAAATTAAATGGTCATCCCGAAGATCGATTGCCAAATACATTAAATGTTTCTTTTAACAAAATTGACAGTCATGAACTGCTGCAAAAAATACCTGTACTTGCTGCATCAACCGGTTCTGCCTGTCATGCTAATTCAAAAGAACCGTCTGCGGTACTCACGGCAATGGGTATAGCGAAAGAAACTGCTTTTGCTGCAGTACGTTTTAGTTTAGGAATGTGGACTACAGAAGAAGAAATAAATTACGTAGTCGAGGAAATAAAGAAAGTACTAATGTAAAAAAGACCTTCCGTTTTGAAAGGTCTTTAACTTTTAAGTCCAAACTAATTTGTATTAAGTTTATCGATTTCCAGTTCATTAATTTCAAGTACAGAAGCAATAAACTCACAATACGAAAGTTCACAGTATGGTGTAGGTTCTTCTTCAGCCGGAAACTCATATGATAGATCTTTATTTGCCTGCGGAGAACCAATTACTTTTCTCCACTCAGAAAAAGTCCCAACAAAAAGATTACTGAAAACAAGATCATAATTACTACTATTATAAATTTTTGTAGTAAAGCTGAGTTCTATATAGGCTGAATTTACTATCAAAATATAATCGACGTCCATACTGGTAATTAAATTTTTCAGATCATCAATTAAAGTAAGAAAATGATTTATTCTCATGCTTTCTACCAGAATATTGTCATTGTCATATAATTTTTCAACAAGATATTCAATTGTCGCAACTTTGTTTTCAAGTTGTTCTTCTCCTTCATTTGTAACAGCCAGTAATTCCATTAGTTGGCTTGATTCGGAAACAAGACTGTTCACAAAGCTATAATCTGCTTGTGGATCAGTCAGCCTGAATAAAAAAGCCCGGACTAAAAAGCCCAGGCCATTAATTAAATGTTATCCGTGCATTTCCATAATGCCCTGTAGAATACTGTCCCAGTTAACGATTGTGTGAATTGTTAATAGAACTACAGCTAAAATAACAAGTATTCCAATAATTCTTAATATTATCTTTTTCATCATTTATCTCCTGATTTATTGATTTATTCATATGCCAGAGTTTCATTTACTGTCATATTCGATGCTCTTAATGCCGGGATAAGTCCCGCAATAACTGAGCCGATTAATACTAATGACATCCAGATTATAAGCCCCAGGTTCGAGATGACAATAGGTAAGGTAATCATAAAAGCCATGTTCCCGAGAACATAACCAATTACATAAGAAAGTGGTAAAGATACAATTATAGCGCCTATGTAGCTTAAGACACCGATTAAAAGGGCTTCAAAAATAATCATTTTTAGAATAATAATTTTTGTTCCGCCTATCGATTTAATTATTCCGAATTCTCTTTTTCTTTCTGTTACATTAGTGCTGATTGTAGATGCCAGACCAAGGGAGCCGACCACGACCATTATACCTGCCATAAGCATGAGTGAGAAAATTAAAATGTATATATGATCTATTATTGCATTTCTGTATTCCGCATCTGCAATAATAATTTTAACATTTATATTATTAAGAGTAAGAGCAGTTTGAATATTATTAATAATTTCCAGCCTTCCAACTGATTCTAATGCTGATGTTTTTACCATGAAGGTTTCTGCATAATTGAGGTTTGATATTTTAGACTGGAATAGAGTGTCTGTTATGTAAGCAGTAGCAGGCCCGATTTCTTCCACTACGCCTTTTAATTCCAGGTCATAATTTTTGTTATTGATAACCAGTTCAATACTATCCCCAATCTGTTTCCCTTGGAATTTTTTCATTGCTCTTTGATTTAGAACTACAGCTTCTATATTTTCTGTCTCTAACCAATTTCCTAATAAGACAGGAAGAGAAAGAAGGTCTGTGCCCGGGCTTATTCCGCGGAGTAAAAAACTACCATGACCACCATCCGGATATATTGTTGTAACACGAAACTGGTCCTTGTTATCAGGTGTAACAGGTGATAGGTTCCATGCTTCTGTAATTAAAACACCGGGAACAGCTCCGATAATTGAGTTTACTTCCTCTATATCCACACTTCCATATGTACGTATTTCAAAATCATAATCCCGTGTTGTAAAAGATTCTGTAAGTTTTTTCTTATAAGCATTTTCTACATTTAAAGCTGTCATGAACATTGCGCCGCCAGCGGCAAGAAGCGTCAAAGTGAGAATCAATTTCCCTTTCTTACGGAATGTGTTTCGCAATGCTAACAAAAATGTTCTATTTAAAAGTTTTGAAATTGGGCTGGCTTTAGATTTAACTTTCTTTAAAGAAGGTCCATCGATAGCTTCGCGGATAGTAATCCTGCTTCCTTTAATTATTGGAAAAAGTGAAATTACAATTGGAATACTTAATGAGAACATACAAATAATTGCATAAATAAACCAGGGAACAGTTTTACTATACAGAGTAAAATTAAGTAAGCTGCCTATTACACCGGACAGGGCCTGGCCGGCCATTGCTCCGGGAATGATTGCAGTAAGAAAAGCTATAATGCTAGATATTATTATTGATAAAATATAGATACCCGAAATCTGAAATGATGAGGCCCCTATAGTCTTCATTACTCCAATCTGACGAAGTTCTTTAGCCATTATGGAAGAAATTAAATTTGCTGTTAGTATCCCACCCAGTATTAGTGCAAGTATACTAAAAATTAAAAGCAAAACTAATATTGCTTCCATCTGGGATTGATGCGGATGTTTGCCAGGCGGAGGAATTTGAATTTCCAGTACAGTTCTTCCTTCTGACTGAAGAAACTCACCCAAGCTCGTACTCAAATTGACAATAGAATTCCGGTCGAGTACTCCACCTGAATAAATAACTTTTAAGTCATCCAGAATACCGGACTCGCCAAGAAAAATAAGTGTTTCCTGGGTAATGTATCCATAACCTGTACGTTCCTGCCATGCAGGAGCAAGACTCGGATCATGAACGGTACCGGAAATTATAATAGATCTTTCTACACCGTCACTTGCTTTTATAGATAATGCATCTCCGATTGCAAGTTCAAACAATGGCATAGCAGTGCGTTCTATAAGTACTGTTCCGTCCGGAGGAGAAACAGTTCCTTCTTCCGGATAAAACAGCGCTACTTCCATATCATCAAAATCAGGAACAACAAATAACCTGAGCGGCTGCCAGTCTCCATCCCTTACTTTAATTCTGGTAAGCAAAGATGCCCGGGCTTCTACAAAGTCTACATAATCCAGAGAGCGAACTTTATCTAATAATTCCTCATCAGTATTGTCTAACTCGAAAGTTGCAGAAGCAGGATTTGTGTACATATAATTCTTAGTTATTTCCCTTGTTAATATGATATACGCACTTAAAATGGCACTTATACCAAAGATGCTTACTGCAAGTGCAATCCATATAGTTACAAAGCGGCTCCGGTACTTTTTAAAATCGCCAATAAGCTTTTTCCATCTCGTTTTAACCATTAGGTACCTCCTGCAAATTCTTTACTTTACCGTCTTCTAAAACAATTTCGCGGTTTGAATATTGCTGAATATCCCGTTCATGAGTCACCATGATGATTGTTTTACCTTCACTATTTAACTGCTGAAATAAATCGAGAACAGCATCAGAAGTATGAGTATCGAGGTTTCCCGTAGGTTCATCCGCACAAATTATTTTAGGATCATTAGCCAGGGCACGGGCAATTGCTGCTCTTTGCTGCTGTCCGCCGGATAATTCGGAAGGGAATTTATTAGCTTGATCTATAATTCCTACTTTACTTAGCAGCAAAAGAGCTCTTTCTTTTCTGAACGTTCTTTCATATAAATTACAGAAATCCATTGGCAGCATTACATTTTCCTGTACTGTTAATGTTGGAAGCAGCTGGAAGAATTGAAAGATAACTCCAACATTTTTCCCCCGCCACCTGGATAATTCCTGCTGGCTCATTTGATGTATAGCTTCTCCGCCAATATGAATTTCACCAGTAGTTGGATTATCAATTCCTGTAAGCAGGTTCAATAAAGTAGTCTTACCGCTGCCGGATTTACCAACAACTGCAATAAATTCACTTGTATGAATAGTAAGATTAATATTATCTAATGCTTTAAATGAATTTGAACCTGAGTTATAGGTTTTTCCCAATCCATTAAGTTTAATTAATTGATTAGAAGATTTAACAGGATGTTCTAATCCATTAGTTTTTTTAATCATGGTTTGTTTTGACATTATTTTCTCCTCAAATTGTAGTTATACATTCAATATATGGAGATTAATAATAGAAGTCGTCTTTTTGGGAGGGATTAGACTTGTTATATTATATTTTTACGTCGGGAGATTATATTCCTTGTGGGAGGCTTATTCTTCATACTATTTTAAAGTAGCAGACCTCACACTACCCGGCAGAGCAGGTATGAACTTTTCACTGCCTATTTAATGAAATATCCTGAGATTTTCCAGGTACCATCTTTTTCTTTCATCGGAGTTATTGTTTTTACTGAAGTTTTTTTATTTTCAAAAGAAGCGGCGTATTTTATTACAACATATTCACCATCCGGAGCGCCAGGTAAGTTTATAGTATAGTCTGTAGATTTTTGTTCACGTAATTCAACTTTACCCAGTGGAGTACGCACACCGATAAGAGCTTTATTTAAATCTTCCTGTGTTACAGTATTCTTAAAATATTTGGATCCATTTTCCCAGCATTTATTATATTCTCCGGCATCACAATCATTTAGCCATAATAATGCCGTACTTATAGCTTTTTCTAAATTTTCTTTATCTATCTCTACTATATTCCCTCCTGATAAATAGTCTTGACGAACCAGATAAAAACATTGATGATATCTGGATTGAAGAATCAAATAAACGCTTAAAAGCACATCGAGCAGGGCAAACAAAAGGAATCCCATTTAAAGATATTTTCAATGAAGTACTCTAAAAAAACACGCAATTTTTGATGATCTTGCGAAACTTGAATTGGATGATGCTTTTGAATATTATGAACTCGAAGTTCCTGGATTGGGTTTACGTTTTAGAGAAGAAGTTAAAAAATCAATACGCAGAATTTGTGAATATCCTCATGCTTGTCCAATAACAGAAAATTCTATAAGAAAATGTCTTCTTTATAAATTCCCCTATAAAATAATCTATTCTATTGAAAATGAATATATCTATATTCTTGCAATTGCACACTGTCATCGTCGACCTGATTATTGGATTGAGCGAATATAAGATTTTACATTAATGTGAAATATTTTTAATACAATTTTATCATTTTATAAAGTTGTATCCCAAATTCCGGATATAGTTTTGTCTGAATGTAGGTCAATTCCAATAAATTTCATATTCTATAACTCCAAAGGTTAAGATAATAGCAAAATTGATATTTTATAAATATTTTAGACCTGTTAATTGTAAGTTTCTCTGTATGCAGAAGGTGTTTTGCCGGTTATTTTTTTAAATACAGCATTAAATGAAGGTTTGGAATTAAATCCGGAATCAAAAGCAAGTGCCAGAATTTTCTGATGCTTGCGTGAAGAATCTTTCATTAACCGGATTACCTCATCAACACGGTACTCATTTACAAACATATAGAAATTTTTATTAAGGCCCTGATTCAAAGTATAAGACAGATCATTTCTAGAAGTATTTAATTTCTTAACGAGATCATCAAATTTAAGTTCGGGATTAAGAAATATTTTTTCGCTATCCATAATATGTTTTAATTGCTTTTTAAGTTGTTTAGATTCTTCTTTAGTTAATGAAGAACGGTTATATTTTCCTGTAGACTCAGGAGCTTTGGTTTTTTCATCATTTGTATTATAAATTTCTTTTTGGGTAAGGCCCCGGTATCCTAAAATCCATACAATTACTATAAATGACAGGGTAAGTATCGGACGGATTGGTGAAAAAAATGTTGTATGAACCATAAATAACAAAATTATAAAAAAACAGATATATAAAACAACAAAAGTATGAAACAGCCATTTAATCCAGTTTAAATCTACTTTATAAAGATTTGAATATTCATCTTGTATTACTTTTCTATACTGCTTAATGGTTCTTATTGCATAAGTCAGATAAAATCCGCCTTGAATTATCAAAATCCCCCACATAATAATAGATGAAAGAGGAAATGCCGTTAACTGTTCTAGGTTTTTAGAAAGAGGGCTTATGGAAAATGCAATCACAATTATAAATGGAAAAAAATGTACAAGTTCTTTTATTTTAATTTTTACTGAAGGTTTTAACAAGCTTCTTATATATAAGACAACAAGTGGTGCAATGAGAAATTGAGCAGGCTCATTTAATATTAAATCGTTAAATAGCTGTGCTGAACCGCTTAATAATGATAGGTATGGATGAATTATATTTAAGGTACAAATAAAAACTACTAGAGCAAGAACCCTGTTTGCTTTCTTATTAGCTGTTTTTCGGGTTAAGAGGAGGAAAGTTATAAATAACCCTTGAAAAAATCCTCCTCCTAGAATGATATATATTGTAGTAGTCCAGTTCATGTTATATCTGTTCCTTAACCTTTAGTAATGCTACAGATTATTATACCTGAGTACTTTTATCAATTATTATATTAAAAAAGCAGTAATTCTAAATTTGACACAGATTTCGCAGATTTTTGCTTATACTATGTAAGAGTTAGCAGTTTCTTAATAACAAATCTATTATACTACAATTGGATTTACGCAGATTATAAAAATTATTTAAAAAAATCTTTCTCTTTTTAATCTGAGTTAATCTGCGTAAATCTGTGTCAAATTTTCAAACAGGAATGTTTT
>SDBV01013903.1_pt1 | contig 10196 bp, 11 predicted proteins | sample 2277081 | NCBI WGS metagenome assembly SDBV01 (sample SAMN10402039, study PRJNA504765) | marine sediment metagenome | isolation source: marine sediment core GS10_PC15, 223 cmbsf | place: Arctic Ocean: Southern Knipovich Ridge | collected 2010 | reverse complement strand
TTTTTTGTGCTGTGTTTCAAGCCAGTCTATTGGCAACCAACATCTGATCATTAATTTCAAAGAGTGCCCAATTTTCGCCGCAATCTGGAAATCCTAACTCGGGATCGGGAGGAAATAAAGCAAAAAGTTGACTCTTACTTTTCCACTAAGCGTTTCCAAAACATTCCCGGGGCAACGGAGTTTGCGAAATACTACCCTGAGGTTATGCAAAGGCAGTCGAAAACCCCATTTTATATTTTGGGTGACGACACGTTTCTTTATATTATTGCCAAACAGAAGCCACCTTTTCATATTACTTTATATAGTGGGTGCAGTGTTTTCGATCAAAAACTTATTACTGATTGGCTGGAAGAGAATAAGGTAGAGTTTGTTATTTGGAACCCAGCTTTTACCCATTTTGACTTGGTTCCTAACTTAGTTAGGGTTCCTAATATTTATAACTATGTCATCAAGCATTATGAACCGTACGGGACATTTTCAGCTTATCAAGTTTTGAAAAAACGAGATCCACTCCAGCCCATCCCTGTTGAGTTTTGGAGGCGTTATCTTGGCGACACCATTGATTTGGGGCATCTGCCCAGCATCACCGATATTTCTAAGATGACCAACTGTGGCGTCCACGCTTCTTCCGCTGGCCATGAGTTTTTAGAAGTCAAGGTTACCGGCCAGAAAAGTGATCAGCAAAGGACGATTCGCGTGAACGTCGGCGATCTTTCATTCAACATCTTATTTTGGCAGAATCAGAAGGATGATGTGTATCGCATTTATTTGGACCATATATGGTTTTGGAATTGTCTGAAAAAGGAAAAGGTGGTGCCTTCGTTGGATCAAAGTCAAGACACAGGTCTGGCTATTGAGATTCTTCGCCAAGCATGCAAAAGGGATTTGCAATGAAAGTACTTGTTGTCGGTGGAGCTGGATATTTGGGAGGGGCGGTAACGGACTTGTTGATGAAGTCCCAATATGAGTTCCGCGTATACGATATCCTGCTTTATGAAGAAGCTTACAGAAAGAACGTTCCATTTGTTTATGGAGATATCCGGGACACGAACAAGCTTGACGAGTACCTTGATTGGGCTGACACGGTTATCTGGTTGGCGGCTCTGGTTGGGGACCCCGCTTGTGCATTGGACGAAAGTTTGACTGTCGCAATCAATAAAGATTCTGTTCAGTATTTGAAGGAGAATTTCAAGGGGCGCATAATATTTATGTCCACCTGCTCAGTCTATGGTGCTCAGGATGAGTTGCTCTATGAGAAATCACCTTTGCAGCCGCTGTCCTTGTACGCTCAAACAAAGCTTCAAGCTGAAGAGATACTCTCAGATGCCAACGCGTTGATTTTTCGACTTGGCACGTTATTTGGCTTAAGCGATGAGTTCTCACGAATCAGGTTTGACCTTGTCGTAAATACTTTGGTGATGCGTGCAGCCGTGCATAAGAAAATCAATATCTTCGGAGGAGGTCAGTATCGGCCGCTTCTTCATGTGCGTGATGCCGCCAAAACCATTTTTGACGCTCTGGAGGGGACCAATACCGGAATATATAATGTGCATTCTGAGAATACGACTATTACTGAGATCGCCAAACTGGTAGAAAAACGGTTCCCTAGCTTGCAGGTCGATCTAATTGATACTATGACTCAGGACTGCCGTAACTATCGTGTCTCCAGCGAAAAAGCTAAGAAGCAATTGGGTTTTAATCCCAGATTGACAATCAGCGCCGGCATAGAAGAACTAAAAGAGATGTTGGAACAAGGAAGGATTAAGAACTCGTTTCTGACCCGTTTTTCAAACTACCTATATCTCAAACCATTACTTAGCGAGTACAACTCTCCACTTGGCAAATTGATCAAATTCAATATATGACAAGGCCAATTATAATACTCCCCGAATTTGAGACTAGCATATAAGGTGATAAGTTGTGCCTGTGCGGCTAAAGAACCAATTTCAAATATAGTCTAAAATGAACAAATACAGCTTCTTACAAATCGACATGGATGACAATCAATGGATACATCCCAGGCAATATGGTCATTGTTATGATATCAAACCCTCTGAGATATTCATTAAGGCGATAGACAATATAGAAAAGTATTTGGGGCACCTTCCTTTGACATTGTTTGTGGTTGGAATGGATATGCAAGTCGATACAAAAATAAATAGAATAAAGAAATTGTTGGATAATCACCCTGATATAGAAATAGCCAACCACAGCTTTTCCCACTTCAACAATTTTGCGACTCTGTCAAATGACGAAAAAGAAAAGGAAATTTTGGAATCGGCTAAAGCAATAAAAGAAGCATTAGATCTGAAAAAGATATATGGCTTCAGAAGCCCGGGATATATTTATAACGAGAGTATTCTTGAAATCCTAAGAAACAATGAATATCTTTACGATTCCTCACTATTTCCATCATTTTGGGGGCCGCTTTTGAGAGTATTGAACAGAATGATTAGCAAAATTCCGGGTAAGGACAACTTCGGCCATTTCAAATATGGCTTTCTTCCTAATGAACCGGTTTTATTGGACAATGGCCATAATCTTTTTGAAATCAACGTCGGTGTTTGCCCTTATATCAGGTGTCCTATTCATTACTCCATCGTAAAGGACAGAAGGATTTACAGCTTGTTGGGACCTCTTATTAAGAAAATGCGATATCTAAATTTCATTTTCCATCTTGATGATTTTGTGGATATTGATATAAAAAAACTACAATGTGTTCTTAATCTGGTAACATCTCAACGGAAGCTGGTTTTATCCAAAGACATCAAAAGCGTTTACAAGCGTGACGTGCAGAGATAGGGAGCTAAGCATAAAGTGAATAGACATTCTGTTGACATGGAAGGAATGCTTTTTGAGACTCAGGACAATGTTTTTTATCCCACCGAAACATCCAGGCTGCTTATCAAGGCTTATGAGGCAGCCAAGCTCGCCCCCGGCAGAATTTTAGACCTTGGGTGCGGGTGCGGCTTCGTTGGTATTGTATTGGCTCGATTAGGATTATGTGAAAGTCCGGTATTTGCGTCAGATATCAGCGAGCGAGCGATTTCTTTAGCAAAAAAGAATGCTAATGAAATGTCCGTAGAGTATATTGCCAAGTGCGGCATCTTATTTGAAGTATGGGAAGATGAACGGTTCAATGTTATCGTAGACGATGTCGCTGGAATTTCCGATGACATTGCGAAGATTTCTCCTTGGTATCCACCAGGAGTGGATTGCAATGCCGGAAGAGACGGAACAAAATGGATCGCAAAAATTATAGAGCAGTCAAAACAGTATTTGGTCGAAGGCGGAACACTAATCTTTCCTACTCTTTCATTGTCGAATGAGGAAAAGATTCTTCGCCTGGTAAAGGAAACGTACTCATCCTATACATTACTTGCTAAGCAGGATTGGTTTCTTCCTGATGAAATCGCTAGCAAGCCGGAGATTTTTGTGCCGTTGATTGATGACGGCTCAATAAAATGTGAGAAAAAATATGGCAAATGGATCTGCTCCACCAGCATTTATAGTGTACGCAATACCAATTGAAGGAGTGTCCAAAAATGGAAGAAATCTGTAGAATTATTGAGCAAGCCTTGGAATTAGAAGAGGGAAGCGTTGGGAGTAATGATAATATGGACACGATTGAAAAATTTGATTCCCTAGGGCTATTGGCTATACTAAGTGCTCTCGAAAAAAGATACGGTAACAAAGTAGCTTCAATTGATGCGTTAGCCGGGGTACAATCCGTGAGGGAGATTTTCAATCTGCTCAAAAAAGAATCCCTTGTCTAGGAATCGGTTCACGGTTATGAAAATCAAGATACGACATATTGAATATCATCTCCCAGAGAAGCTAGTTACTAATGCCGAACTCGCAATGGAGAATCCAGAGTGGGATTTTAGGTTAATCGAATCTAAGACAGGTATCCTTTCCAGGCACATTGCTGAAAATACTGAACGTGCTTCAGATTTGGCGGTGCGTGCCGCAGAAAGAGTATTTGAAAAAGAAGGGCTTGGCAGAGAATCTATAGATACACTTATGTTCTGCACTCAGTCGCCCGACTCTCCCATGCCTACCACCGCATGTATTATTCAAGATATACTAAACTTGTCGACGCAAACAGCCTGTTTTGATTTCAATCTTGGTTGCTCAGGCTACATCTACGGATTAGCGCTAGGCAGTGCTCTGATCAAGGCAGAAATATCGGAAAGAGTCTTGCTGTTGTGCGCAGAAACATATTCAAAATATATTGCCCGAACCGATAGAACCTGCAGAACTGTTTTTGGAGATGGTGCAGCCGCGACAATCCTTGAACGCTCGGAAGGTAACGAATCTATTGGGCCGTTTGTTTTTGGAACTGATGGAAGCGGAAAAGATAAGCTTATGGTTCATTCCCATGTCGACAGAAATGGGATTCATGAGAATCTTCCCCAGTGTCTCGTTATGGATGGAGCTGGGGTATTCATGTTCACAATGAAAAGAGTTCCACAATGCGTACGTTCATTGTTGCAAAAAGCGAATAAGACAATAGCCGATATTGATTATTTTGTATTCCACCAGGCAAGTAAGCTGGTAATAGATAATATTGTCCGGATACTTTCGCTGGAAGAAGGCAAAGTGTTCCGTGGATATGAAAAGATTGGTAATACCGTTTCTGCCTCCATCCCCATAGCCCTTAAGCAAGCTGACGAGCGACATCTTATCAAGAAAGGCGATTTGATAATGCTGGTAGGTTTTGGAGTAGGGTTGTCCTGGGGGGCATGTCTTGTCCGATGGTGAGGATGTTATGAGAAATCGTCATTTGGAAGGGAAAAGTGCAATAATTACCGGGGCCTCTTCAGGCATCGGTAAAGCCGTAGCAGGTTGTTTAGCCCAAAACGGCTGCAATGTCTTTTTGATTGCTCGTCGCGAGAAACAACTAAAAGAGGCCAAACAAGAGATAGCTTCGGCAGGAGTTCAGGTCGAGTATGCCGTCGGTGATGTGAGCAATGAAGATTTTGCTAAAGAGGCTGTTGTGCGGGCCCACGAATTATTTGGGGGCCTGAATATTCTTGTCCCGGCAGCAGGAAATGCTTTTATTAAAGGATTCGCAGCGACGGATATTGCCGATTTCTCTTCTCTGCTGAAAACAAATATTTTTGGGGTAATTAATTTCTGCAAGGAAGCAGTAAAGAAAATAAGTCCTGGCGGGAGCATAATATTAATAACCTCACCGGCAGGGATTTATGGCGCAAAGGGATTATCGGCATATGCGATTTCAAAAGGCGGGCTTGTCGCGTTCGGAAAGAGCCTTGCTCTGGAATTGGCCCCTCAGAAAATTAGAGTAAACATTGTTTCACCAGGATTTGTTCCTACTGAAATGACCAGGACATTATATGGGAACATAACCGACAAGCAAATGGAGCAGATTAAAGGAGCACATCCATTAGGCATCGGATCAGTCCGAGATGTCGCAAATGCGATTAATTTTCTAGCTTCAGATGAAGCGTCCTGGATAACAGGTGTCGTTCTGCCAGTTGACGGAGGTTTTACTACAGGGATATGACAGAGCTTAATAACATGGAACATATTGTGCCAGAATTTAAGCATTGGCTTGAAACTAATCCGCAAGCAAAGGCATTTGTTGCTATGCGAGAGGGAAAGCATGTGCCAATGTCCCTTCTTCTTCAGCTCGGGCTCAGGTCGCTTTTGAGAGATCCCTTTTTGTATTTTCTCAAAAATTATCCTGGTGGTATAGGGATAAAAATGCGAGAGTTCTACTACAGAAGAAAATTGAAGACAATGGGGCAATGTGTAATTATTGATGAAGGAGCGATAATTGATGAGCCGGGGAAAATTTCGATTTCAGATTTTGTGTGGATCGATAAAAATGTTCGGTTGATTGCGAGCTGGGGGTCTATCAGTATTGGACGAAGAGTTCATGTAGCAGAAAATGCACTGATTTCAGGCGGAGGCCATGTAACAATTGGGGATTATGCTGCGATTGCAAGAGGAGCTTCAATTTATTCTCACAGTGAGGCCATTATTGGCGGTAAAAGAATGAGCGGGCCAATGATTCCTGAATATCAGAAGGGCATGAAGACTGCTCCTGTAACCATTGCTAAAGATGCATTGATCGGCGTTAACGCTCTCATTTTGCCTGGCGTTACTGTTGGTGAGGGGGCGATTGTAGGTGCCAATTCAATGGTAAATAAAAATGTAAAAGACTGGGCAATTGTTTTTGGTACACCAGCAAAGCCAGTTGGCACAAGGCCAAAAGTGACTGTAGAAGATATATAACCTTTGCTATGAGTATCGAATTAATTAAATTCTATCCATTTTCGGAGCAAGGCAGAATAAAGAGCTCGTTTCTGGACCGTTTTTCTAATTATCTATATCTAAAACCGTTACTCAGCGAGTATAACTCTGCCCTTGGTAAATTAATTACATTTAATATATGAGAAAGCTAATATGATGGCCAAAATCACTTTTGTTTACCCGGATTTTGAAAGTATCGGAGTTGAGTACTTAATGGCTATTTGTCTAAAGGGAGGATATCTGGTTGATTTCATATATTATCAGGCTGAAGACATATCTTTGAATCGGAAAGAGAAAAAAAATGCTTTTCCGCAGATAGCAGAAAAGATAGTAAACACTAGGCCGCAAGTGGTGGCTTTTTCTTGCGTAACCGACAACTACCAGTTTCAATTGAGTTGTGCCCGTGCGGTTAAAGAACTAAGGCCAGATATAGTCACTATTTTTGGTGGTATTCACATAACCGCAGTGCCGGAAAAAGTGCTCCATAACCATGAAGTTGATTGTGTTGCTATCGGTGAAGCAGAAAAATCGTTCCCGGAATTTTTAAGCCAATGCAAAATCAACAATACTTGCATCTTGCCTAATAAACCAGTCAAAGGCATAGTGTATAAAAAAGACGGCGAAATTATCGGTCGGTTTGAAGAGGGAGAGTTGGCTGATTTAAATAGTCTACCATTTCCTCATAAAGAACCGGTTTATTCATCATTAAAGGCATTATCCTACGAATATCGTATTATGACCAGCCGAGGTTGCCCTTATAGCTGTTCTTACTGTTTTAATGCCTATTTACGTCAGTTGCGAGGCAGAAGTATTATTCGGCAAAGATCTGTGGATAATGTAATTGCTGAACTATTATGGGCAAAAGACCTCTATTCCCCCCAATACATATTGTTCCAGGATGATTCTTTTACTACGAATAAAGATTGGATTCGTGAATTTTGTAAACAGTATAAAAAACGCATAAACTTACCTTTTTTCTGTATTGCCATACCGGCCTATATAAATAAAGAAAAAGCAGAGATGTTGAGCTGGGCTGGATGTGTTGATATGCAAATAGGCGTTCAATCAATAGCTGAAAAAGAGATATGCAATAAGATTTTGAATCGAAGAACAAGTAATGAAAGAATAGCTAAAGTAATTAAGATATTAAGGGATGCTGGAATAATCGTCCAAGTTGATCATATGTTAGGTATCCCCGGAGACACATTACAAATCCAAGAAGAGAGCGTCTTATTTTATAATAAACATCGACCGAATCGTATTGGTGTTTTTTGGCTGACCTATTACCCCAAGACTCCCATTATTGAATTTGCTAAGCAACAAGGGATGCTTTCGGAAAACGATATACATAACATAAATGAAGGCATTAGGTTAACTAGCGAGAATTCCTATACTGGTGGAAGCATGAAAAATCCCAAACCGTTCTATGCTATTGCGTTTTTGTTAAATTATATTCCTTTTTGTCCTAAATCACTTGTGAGATTTATGATGTCTACAAAGTTATATAAAATATTTTCGATTAAGAGTTTCTTTCTTTCTACTGTTTTGCCACGAGTTGCCCAAAGTATTTTTTGTCGAAAAGATATTCGTGGCAGGAATAACATTTTCAGGTTTATCAATAAAATGTTTCATGCCACTTCAAAGCACTAAAAGAATCATGAGTGTGAAATAAGTCGTGTAGTTTATAAAGAAGACGCCAATTATGAATGAGCTTTCGATTGTTATGCCGTGCGGTTCTACGATTGAACCATTGTCGGGTTTTATTGACAAACTGGCCTTGTATTTGATGAGCAATCCAAGCGAAATAGATGTTATCGTGGTAGCAAATGAAGAAGTGTCTTCTGTCGGCCGGTTAGTCCATAGTGTTCACAGAAAGTATCCTTGGCTCAAATTTGAAGTGCTGGTGCGAGCGGGCCACAAACGAGACTATGGGGCGTTAGCCCGTTTCGGCATAGCCTATTCAACGAGTCGCTATGTGGTGTTGCTCTCTCCCTATGGGCATGACGATTTTAGCATCATCACTCCGATGTTGAATAAAATCAGAAAAGGAGCTCAGGTTATACAAGCTGTTTCTGAGCTTCCCAAGGACGATAGAAGCACAAGACAAATGATGTTCAATGTCTATCGGTTAGTTTATCGTTTTCTAGCAAAGAAACTACTCGGAGTTGAAATAAGAAGTGCTACCAACAGCTTCAAAATGTTTGATAGAGTTTTTGTTCAGGCTCTGGGTATAACTCAGAATGGCTACAGTATATGTCCTGAAATCACTTTTAAGGTACTTTTGGCCGGCGGCACGCTTGAGTATCTTACCTCAAATGCAAAAGTAGCTCCAATTAATGTAAATTTCAAACTGTGGAAAGAGGGCATAAACTATTTTCGATTGCTTGTCAGAGGTTTTTTGCATAGAATCGGGCTCTTATGGTTCTGATTGTTGGTGCAGGAACTAATATGAGGATTTGTGTTGTTGTGCCCATGCACAACGAAGAGGCCATCGCCAAGACAAGTATTGAAACAATTCTCTCTTATACAAAACTTCTCCCCGGAATTGTTACGGTGTGTGTCGTTAATGACGGGTCGCTGGATGCAACCGGAAATATTCTCGAAGAATTGCTGAAGCATTACGAGAAAGAACAGTTACAATTAATTTCACATACTCATAATCGCGGTTACGGCCAGGCCCTGAAAACAGGGGCTAGATTTGCTTCCGACAACAATTATGATTACACTGTTTTTATGGACAGTGATCTCACCAATCATCCCAAATACCTGAAAAAGTTTTACGAAAAGATGGAAGAAGGATGGGATTATATCAAAGCCACTCGCTATTCGAAAGGAGGGGGGACCCAGGGCGTTCCCTGGGGGCATCGGATCATGTCTGCGGTTGGTAATCACATTGCCGGGTTTCTTTTTGGTCTACCTCTAACCGATTTCACAAACGGGTTCAGAGCCGTAAAAACTGATATCTTGGAACAGATAGATTTCAAAGAAACAGGGTTTGTAGTAATCATGGAAGAATTGTATCAGGCCAAGTTTTTAACAGAGTCTTTTTGCGAAATACCATACATCTTGACCAGCAGAAAAGAAGACCATGGGAACACACATTTTTCTTATGGCCCCAGGGTATGCATGCAATACTTGAAATATGCTATAAAGAGTTTTTTACATAAAAGTTGATTGAGAATTATAGGAGTTATTCATGGAAATCGCGGCCCAGGGAAAGCCCGAACAGATCGGAAATTTCGTTCGTCGTTCAGACTGTCGGTTCTGTCAAAGTAAGAACATGGTGACAATACTTGATTTTGGTAATGTTCCTTTGGCTGGCGGATTTCTTAAGCAAGACGAGTTTGCTGAAGAAAAGTTTTATCCTCTTGATCTTAATTTTTGTAATGATTGTTCCCTTGTCCAGGTTAGTAACATCGTTCCCGCCGAGACTCTGTTCGGGAATTATTTCTATTTTTCCTCATCCATCAAAACTCTCGTAACTCATATGACAGATTACGCTAAAGAGGTTACTCAGCGTTTTCTCAAAGACAAAACCAGTCCTTCCGTGTTCGAGATCGGCTGCAACGATGGTGTCATGTTGAAGCCGTTCGCCGCTATGGGTGTAAAAGCCGTTGGTGTGGACCCAGCCACAAATGTGGTGAACTCGATTGAGTCGAAAGATATTACCGTCATCAATGACTTTTTTGGCGAAAAAGTTGCTCAGAAAATAAAAGAAGAACATGGTTCGTTTGATGCCTTGGTTTCAAGCTATTCATTTGCTCACATCGATGACATGGTTGACATAATGAAAGGCGTGAAATGTCTTCTCAAAGAAGACGGCGTGTTTGTTTTTGAAGTATACTATCTGGGAACCCTGATCGATGAAATGCAATACGACATGATCTATCAAGAGCATTTGAGCTATTACTCTC
>SDBV01013902.1_pt1 | contig 10196 bp, 10 predicted proteins | sample 2277081 | NCBI WGS metagenome assembly SDBV01 (sample SAMN10402039, study PRJNA504765) | marine sediment metagenome | isolation source: marine sediment core GS10_PC15, 223 cmbsf | place: Arctic Ocean: Southern Knipovich Ridge | collected 2010 | reverse complement strand
AACGCTCACGACATAAACTTTTGATCCATGCCGCTTACAGTAGTTTGTAGCCTATTCCTGTAAATCGGCTACGGGAGGGCTTCTCCCATCTCTCACGCTGCTTATCTGCGGCGCACTAATGTCGGTGCTCCAAACATGATTCGACTTATTTATTATTACATCGGTAAGCAGATAAGGATATATTTTATGATGCTCTGATGACTTATTTAAATTTTGGGGCTGGCATAGTTAAACATAAATATATATGCTAAAATTATGGCCAGAAAATCAAGATTATCAAAGAAAAAAATTGATAAATTAACGGAACACTTTGTAGCTGGAACCACGGCAAGAACGGCCGCAGCGCTCGTTGGTGTAAATAGAAATACTGCAACCAAATTTTATCATAACTTACGAGAAATCATAGCAAGAAATGTAGAGGATACTTCTCCGTTGGAAGGCGAAATCGAGGTAGACGAATCTTATTTTGGAGGAAAGAGAAAAGGAAAAAGAGGCAGAGGGGCAGCGGGAAAAATTCCTGTATTCGGGCTTCTAAAACGGAAAGGCAAAGTGTACACTAAAATTATTAATGACACAAAATCGACAACTTTAATGCCGATCATTCATCAGAAAATTACACCTGATAGTTTAGTTTTTACCGATGCGTATAGAAGTTACAATGCCTTGGATGTTTCAAATTTTAAGCACGAAAGGATCAACCACAGCAAGTTATTTGCCGATAAGAAAAATCATATTAATGGGATAGAAAACTTTTGGAACCAAGCTAAACAACATTTGCGTAGATTCAATGGGGCTTCAAAAGCAAACTTTTACCTATTAATAAAAGAATGTGAATGGCGATTTAATTTTGGTTCGCCTGATAAGTTGCTGAAAATACTTATGAAATGGGTTAAATTGAATGAAAACTAATTTCTTAACTATGCCATCCCCTAAATTTTTTTCTTAGGATAGATTACTTCTATGCCTATGAGCTGCATCAATCGCGCCACTCTTTTCTTGTTTTATTTTTTCCCGCAAATATATTCGTTGGCATACCACTGATACATACATTTAATTCCTTCATACAGTGAAATTTTCGGCTCAAATCCAAGCATTACTTTCGCTTTGTTTATGCTTGCATGCGTTGCATAAACATCTCCTGCTTGATTTTCTATTTCAATAATATGAGCGTCCTTATGCACAACCATCTCAATCAATTTGACAAAATCTTTTAATGAGACTGGCTCACCTCTTCCAAGGTTAAAAATTTCAAAAGAAAATCGATGATCAATTGCTTTAACAACTCCATCGACAATATCATCTATGTACGTATAATCACGCATTGAGCTTCCATCTCCATGCTGATTAATGGGTACTCCCTTATAAATGGCATCCATAAATTTAAAAGGAGCCATATCAGGGCGCCCCCGAGGGCCATAAACGGTAAAAAATCGTAAACCGTTACAAGAAAATCGATATAAATGATGGTAAGTATAAGCAAGAAGCTCACAAGCGCGTTTGGTTGCGGCATAAGGGCTACAAGGTTTATCCACTATATCACATTCTTCAAAAGGAATCTTATTAGATGCGCCATAAACACTGCTACTCGAAGCAAATACAAAATGTTTGATGCCAAATGTTCTGGTCATTTCTAATAGATTAAAGGTCCCAAGAATGTTATTTTTTATATATAGTTCTGGATCCTTAATACTAGGACTAATTCCTGCGCATGCAGCAAGATGGCATACTATTGTTGGTTGTTCATTCTCAAAAATCGCTCTCAAGGACTCAAGATCCGTTATATCAGTTCGATAAAAACATACATGGTGATTTTTATCCTGGTGAGCAATGTTTTCAAGGTTTCTCCGTTTTAGCTCAGGATCGTAATAGTCAGAAAGATTATCCACAATAATGACACGATCACCACGATCTAAGAGCGCTTCCGCTACATGACTGCCAATAAAACCTGCTCCCCCAGTAAGCAGAATTTTTTCATTCGAGCTCCCCTGAACTTCTAATTGATGAGCACCAAAATGAGGCATTGTATAAAAAGCATATGCAAGTAAAACAATAATGCTCAGTAAATAATATCTAGTTCTTATCATATTAAACCCCTAATCTGACGGTTTCTCAATCCTTACAAAAAAACAACTCATTGTGGTGCTCAGGCAGCATAAGGTAATATAACTCTAGATCACCACAGATCATAATAATCTCTATTCATATAGCTCCGCAAATAACTATGAAATGATACAAAATGATAGCCCTCCTCCTTAAACTGCGAAAGCCGATCAAACTCAGAAGAATTTTTCCATTTCAGTCGACGTATGTGACATTGATCTGTGGTAGAAAAAATAAAGTTAAAATAAATTTCAAATTCTGACGCCGCGTTATGCCGAAAACCTGCCAAGCTAATGCAATGACAGAAGGCTTCCCACATCTCCATACCATGCGCTGACTTTATAACATTAAATAAATTTGATATAACAGGCTTTTGAATAAGCATATGATGAGTCACACCAGATAACTTCGGAAATATTCTTCTAAAATTTGGTACTAATTTTTTTGCATGCACGAAATAATACTTCGAGGACCTATTACGGACATTAAATAAGGGTTCGTATTTTCCATTGAGAAAAGCAACTGGCTTCATAAAAATAGTATCTGAATCAAGAACCAACACATTTGAAGAGATGTCAGGTATAACAAGCGGCGCATATAGCTTAAGCAGCTGCTGGCATACCCATCCAATCCTATTACCTGGTTTTTTTAAATACCAGGATGCCTTCTGAGTATTTTTAAATATAGCAGTTGCTATATCAAACTTACTAAAGGGAAATGACTTTTCATCAATCCAATATGCTTTTTCAGTAAGACACTCGGGAGAAACCACATATATATTTCTAATACGATCTCCATATTTTTTTATTCCATCAATGCACATATCCAACGTTAATAAATCTTTATCAATTGCAGGAATAACAACATCAATAGGCTCATCACTAAAATCATAAATTGTCTTCTCGCCCAAAAGAACCCCTATCGAGCAAAAAAGAACACAGGAAAAAATAAATATATGTAGTGAAATATTTTCAGTCTTCATCGATTTGCTCCTACTAAAACCATAACGCTTAATCTATCACATGAATATCACTTAGCAGCCATAAACCAACATACTTATCAAGAACAGGCCCCTTCTTATGACGCACAGTGCAGTGCTCGTTAATTAATTCAATTGGTTTAGGAAAATTAAAAGGAGCTACATTCAAATTGATAAATCGCCAACTACCCATTGGGATATCAAAGTTAACGTTTTTCGTACGAGTATAAGTAGTCGTTAAGAGATATTTTGATTTACTTTTTTTGCAATTACTTAGTGTCTTAAAGATATCTTGCGTTGGTAGATGCGCTAATAAGTCCCGACAAATAATAATGTCAGCCTCTGGAAGTATGTTCTCGATAAGGTTCGCATGATAAAAATATATATTAGCCGAGCTAAAGCGCTTATTATTATGATCAATTAGATCTTTAACAATATCAAAACCTTGATATTTACATTGAAGATTGAGTTCCTTCATCCAATTAAAATCACCGCAAGGCGCATCATTGATCTTTTCTCTTCCATAGCTTTTAAATAGAATCTTTAATTCTTCACGCAAAGCTGCAGTCGCTGTCAATGTCGAGCCGGGACCGGAAATACTTTCTACATTCCCCCATGCATTGGTATCGTATATCTGAGAAAATACCTGCTCGGCACTCTCTAGATTACTCAAACAAGGAATCGAGAATAGTAATAACACGCTCACTATGTATGCATTTTGCCTCATCATTATTTCCCCTTCATAAATGCAAAGTCGACTTATTTTTAGCGTAGATGATAAGCTCCTACTATGTCCATATTATGTATGTAAAAAATAACGTCATGTATTAAGCTTGCGAAAATTTACTTCAAAACAACTCATGATATCCTTATCCATATTGAGTTTATTAGCTCTTAAAGAATTAAAAATAGTTTCATAAATTTTCGCATACCTCGCCTCACTCACCTCAGTAAGAGAACCTGAAAGTTCTGTTAAGAGATGTTTCAGTGCCTCTCTTGAAAATTCTCTATTCAAATCGTATCTACCAAAATCACTAATAAAACGCAAGAAGCCCGTGAGGCCATTATTGGAGATGTCACGGTCTTCTGTATCTATAATAGCAATTTGATTGTTCTCAAGTCGCAAGAAGTTGTCTCTATGACAATCTCTATAACCAGTACATCTAATCAGTATGCATAATTGACGCATCTCCTCTAAGCTAAAGGGAATATTTTTACTTGCCCTTTCTAACTTTTCCGCTAACAGAAAATAATTCCCTTCTCCCAATCGAACTGGTCGGCCCTTAACATGGTAAATGAGCTTAGCCGGCACCCTTAAATGGTCAAGATGATATTTTTCAATACACTCGCGCACTTTTTTCCGCCCTTTCATACGCCAAGGATTATATTTGACCAAATACCCAGGAAGCCACGAAAACGGCCATACTGCACCGGTCATATAAGTGTGATCTTTTTTATGATTGTTGATTTTTTCTAAAATTTCATCAATGTGCTGATCTAACACAGTCCTAAGCTCCCGGGATACGGAATATCGTTTTAAGAAAGCTGAATTATAAAATCTTCGATCATAACCATCCAGAAAGCCTGCCGATGCGAAAATAAAAAAAATGAAAATAAATAGTTTATCTGAAATTTTCATATACTTACTCCAAAATTACCGCCACATACCGCCCATTATCTATTTCTGACCAATTTTAGAAAACATTCTGCATATGGTTTTTTATTGGCCATAATACCCCGATAGCGGTTTAGACCCTTAATTGCTTCAGAGTAGTCTACACAAGCAATCTGAGATCTATATTCATGTAATGCTTCCAACTTAAGATCAATAACACCGCCAATATTCACCACATGCGCAAATCGTTGTAATGGTGTCCATACTTCATAACAAAGCGTTAAAGGCAACCTGTCTGGCGCAAGCTTCTCCAGCGCTGCCGTAACTATCTGAAAAGTAGCTTGGTGATCCTGGTGATCCTCATTGGCATGAGGAATATAAATGACCTCAGGCAGATATTTAAGTAACAAGTTCTCTATCTTATTAATAGCTTTGTTTTTAATTTTGCTAAGTTTTCCATCAGGTCCCCTTAAAAAAATAAGATCTTCAACTCCTACTTTCTCTAATGCCCTTTTCGCCTCATTTTCACGTAACTCAGCTAATTTTTGAGGCTTACGAGATGGCAGGTAAGCCTCACCCGATGTCATAAATACAATAACAACCCTTACACCTCTACGCACGTACTGAATAATCGTGCCTCCACATCCAATAAGCTCATCATCTGGATGTGGTGAAAAAATTAAAACTGTTTTTGCCGGCGGTAAACTAGGAAAATCTAGGTCATCACCTAGACATCGAACCACTAAGCAAAAGGATAGTAACAATATAGCCAGAATATTTATCTTCATTTTCGAATTACTCCATTAAAGTAGTGCTGAGAGTTTTTAAACTTAAAATTAGCAAGAAGTCATAACGCCCTCGCCGAGCGAGGGACTTGACGGTTGTGAGCAGTCCCAGGGACTGCCATTTTGTTACACTCATTTAAAATTGTCCAGATTCATCAAAACCTTGCGCATCCAGCTGCTCTTCCAACCTTATATAGGCTCTTACCTGGCTCTCTTCAAATCCAACTGTTGATACTGCATAACCTCTTGCCCAAAATTTCTCACCAGTAAAATTCCTCTTTCTTCCTCCAAATTGCCTGGCAACTGCTATCGCGCTTTTCCCCTTAATATACCCTATCAGTTCTGATACTGAATATTTTGACGGAATTCTTATCAACATATGCACATGATCTTGCATCATATGACCCTCTGTTATTTTACTTTCCCTTTGCCTGGCCAATTCATGAAAAACCTGACCCAAATACTGTCTGATTTTCCCGTACAACTCCTTCTTTCTCCCTTTGGGTATGAATACCACATGATATTTGCAGTCCCACCTAGAATGGCTTAAACTTGCATATGATGTTGCTGTCATATTTTTTCTCCTATTGGACCGTCAAGCCCTTAGGAAAATATAGCGCAACAACATCTTTTACTAAATCTTATGGCCAAGCCTTGCTAGTCTCACTAGTCAAACTAGTGGTTTGCCTGGCTTTTAATCAATTGGCTCCTTGTGCCGCTACTGGTTACCTATCACCTCCTTATTCCAACTCTGCTCCCACCAATGGATCGCCATAGATTCTTTTCTCATAACCTGTTTTTTTATAGCCTCTAAGTCTAGGCTCGCTTTGTTTGTACCCTTCTTGATCCAGTTGCCAGGCAAAGGATAAAAAAACGAAGCTGGGAAAACAATATCTCTATAATCTCTATTCCCGTGTAAAAAAATCATTCTCGTTAGAAGTCCCGGACCTTTATTTGCTATGGAATCCCATTTATTTTTTAACTTTTCAGGTTTGGCCATATTTTCTATACAGGCTCTTACTATAGGGTGGCCAGGAATAGACGCTATAAGACCATTCGCAACACAGAAGAAGCAATCAAGTGGCATGAGTCCTGTATAAAAATCATAACACCGATTTAACAAATCAAACATTTCAGGTTTTATACATTCAAAATCGGTATCAATATAAACACCACCCTCTCTATATAAAATCTCTAAACGTAAAATATCTGATCGCGCTCCCATATTTTTTTCCTTATAATAGAGCTCTCTATTAATCATAAGAAACTCTTCAGCTTCTTTATCCATCCATAGCTTATACGTCCAGCCTGGAATATTTTTCCAACTCTCAGCCCAAATCTTGTACTGGGCTGGCATCGGTCTTGGCCCAACCCATATTTGATGAAATACTCTTGGGATTCTGTAATCACTATTTGGCTGAATAGTAGAAAGTTTATTTTGAGAGTAGAGGTTTTCCCAAAACTTCCAGGCCGTGAGTGGTCGGCATTGTTTATAAAGAAATTGAAAAAATCGAACCTGAGTTTTACGAAATTTACTCATCACGTTTTTATAATAGGCATTCATATACGAATCACCCTTACCCATTGAAATATGAAAATCTGGTGAATAGTCTTCCATGTTTACAGCAATTAACTGCGTACATATAAAAAAAACTATCCCAATAACACGAATTGTTTTAAGCATTTTTTTCCCTCTTTTCAAAATTCTTCCCTCAATATTAAAATTTAACTCTATTCAGCGGCAAGATCCTACTATTGTTTATTTGCCTTTTTCTATCCAACTCATTTCCGACCAGTGGATCGCCATAGATTCTTTTTTCATAACCCGTTTTTTTATAGCCTCTAGGTCTAGGCTCGCTTTGTTTGTACCCTGCTTGATCCATGTGTCAGGCAAAGGATAAAAAAACGAAGCCGGGAAAACAATATCTCTATAATCTCTATTCCCGTGTAAAAAAATCATTCTCATTAGAAGCCCCGGACCTTTATTTGCTATGGAATCCCATTTATCTTTTAACTTTTCAGATTTGGCCATATTTTCTATACAAGCTCTTACTGTTGGGTGGCCAGGAATAGTTCCTATAAGCGCATTCGCAACACAAAACCAGCAGTCGAGAGGCATGAGTCCTGTATAAAAATCATAACACCGATTTAATAGATCAAACATTTCAGGTTTTATACATTCAAAATCTGTATCAATATAAACTCCACCCTCTCTATACAAAATTTCTAAACGTAAAATGTCCGATCGCGCTCCCATATTTTTTTCCTGAAAATAAAGCTCTCTATTGATCATAAGAAACTCCTCAGCTTCTTTATCCGTCCAAAGCTTATAGGTCCAGCCTGGAATATTTTTCCAACTCTCAGCCCAAATTTTGTACTGGGCTGGCATCGGCCTTGGCCCAACCCATATTTGATGAAATACTCTTGGGATTCTGTAATCAATATTTGGCTGAATAGTAGAAAGTTTATTTTGAGAGTAGAGGTTTTCCCAGAACTTCCAGGCCGTGAGTGGTCGACATTGGCCATAAAGAAATTGAAAAAAATCGCCCTTAGGTTTACGAAATCTACTCATCGCTTTTTTATAATAGGCATTCATATACGAATCACCCTCACCCATTGAAATAGGAAAATCTGGTGAATAATCTTCAGCATTTACAGCAATCAACTGACTGCATACAAAAATAACTGCTCCAAGAACATGAATTGTTCTAAGTATTTTTTTCCTCTTCATCGTTCCCCATTTTAAAACTCTTCCCTCAATATTACAATTTAACTCTATTCAACGGCAAGATCCTACTATTGTTTACTTGCCGTTTCCTATCCAACTCTTTTCCCACCAATGGATCGCCATAGATTCTTTTTTCATAACCTGTTTTTTGACAGCTTCTAAGTCTAGAGTTCTTTTTTTTGTGCGCTTCTTGATTTTCTGAAGCCATATGGAAGGCAGAGGATAAAAAAATGAAGCCGGAAAAACAATATCTCTAGAATCTCTATTCCCGTGTAAAAAAATCATTCTTGTTAGAAGCCCCGGACCTTTATTTGCTATGGAATCCCATTTATCTATTAACTTTTCAGATTTGGCCATATTTTCTATACAAGCTTTTACCACAGGATGGCCAGGGATAGACCCTATAAGTCCATTAGCAACACAGAACCAGTAATTAAGAGGAAGGAGCCCTGCATAAAAATCATAACACCGATTTAATAGATCAAACATTTCAGGCTTTATACATTCAAAATCTGTATCAATATAAACTCCACCCTCTCTATACAAAATTTCTAAACGTAAAATGTCCGATCGCGCACCCATATTTTTTTCCTGAAAATAAAGCTCTCTGTTGATCATAATAAACTCCTCAGCTTCTTTATTCGTCCAAAGCTTATAGGTCCAGCCTGGAACATTTTTCCAACTCTCAGCCCAAATTTTGTACTGAGCTGGCATCGGTCTTGGACCAACCCATATTTGATGAAATACTCTTGGGATTCTGTAATCACTATTTGGCTGAATAGTAGAAAGCTTATTTTGAGATCTGTAAGTAATGCCGGGCTGAATAGTAGAAAGCTTATTTTGAGATCTGTAAGTAATGCCGGGCTGAATAGTAGAAAGCTTATTTTGAGAGTAGAGGTTTGCCCAAAACTTCCAGGCCTCAGACGGCAGGCATTGGCCATAAAGAAATTGGAAAAAATGATCCTGAGGCTTACGAAATTTACTCATCGCTTTTTTATAATAGGCATTCATATACGGATCGCCCTTACCCATTGAACTATGAAAATCTGGTGAATAATCTTCGATATTTACAGCAATCAACTGATTGCATATAAAAATAATTGCTCCAATAACATGCATTGTGCCAAGCATTTTCTCCCTCCCTACCAGATTTTCAAATTCCGTAATGATTGACACTAATCTAAGGAACCATAAATTAACATATTTATCCGGTCCCATTCTCAATAAGTACATCTACATATCTCATAAAGAAACTACGTATTGCAGTTCCTTGGTTTTTAATATAGCAAATAGGCTTCGGCTATATCAATATGTTGTGTAGAAAGATTTTAATCTTATAAGAATCATCCCTTCCTGTAGCATTGAGTGAGTATTAATAAAGTGCACCCCATTGGCAAGACCATTTTTTCCCTAAATTAAGATATATTTTCCCTCACATTTGCATAACACCATTTTGCTTTTGACTATATATCTCTGCCGGGATTTTATATCCTAGGCTCTGATTGAGGTGGACCCCAAACGTTGGACAAAAATTGACCGAGAATAAGCTAGTTTTGCAAGCCCAAAATTATTTAAATTGATGCCTTCTTTTGCTCATTCATCATCTCCAATTGTAATTTATATTTAAGCTCTTTTTAAGCAAAAATCGTTGCTTTTGATATGGACCTCCCTTCCGTATAAATTTCATGTGGAGTTTTATAATTAAGTGACTGGTGCTGCCTTTCATGGTTATAGAACTTAAAGTATCTTTCTAAACTAGCTTTTACATCTTGAGCTGTATTGTAATCTTTTAAATACACTTCCTCATATTTTACTGAACGCCAAAGTCTCTCAACAAAGATATTATCAAAAAACTCGCCCCTTGCCATCCATGCTAATCGCGATCGGCTGTCTCTGCAAAACGCCTATAAAGGCATTTGAAGTAAATTGAGAGCCTTGATCAGTATTAAAAATTTCTGGGCAGCTTATTTCTAGAGCTGCTTCTAAAGC
>SDBV01013901.1_pt1 | contig 10197 bp, 9 predicted proteins | sample 2277081 | NCBI WGS metagenome assembly SDBV01 (sample SAMN10402039, study PRJNA504765) | marine sediment metagenome | isolation source: marine sediment core GS10_PC15, 223 cmbsf | place: Arctic Ocean: Southern Knipovich Ridge | collected 2010 | reverse complement strand
GAGACGAAGTATTCTCTGGCAAACTGGGTTGACGTCACCGAGCGCAAGCGAGCAGACGAAAAGCTGCAGGAGCTTTACCAACATGAAAAAGACCTGAGGCAGGAACTGGAGGCGGAAATAAACAAAAGAATCGAATTCACCAGAGCATTGGTGCACGAGCTAAAAACCCCGCTTACTCCGGTGTTAGCTTCAAGCGAGTTGCTGGTTGAAGAACTCAAAGAGGAATCCTTGCTGGGCTTGGCGACGAACATTAAGCGGGGTGCCTCCAATTTGAATAGGAGGATTGATGAGCTTCTTGACCTGGCAAGGAGTGAGATAGGTGTGCTCCGGCTGAATCCCAAACCAGTAGACCCGATGCAGCTGCTCCAGGGGATAGCTAGTGATGAGACACCGGTGGCCTTGAGCAATGAGCAATCACTGAGCTTGGATTTGCCCCCTTCCCTTCCCGTGGTCTGGGCTGATGAAGACCGTTTACGACAAGTTGTGCACAATCTTATTAACAACGCCTTCAAATTTACTCCTGCAGAAGGAAAAATCACACTGAGAGCTAGGGATGACGGTGCTAATCTGATAGTAGAAGTTCAGGATACGGGTCGCGGGATAAGTGAGGAGGAGCAGCAGCGGCTGTTCCAGCCTTATCACCGGCTGGTAAGTGATAGAGAGCGTCTTAGTGGACTGGGGTTGGGGTTGGTTCTCTCAAAGAAATTGGTGGAGCTTCACGGAGGACAGATATGGGTGAAAAGCCGGAAGGGTAAAGGTAGTACATTCGGCTTTTCAGTGCCTTTAGAAGCCGCCGGTCAGAGAGAAAAAGGCGATGAAACAGGAGGGAAATTATGAAAATCCTTATTATTGAGGATGACCAGGAAATCGTAGAGGCTGTTTCCCTGGCCTTTCAGATACGCTGGCCTGAAGCTGGCTTGGTCTCCACTCATCTGGGAGAAAAGGGGGTAGAGCTGGTGGAGAGCGAAAGTCCTGATGTTGTCATTCTTGACCTGGGGCTGCCTGATATAAGCGGCTTCGATGTATTGAAGCAGATACGCCTTTTTTCTGCCGTCCCCATCCTCATCCTGACTGTCAGGGCGGAGGAAGCCGATATAGTCAAGGGGCTGGAGTGGGGAGCAGACGATTATGTGGTTAAACCTTTTCGGCAATTAGAGCTTCTGTCACGTATAAAGGCCTTGACACGCAGAGGAGGCCCTTTAGTTGAAGAAACCCCCCTGACTTGTGGACAGCTGCGTTTTGACCCTTCTACAGGACAGCTATTTTATGGTGAAAAGGAGATAAGTCTCACTCCTACCGAAGGCCGTATTCTTCATCGCCTGATGAAAAATGCCGGTCAAGTGATAACCCATTCTAATCTTGCAGAAACGGTGTGGGGTGATGATTACCCGGAGGCTGCAGGCAGTCTCAAGGTTTATATTCGGCGCCTGCGGGAAAAACTTGAAGCCGACCCGAGTCACCCACAGATTATCCTTACTAAGGCTGGTATAGGATACTTACTGGTAAAACCAGACCGGCCTTATTCCAAATAGCTCCCACTACGAGTTATATTGAGTGAAAAGTATCCTCGTAAGATGAGGGACTGCCTTGTCTAATGGGATATTATTGCCCTCATACTTGGTTGTCTGCTCTTGTTCCATTGTAACTTCTTTGTAACCTCTTTGTAACTTTTCCTTAACGTTTCTCGGCTGGTCTTAACCAGTTTTTAACTTCAGGGGCGTAGACTATAGCATTAGAGATGGAAATGAGAATACTGGCGTTTGGAAGTGAGATAATGACACGAAGGCTGACTGCCTCCTTGACTGGAGACGGAATTGAGGTGGTGGGTCTCTCTGAAATGCGGGAGGCGGTAGCATTACTGAAACAGGAAAGGTTTGACCTGGCCGTAGTAGACAGCTTGATAGGGGAAGCTGGTGCGTTCTGCCATTGTGTCAACGAGCTAAGGTTTGTTCCAGTTGCATTAGTGATAAGAGAGGCGCTAGTGGATTGGAAGAAACTGCAGCCTTTAGGCGCCGATGGCTTTATACCCGACTGGGTAGGGCGAGCCGAGATGACAGCACGTTTAAGAGCTATAGTACGCCGCTGGAGTTGAGAAAGATAGTCCAGCCGCATTTCCTGCCTTCTATCATCTTTTAGACATTTAGCCAGAGTTGTTCGTAACCCTCAATTTTCTCCCATCGCTATCAGCCGGCCTCAACAAATTCCTCATCGTCGCTTCCATAAATACAGGCTGATGCTCTCCCCAATTTGACAAGGCGTTATTCCCTGCCGTGACCCAACTCAGGGTTTGTAAGGCACCCCAGGCAGGCTATTTTAACTCTTGACTGGCGGCAGGGTTATGGCGTATCCTTGTACTTAATCCACATACCTAGGCTGACTAGGTGCAGACAGGGAATGTCATAGGGAACATTGGTGTAGTGGAATTATTTTATCCTGTATCGTTAGCTGTCCTGGCATTTTGGTTAGGTGCCTGCCCCTTTTCGGTGTGGATTGGGCGGTGGTTCCTGGATAAAGATATAAGGGAATATGGAGACGGTAATCCCGGCGCAATCAATGTTTTCCGAGCGGGAGGTCGTAAGTCTGGTTGCCTTGCTCTTATTCTGGACATGGCCAAAGGCGTGCCTTTCGTGGTTATGGCACACGCATTCTTTGGATTTTCAATCATAGTAGTTATGGCAGTGGCACTGAGTGCGATATTGGGACACGCCTTCTCCCCCCTGCTTGGATTCAAAGGCGGGAAGTCGCTAGCCGTTACTGCCGGCGTCCTTTTAGCATTGCCTCAATATGAGATGCTGGTTTCACTCCTTATCTTCATGTTCTTAGGTTTTCTCTTCATAAAAAGTGACGCCTGGACGGTGATGCTTGGAGTGGCAGGCTCATTGGCTTATCTCATAGCTACTAAGGGGAGCTCATGGGAACTACTGTTTATGCTGTGTGTGCTCGTGGTATTAGCAGTAAAACATTTTGACGATTTAAAAACTATTCCTGGAATTAGGGGAAGATTCGTTGGCTGGCTCCAATCAAGGAGACGGGAAACTTAAGTTCCCAATAACGGGAGTGAGAGTATGCTATATCAGATAATAATAGCCGCTGGCCTGGTTAGCTTTATGCTTAATCTTATCCTCAATTTGAGAAGCCTCAAGACGCCGCGTAGTGATAGTAAAATAGCTGAGCCAGCACCTCTCATCTCTGTCCTTATCCCGGCAAGGAATGAAGAGACAAACGTAGAGACCTGCCTGGAGTCCCTGCAGAAGCAGGACTACCCCAATTTTGAGATTTTAGTGCTGGATGATAACTCCTCGGATAACACGGCAAACATTGTGGAGCAGGTAGCCGCTGCGGACGACCGTATCCGACTGATTAGAGGCGAACCCCTTCCCGAAGGCTGGGCAGGTAAACCCTTTGCCTGCTATCAGCTGGCTAAGGAGGCCAGAGGTTCCTGGCTACTGTTTGTTGACGCCGATACCATACATGCTGCTCATATGTTACGCAGTGTGCTTGCCCTAGCTCTCAAGTTTAGACCTTCCCTGCTCTCTGGATTTCCCCGCCAGCTGGCCACTTCGCTACCGCAGAAGATAGCAATCCCGGTATTGTACTTTGTCATCCTCAGCTGGTTACCGCTGTGGTGGCTCCAGCGCTCCAGAGAATCCAGGCCATCGCTGGCCATCGGTCAGTTTCTTCTCTTTCCTGAAGATGAATACTGGCGTATTGGGGGACATAAGGCAGTAAAATCGAGGATACTGGAGGATGTCTGGCTGGGGATTGAAGTGAAGCGACATGGCGGCCGACAAATAGCTGTTGATTTATCCCCGGTGGTCTCATGCCATATGTACCGGAGCCTGGGGGAGATGTGGGAGGGATTCATCAAGTGGATTTATTCAGTGGCGGCGTTATCCCGATTGGCGCTGGTAGGTCTGATGGTAGCCGGCTACATTTTCTTTTTAGCCCCGTTCTACTGGCTTTGGAATGAATTATTTGTGGTGGCTACTCCCACTGGTTGGGGCTCCGTTATTATTTTTCAGGTAGCTGTGATACTGGTTATGCGCTGGCTGTTGGATAGACATTTCAAGGAGCCGGTTGTTTCGGCTTTCCTGCATCCGGTTGGGTTCTCATTCCTTTTTCTAGCCGCTATCTACGCCGGTTCACGGCAGGCAGTCGGTGCTGGTATTCGCTGGAAGAAGCGGCTGTACCGCAGAAAATCGCTTGTGGAGTAGAGATAGTTCGTGAGGCTTAGTCGATGGTGACCACCAAGGCCACAGACTAAGGCTGGGAATTCCGGCTGCTTCTATTGGTAAATCGTCAGCGAAAATGGTACCGTTTCATTATGCCCATGCGCTCGTCTTTATTTGGGGAGGGTTGACAGGGGGTTAGAAGTGGAACTATACTGAAGTCCGTAAATTTGTCTTAAAAACAATAGACGCCAGGTCAGGGAGAATGGGGGAGATGAACAAAGGGCAAAAAATGACCCAAACCAGGGTGTTCCGGTTCGACCCTGCAGTAGATAAGGAGCCCAGGTATGAAACTTACCCGGCTCCTTTTGAAGGGCGTACAGTATTAGATGTGCTTAAATACATTTATGAAAATCACGATTCCACCCTGTCTTTCAGACTTGGCTGCGCTGGGGCCGGGCAGGCGCGTTGTGGAGCCTGTGCCGTGTTAGTCAATGGCACACCAGCACTCAGCTGTAAAAAGTTGGCTGAGGAAGGAATGACCATAGAACCGCACCCCAGGTTTGAAGCTATAAAGGACCTGGCCCTTGATTTTGACAGGGAGAAGGAGAGGGTTATTGAAACAACAATACGAGTTAAGATAACGGTCAATCCGGAGAAATGTGACGGGTGCCGTGATTGTGTTTTAATTTGTCCTGTAAAGGTCTACGAAGTACAGAAAAGCGGTGGAAGGGCTATTGCGGTTCCGGTTGATATCGGGAGCTGCTGTGGCCTGACGTGTAATCAGTGTGCTATGTTTTGCAAGAACAGCGCCATAAAAATAGAGGCTATTACGTGAGGTAGGGAAGTGCCAGAAGAAAATTCCATTGAAACCGATGTTCTAATAATTGGTGGTGGCATAGCCGGAATCAGAGCCGCGATAGAAGCCTCTCATGGTGGTACCACTGTAATTTTGGCTAACAAAGGTTATTTAGGGCAAGACGGTGCTGTGGTCTGGATGGCCGGCGGAGGATACCAGGCTGCTCTATATCCACCTGATAGCATTGAACAACATGTGAGAGATACCATTCAAGCTGGTAAATATCTGAGCAACCAGGACCTGGTATATACATTTCTGAGTCTGGCGCCACAGAGTATTCGTGACCTGGCCAGATGGGGAGTAAGGTGGAGGAAGAAGGAGGGAAAGTATGCCCAAATCCGCATGCCGGGAGAAACCTACGGTAGGTGCATGCTCCATGCTAGAAGCGGCGAGCATCTGGGAGGTGAATACCGGAAGGCACTTCCCCGCCAGGTAAGACTGCAAAAAAATGTTAAGAGCATGAACGATATCTTCATCATAGACCTTCTTAAGAATGGAGATACTGTAGTCGGTGCCGTGGGGCTGGATATTAGAGATGGCCAATTCAGGGTGGTTAAGGCTAAGTCAACCATACTGGCTACCGGTGGCTTTATGGATTGCTTCGAATTCACGACAGCCAATCCTACCGTGACCGGAGATGGACACGGAATGGCTTATCGGGCAGGAGTTCGGATGACAGGTATGGAGTTCATTCAATTCTTTCCTGCCGCGGTTCTTTGGCCAGCCAACCTGTACCGGGATAATTACCCCTACGCTCTTATTTATGAATTGTACGGGATACTCTACAACAGACTGGGTGAGAGGTTTATGGAAAGATACTACCCGGTGGAGAAAGACTTTGTCCCGAGAGAAGCCATGTCCCGAGCTATTGCCAGAGAGGTCAGGGAAGGACGGGGCTCACCCCACGGAGGGGCTTATCTCTCCTTTAGACACCTGCCTAAGAACCTGATAAATGCTTATCTCGAAGAATGTGGGGATAACATGTTTTTCCAGGGCCTGAGGGAGGCTGGAGTTGATATTCGGGAAGATGCTATAGAGATAGGCCCAGCGGCTCACTATGTCCAGGGTGGCTGCTGGATTAATGAGCTGTGTGAAACCAACCTGCCCGGACTTTACGCTGCCGGTGAAGTGGGCTCAGGTGGGAAAGACGGCGCTGATAGGTTAGCCGGGAATGCCTTACCCTTCTGTATGGGCATGGCCTATGTAGCCGGAAGAGAAGCAGCCAATAGAGCCAGGACGATAGCCATGCCGGAAGTTGACAAGGCTCAGGTAGAAGCTATATGTAATGAGGCCTCAGCCCCGCTCAAGCGGGAGGACGGTATCAGACCGATGGAGCTAAAGAGGCAAATCCGGAGACTCATGTCAAGCTATATGTTGTTTGGCAGAAAGAGGGAAGAGCTCGAGGCCGGGGTTAAGGAATTGGAAAATATGCGGAATGAGATGCTTCCCAGACTATGGTCATTGGCCAAGACAGAGAGATTTAACCTGGAGTGGGTTGAGGCTTTAGAGACTAGAAACATGCTGAATGCTGCTGAAATGGCCACGAGGTGTGCTTTAATGAGAACGGAGAGTCGGGGGCTTCACGAGAGAGCTGATTATCCTGACGCAAGCCCTGAATGGCTTAGGCATATCATCGTAAGTAATGTAGGTAACCAAATGCAGCTGGCCACGGAGCCGGTTATATTCTCCCATGAAAAACCTCCGGAGTCGCCCAAAGCTTAAGAATCCCCCTGAAACTTCGAGAGGAGAATCCACTAGACAGGGCCAAGCCATCCTCAATAATGCTGTGGGCTTTGGTCGAATCTTATAGTTACCGATACAGCGCTGATGAGTCTAGTTACCTTGACAAAGCAGATGGGCTATGTTACCTTTTGGGCGCATATAGTAATAAATTGTAAGCAGGATGTGTCATACGGAGCTTACCAGAGAGTATCTATGTAAGCTAAGGAGGGGGTAATGAGACAAGAAAGATGTGACTGGAGAGCCAGAATCGGTGTCCTTTCCGCAGCTTGTTGCCCCAACCAAACATGCGAATGGGCCGGGCTTCTTCCCGACGGCGTGACTTTTCATGAAGCAATAATGGGACTTGTTGAGAACAATCCGGAGCAACTCCTTGAGTTGAAGCAGAAGGCAGTAACTGAAGCCAAAAAGCTTGCTGATGGGTTAATGGATATCATCCTCTTTGCCTGTACATCAGGTTCTTTTATTGGTGGTCCTGGTTACGACCAGAGTATCATTAAGGAGCTAGAGACTGCCACTGGTATACCCTCAACTACCACATCCACCTGTGTTTTGACTGCCTTTGCTGATTTGGGGGTGAAGAAGATAGCACTCATTGGACCCTATATTGAAGAGGTCTTGGATACCGAGGTTCAGTTTTTCCAGGAACACGGTATCGACACCCTATATGTAAAAGGGCTGGGGTATCGTGGGAATAAGGACTTCACCCGCCTGCATGAGCAGCCTCAGCTCTTCTACTCCCTGGCTAAGGAAGCCTGCCGGTCAGCCCCGGATGCAGATTGTATATTTATTACCTGTATGGCTTCGCCGTCAAGGAAGATGATAGATATACTGGAGCAAGAGACAGGAAAACTGGTCATGTCAAGCCAGTCAGCCTCCCTCTATGGCGTGTTAAAGCAGTTGGGCATTAGAGAGCCAATTGAAGAATTCGGGCGATTGGGGAGGATGCTGGGGGAAAGCTAGCCCGGGCATAAAAATCAACAATCAACCTGGCTGATTGCGTGGCAAGCTAAATTCACGGATTGTTAGGTGATTATTATTATGATAAGGAGGTTACCATGGAAGGTTCGTCAGGGGTGCGGTTGAAGGTATTAAATCCGGCGGGTGTGGTTGAGAAGGTAGATAAAAAGACTTTGGCTTCCCGTCCTGGTTCCCTGGATGGCAAAAAGATAGGGCTGGTCTTCAACTTGAAGACGGGAGGGGATATTTTACTGACCAGGACCGTTGAATTATTGAAAGGGCGGTTTAAGGATGTAGAGGTTAAATGGTTTAACCGTGCCTGCTGCGTGGCGCCACCCGAAGGCTATATTGATAACGCAGCCAGTTGGAGTGATGTCGCTGTAGCCGCAGCAGCTGACTGAGGGTCCTGTACATCGTGGCTTGTCCACGACTGCATTGCTCTGGAAGAACAGGGTGTACCCACCATTCTTTTTGCGGATGGGCCCTTTGCCAAGTTAGCCAAGGCGGTGACTAAAAGTAAGGGGGCGCCAGAACTGCCGGTAGCTGACGTACCAGCGCCAATAAGCGGGCTGGGTGAGGAGAAAAACCGTGACAGCGTTGACGCCGTCATAGACAACATTGTCTCTGCCCTGACGAAGCCCATAAAGGAAGGGTCAGGAGAAGAAAAGGTCATTGGAGAAGTTATCACGGTTATGGGTAAGGATTATCCCCAGGCCGTGGAGAATATGAATGATGTATTCATGGCTAGAAAGTGGGGAGACGGGTTACCATTAATACCCCCCACCGAGGAAGCTGTCGATAGGATGCTGAAAGGAACGAGCCGTTCTCCTGATGGTGTGGTAGGCATACTGGAACACAGAAAAGGCATAGCCACTGTAAAAATAGTCGCCGTTAACGCAGTGATGGCAGGATGTAAGCCTGAGTATTTACCAGTGGTACTGGCAGCCGTGAAGGCGGTAACAGAGCCAGCATACAACCTCTATGGAGTACAAGCGACCACAGCACCGGCCATTCCATTGCTGATGGTAAACGGGCCGATACGCAACGAACTGAATATCCATTCCGCTATGGGCTCTTGGGGACCGGGACACCCGGCTAATGCCACTATCGGTCGTGCTTTTAACCTGGTCATGACAACTGCCGGAGGGCGTGCTGAAACATCCATGTCATCAGTGGCAGACCCGGGTAGATTTACCTGGTGTATTGGTGAAAATGAGGAGGAACTCCCGCCTGGATGGGAGCCCATGCATGTTGAGAAAGGGTACAAGCCTGAAGAAAGCACCGTTACGGTAATGAACGTCCATTGGAGGAGCCCGATACATGGTTTCTTTGCGCCAACTACAGATGAAGAAGCTATCGAGCATGTCAGTAAAACTATAAGTGAGCAAGAGCCTCACTGGTACGGAGAAGGTTTGCTGGTGCTGCTGCCGGAGATAGCTGCCCAGCTAGCCAGGAAGGCACCGACGAAGGCTGAGCTCAAAAAGATTTTGCTAGTGAGTACCCGGGTGCCCTGGAGAGAACTTAAGCAAAGACAACAGGCCAGGGTAGGTGACTTCCCACCGAAGGGTTTTGAGATGCCCAGCGACGACACTATGCTGTCGCCAATCCTTAGCCAGCCCGAAGATATCAATATTATTGTCACGGGAGGAGCCGGCAGGCATTCCTATTTCTTGTACCCATGGATAAGGACACATACCGTAACCTCACCTATAGATGAATGGAAGTGATGGGTCTAAGAGGATAACACGGTAAAACGGGGGCATGGTATATGTTTGACTATGAAGTGGTAATCATTGGCGGTGGCCCAGCTGGATTGACAGCAGGGCTGTACCTCGGTCGAGCGAAACGCCGAACCATACTGTTGGGGAAGGAAATCTTTGAGGGAACGGTAGTAAATATTGAGTGGATAGAAAACTACCCTGGGTTTGCCGATGGGGTTGCCGGTGCTCAGCTTATTCCGGAAATGGTGACCCAAGCCACCAAATACGGTCTGCAGATTGAGCCAGCCGAGGTTGCAGGGATTGAGCTTTATAAAGACTGCCGGTGGGTAAAGTGTGCTGACGGGTCAGGTTATACGACCTCGGTAGTGATTGTAGCCGGAGGTACTTATCATAAAAGGTTGGATGTCCCCGGTGAAGAAAAGCTCAGGGGGAAGGGTATATTTAACTGTGCTCTATGTGACGGGGGAAAATTTGCAGAACGAGTGGTGGCAGTATGTGGCGGTGGAGACGCTGGTCTCACTGAGGCCCTTTATATGACGAAGCTGGCGTCTAAAGTCATTGTTGTGGAGTTAATGCCGTCACTCACTGCCAGTGCGGTTCTTCAAGAGAGAGCTTTAGCTAACTCGAAGCTGGAGATTCGGACAGGGGTAAAGGTTGAAGCCATAGCTGGTGAGAATCAAGTTGAGGGGATTGGACTCGTAGATGCCGGGGGGCAAAGAGAAACTTTAAAAGTGGACGGTGTCCTGGT
>SDBV01013900.1_pt1 | contig 10197 bp, 12 predicted proteins | sample 2277081 | NCBI WGS metagenome assembly SDBV01 (sample SAMN10402039, study PRJNA504765) | marine sediment metagenome | isolation source: marine sediment core GS10_PC15, 223 cmbsf | place: Arctic Ocean: Southern Knipovich Ridge | collected 2010 | reverse complement strand
TGGAGGTAGGATAGGATAGAAAGGTCCCTACGGCTAGCACTACGAAACCTACTACTACTAGAACTCTTTTCATTAGTAATCCTCTAACTCCTTGGAAAACGCAATTACAGTATCCCAAAATAGTCTCCTCTCCGCAACTAAGTGTAGTCCAAACTTACTACAAACCTCAACTAACTCCTCTTTAGTAAACTCTTTACTATGTAGAGAACCATGCAGTATTCTCTCTACCAACTTACCATACCAAACCCCGTAATCCGGAAATGAAATTACCGCTCTTCCAGTCTCACTCATTAGTCCAACTACTAGTGAAACTGCTTTATCTAATTCACTGGACCCTAAGTGCTCTAGTACCTCGTTACACAGAACAACCTCAAACTTCTCATCTAACTGGATCTTAGTGATATCTCCAACTAGAAGCGTTGCTACCGAGTGCTTCTGCATAAAAGCGACCTTCTCTGGCTCAATCTCAACTCCCACTACCCTAGAATGGAACATATTAAGAATAGGAGAGCTTCCACACCCCAAGCTAATCAGACTATCAGGGCTACCCGCTAGTTCCTTAATGAAGCTACCCATCCGTCTCTTCCAGAACCTTTTAACCAGATTCAGACTAGTCCACTCCCACCAATCAAAATCAGCATCCTCGTTATTGTGGCCTAGATTCCAGATCTTGTTTAGATACCAACTAAGCTTTCTCACTCTTAATCTCCTAAAAAACCTATAAGATAAGTAGACCAGGCATCCACCGATAGTAGCCAGGGCGAAAACTAGCATCCAGTTCTTGTTAGTAAGTTCAAAGACTCTCCACATTCTAGTTAGGTTATAACTTCTGGCCATCAAGGTACGTACTGGAAAGTACCAAATAACTAGCCCCAGAACACTACCTATTAGAAATAAGACTGATAGAACTTTCCTTATCATCCCAAGGTCCCTCACTTGTACCGAAATAGATATCTATACTAGGATTTAGTCTACACATTTCCTCTAAGAAGGCTTCGTGGTTCCACCATCCAGTGTTTTCTCCATATGGACTTAAGTCCTCAGGTAATAGAATACCTTTAGACCACAACTCCTTTCTAATGTTATCTTGATTGTCCCCTTTCCACCAAATAAATCCGATTGGCAAGTGGTTAAAAGTTCTTTCTCTGAATCTCAGATAGTAGTTAGTCATACTCTCCACATCTAAAGTTGTTATCAAGAGAGTATCAGGATTTAGTCCAGTAGTTTGGCTATACTCTACTATCTGGGTATAGGCCTGTCTGAATACTGTAGGCTCCGGATCGATTGTCCTTCCTATATCGTAGGTCTGGAAGTTCACTCCTACCATTATTAGAGGAGCAAGTAGAAATACTGGTAGCAGCTTCCTATAGGAGAAATTCCCAGCTCCTAGTCCAACTAGAATCGCCATAAAGGCAACTGGAAAAGCTAAGTAGCAGGTCCATCCTGAGACATTTGAGAAGAAATAGTGCCCTGCAGACCCTATTGTAATAATACCAATTAGAATTACTTCTGGACTTCTCTTTAGGAAAGGTAGTAAGGCCAGACCTGTCCCAACTGACACTACCATCACTGGGATGAAGTCTCTTAGCTTATCCCCAGTCATACTAAGAGGTAATCCTCCAATTAAAGCTAGTCCTCTAAAATTAGCTACACCGGGATCAGCCCAAGGACCATAAGATAGATAGGTTTGCAGGTAGGTCAGAAGACCTAAACTCATTATTCCTATCACTGTAGTTAGTTGTTTTCCACTTCTAGTCTTATAAAAGATATATCCCAGTAGAGGAATGATAGCAAAGCCTACCAGATGATGTGCCCCCAGACTAAGTGCTCCAATACTTGCAGTAATATAGTAGTGTCCAGTAAGGGTAAAGTAAGTCATCGCAACTGCTAGTAGTATAGTAAAAGTATAAACCTCTGGAATTACTGACTGGGTCCAAAATATGAAGGCGCCAGCACAAGTAGCTGACCCTATATAAGGTGCCATCTCCTTAGCAAACTTTTTTCTCAGTAGGTCTCGGAGTTTAGAATAACTAAAAGTCATACCTTCACCCATCTTTCCGTAGAAGGAAAGTATTGAAGGAGGTCCTACCAAGTGACTGGTTATAAGGTATACAAAGATACAAGTTCCTACTGAGGATAAAGCACTCAATAATCCTAAGTTCCAGAACTCATTAAAAGGTAACCTCTCAAAGACCCATCCCAACATAATATAAGTAGGGTATCCACCTAAAGGTGCTGCCCACATATTCTTAGCACAGGGAACCCACCAGAACATATCCCCTGCCTGTGAGACATAAGTCATATCAGGGGCAACTCCAAGTAGATACACTACTAGGATTGCACCAAAGAATAGGATTTGCTTCCAATACTTAATCACTTTACCTCTCTACCAGTATAGCCCACTCTCTCTCGGGCAACTTTATCTATCCTAGCAATCATATCTAGAGTAAGACCTTCCTCCCTAGCCTGTCTTTTAAGCTCCCTAATAAGAGATCTAGAAACAGAATCTCTGGACTGAAGAGTAAGTGCATAATAAGAAGCGCCTAACTCCCTAAACAGGTCCTTAACATTAAACTCCTCCCAGTTTATAGGTTCCTCAACTGGTCCCCAAGTAATCTCAACTGGATACTTAATATGTCCAAGTTCATGCCGAATAGTCCTCCCCAAAGACTCAGATTTTCTGGAAGGAGAGCCCCTTCTTAGAGCTATCTCTCCAGTCTTCTCATCTGCAAGACCTAAGATAGGTCTATCCTCTTCCTCCGGAGTCATATATCTAAGTTTAGTCACTTTTCATCCTCTCTCCACTTCCTAGATACCTTTAAAAGTCCTATTTTATATCCACTAGGGGACGTAATCTTAGTATAGTGTCTCTTAAAAGGCAATTCTGTATAGAACCTATCTGGATGACCCCAGAGTAGGGAAGTTAACCTAGTCTCAAACTCTCTCCTACTAGATACAAGACCTTCTCTCTCTGCTTCTTTATAGAGAATGTCTACATCCTGGTAATCAGATGCATACTGCTCTAGGAAATCCATTAAAACTAAATCTTCCATCTTACTCCTCCCAAAAGAATAGAATCTGCTTCCAATACTTAGTCATACTTAAAACCCCCTGCAAATTCCTGTGCTCTCTGGGAGTAGGTCCAAAAAGAATCTCCAGAACAATTATACTGTACTCTAGGAGGAACAAACTCTAGCATGCAGTAGTAAAGTAGTATAATAATTATTCCAAGGAATAAAACCTGCTTCCAGCATGTACTTATCTCAGGCATCTACATCATATCCTCTCTCCAATACTCCGGGTCCTAGAATATCCTTAACTGGACCTAGATCTAAGAAGTCAAATTCTATATACAAATTAGGGTCTCTCGGAAGTTTCTTCCTCATTGGCTTATGGGGAGGAGTCTCTCTATGAAACATTCTCCACTGGACTCCAGACTGGTTTAACAGTTTAGTAATGTCTAGAAAGTCCTCCATAGAGCTAGTCTTTATTAGGCACTTCTCTCTTCCAGTACTCTCAACTGATACTACAGAACCTCTAGGAGTCCTGCGTACTAGTTTCCATCTCTCTGCCATTCTACTCCTCACCAAAGAATAGGATTTGCTTCCAATACTTGCTTATCACAAGGTCTCCCTGTAGTCCCGGAATAAGTTCTCTGCCCGAGAGATTGTACTTCTAGAAATACCTCTCTTAAGAGCAGTTTCTCTAACTATCCTAACTGCCTGTTCGGCTGATAAGTCGTCATAATCCAGTACCAGACCTACTATTAGAGCGTATAAGTACTTAGACGTAGCCAGTCTGGTCTTTCCCCTAAACTCAGCATCAATTTCCCTCTTAGCTTGCAATTCAGGGGTTTCAGATTTCCCAGGCTTAGTTCCTTTTTCGAGGTGCTCTATGTAGTGGGCTAGTTCATGCCTAATGTCATCTCTAGCATCTGGACCTAGAGTATAGTCCTTTTCTGTAAACTTCAGAACATCCTTCCTTGGGATTAGGATAGCATATCCAGAGGGATCTTTCGTATACTCTACTAATTTAGGATCCTCATAGTCTTTCTCCACAGAAACTAAAGGTAAGGAAGTTGAGTCAGGAATACCTAGTCTTCTGGCAATCCCTCTAACTTCTCTAGGGTCTAGAGACCACCCCTCTACTAGTCTTTCCTCTCCCAGTTCTTCTTCCATCTTATCTTACCTCCTTACTCTCCGAAAGGGGTTACCTCTATCAGATTACTTCAACTAAGATTCCCCAGCCTTTTCCTCAAGAGCTCTTTCTACTGCCTCTTCCCTAGGTAAGTCATAGTCCCTAATAAGTCCTTCGTACCAGTTTCCATCTGCCTTCCATACTACTTCTCCCTAACTGGCACTATAGACATTAAATTACTTCCAGCATACTTCTTCCTACTAGAAGAATCAGCCTCAAAGGCAATACTGTAGTCTCCAACCCTTCTAGACTGGGCTCCTACCTTGATATCAGAAATTAACTGTTCCATCTCCCTATGTGAAATATCCAGTTCCTTCCTAACCCTAGAAAGGTAACACCAGGGGCTGCCAGAGACCTTAGCTAATCTAAATCCCACTACCAAATCTTCACTATCTACCATGTCTTCTCCTACTTCTACTCTCCAAATGGTGTAACTTCTATTAGGTTACTTCTAGTTCCTATAATATCTGTAATATCCATAAGTGTAAAGTGCAACCTATCATACTTAGGTTCATCTGTTTTCCCTACTGAGGCATAGATTGGCCTTCCTGGATTTAGAGCTTTCAAGTCAACTAAGTAGCTGTCTGTATCAAAGTGCTCAAAATACTCTTCACCGGTGTATTTTCCAGTAGGTTGGGAAGTCATTGCATCATATCCAGGAGCCTCAGGCATACTTACTCCTTGAGACTCCAGATAACTAGTATACTGGTCTCCATTGCGGACCATCTCTGATTGGAATACCATATCAAACCTGTGGTCGTTTTCAACCAAGTAGTAGTAAGTTACTAACCAAGGTTCACCCCAAGTGTGAATATAGAAAATTGCCTCATCTGGGATATCCTCTAACTGGGTATAGAACTGTCTTGCAGTAGTAGGTTCTGGATCAACTGACCTACCTAAGTCATAGTAAGTTATGTTCAGTATCATAAGGACTATTGGAACAACCAGAAAGACTGGTACTAACCTCTTGTAAGGAAATCTACTAGCTCCAATACCAATCAGGATACTTAGAAAAGCAATACCAGGTACCATATATACAACCCACATAGGAATAACTCCTAGAGCATAGTAAAAGATTGGTCCTACTGTTAGAGTAATCAATAGGACAGTTATCTTACTCCACTTCAGGAAAAAGAGTAGTACCAGTCCAGTACCAACTGAGGTTAGTAAGAGAGGAATAAACTCTCCTAAGCGCCACCAAGTATAGTTAAGAGGTAAGGTGTAAAGAAATCCCAAAGTTCCCATAGAATTAACTATTACCGTCCCTAGTCCAGTAGTTGTCTCCTCCCCTACTACACAGAATTGGGTCTGAAGGTAGGCTAACATCCCCAAAGCACCGATTCCAAAACAAATTGGTGTACTAGCAGTGGTTAGTCCCTTCATTCTCTGGCATAGAAAGTATATCACTAGGGGAACTACAGCAAACACCACTATGTGGTGAGTTCCCATCCCTACTGCTAGGACTGCTGCACAAACATACCACCTACCCTTTAAGGCATAGTAGGTTGCCATAACCATTAACAAGGTTGTTAAAGAGTAAACCTCCGGAACTACTGATTGAGTCCAAACCAGAAATGCCCCTGCATAAGTTAAGGCTCCAAGATAAGGTGCTAACTTCTTAGTAGTAAGTAGCTTAATGGTAAGAAATATAAAGACACAGGTAGCAACCGAAGTCAAGGCACTAAATAACCCTAAATTCCAGAAAGGGTTAAAAGGTAGTCTCTCAAATAGCCATCCCAGCATTATGTAGGTAGGGTAGCCTGTAGGTCTTACTGCCCACATATTAGTTGCTCCTATTACATAATCAAAAGCGTCACCTCCTTGAGATAACCAAGTACAGTCTGGGGCTACTCCTACAATGTAATATCCAGCAATTACGGAAAAGAATAGAATTTCTTTCCAGTACTTTATCAAAGAAGATTTCATTCTAAGTCCAACTCCTCCTTCTTTTCTCTAGTAATGTCCTCAATTATCCTCTTAGCCTGTTCCCTTGCAATCTCGGGGTTAGGGGAGAAGCCTTCTTTATGTTCATAAAGCATCCTCTCAACTCCACTTGCCTTTTCAATACTCATAGTAGCAAAAGTCTTCTCGTACCTCTTAGAGAGCTCTTTACCTACTGCACTACCGTGGTCCCTTTCTAACATTCTTTTAACATCTAGGAGATCTCTATCCTGCCTCCTATACATAGCTAAGGTTTGGTCAATATCTCTCCAGTCCATCTCCATAGGACACTCATGGATTAAAGTAGTTCCACAGTCGCAAGAGTAAAATCCCTTCTTAGGAACTACAGTCCTAGCCCCTATGTAGTCTATGTTCTTAGTAGTATATCTAGTATTACAGGTAGGACATATTAACTCTATATGGCTACCGTAACTATGGTAAGGGCATATTGCTCCCATTTGACTCACCTCTCCAATACTTCATTTTCTGCTCTGTCCTTTCTTTCCTCTTAGTAGTTCTTTATATTCAGACTGGCGGTCTAGAGTAGTAAGTTTTGTCTTCCTCTTCTTTGGTCCCCAGGTAACATAAGACTCTGTACTTGCACCTGGATATCCTCCAATCTTACCCCGGACTGATCTCTCATGCCTAATATCCGTTCTCATCTGGAGTGTAAGTACTGCAATAATCATCAAGAAGAAAACTAAAGATAAGGCGTAAACCCAAGGATCTCCAATACTAGTCCCCAACGCATTTGTCCAGAACAGAATTCCTAAGACTAGCCAGGAAATAGCTGCGGCCATTCTCCAGACTAGCATGCTCACCCTAATTGCCAGCCAGGAAAGACCGAGGGCCAAAAATCCTAGTACCCCCAAGAGTGCAATGTCTGAGCTACCCATAAATTACCTCCTATTCAGCAGTGGTATTACCGGGTTTATCACACAGGAATATTACTCCTGCGTGGTTAAAAACAACATTGCCATCTATTTCTACCCCATCCACAACTGCAATTCTTCTCACCCTGAAGGCTAGAATATCATCACCTAGCATATCCCCTGCAGGTATATCAAAGTGGATATGGTGGGACTGGAAGGCTGCTGATGCACCTGTAGGAGTTTCTACTGGAATGGAAGTGGAGGTATCAGGGACTATATCAACACCTCCATCATAGTGTTCATACTCTATTTGCATCCTAAAAGCATCACCATCATCCTGGGCACCGATTATATAGATATCTAGATGGACATGGACAATACTTGCCCCATCCCACCTATCAGGAATACATATCTCAAAGACTAGTTCCTCCTTATCATCAGCCCATATGGGAAGTTCAAAACCAGTGAATATACCCCTTTCATACGACAAGGGAACAGCGTTCTTTTTAATTATATCAAAGTCAAGTTCAGGTCTAAACTCAATCCAAACTTTGCCATCACCTACTAGGTCTATCTGGTCATTAAAAGTACTAGTACCACCTACCTCCAAATTACCAGACATACTTAAATTACCATCAGTTAGTATCTCCTCAGTACCAAAGTCTAACAAGTCATCTACTTCACTTTCATAACTGGCTTTAATCCACCCTGCAGTTCTGTCTGTATCTGAGACACGAACTTCATCAATAAGCCCATCAAATGTCCTGTCAGTTACACCTGAGCGGTTGCCTATTCTAAGTGCATTGGTAGTAGTTATCACCGCTGGGTCTGCAGTTATTCCTGGAGTACCTGACTGAAGGCCATTGACATAGAATGTCGTGTAGCCTGTGTTGTTCCAAGCAACTACTACGCGAGAAAAGTTACCATCACCGAAGGTAATTGCTCCGGGAGCAGATTGCCGTGCAGAACCATTCATGTAAAGTCTTATATATCCACCATTGATAACAGCTAAAGAATAGCCATTTCCGCCTGTCACTCCTGTAGATTTATCAACAATTCTACCTTGTACCTCACCGAAACTTTCTGCTTTAATCCATGCCTCAATACTCCCTCCTGTAGTAAGTAGCTGGTTAGCATGATGGTCGACTTCTATATAGTCATCTGCCCCGTCGAAGTCCTGCGCCTTTGCTATTTGACCATCTGCTTCAACAGGTTGGTTGGCTGCCCTCTTAGCTCCATCATTATCATTACTAGTACTATCATAAATAGTAGAGGTAGTATTATCTACCATATGAGTAACTAATTTGAAGTTAGCATCCCAAACATTCTCAGCTACTTCATCATTAGTATCACCTACATAAGCATCGTTGTCTGCGTTGTCAACATCGTAATAGAGATAGAGCTCAGTATTAGTACTACTGGATATGCTAGGGACTTTTATCCAGAGCCAAGCCTCTTCATCGGCATCAACCCACTTTTCTATCTCTACATAACACTCAGTCAAACCATCATCGGTAGTTACCGCTATCTTTTTTCTATTAGCATCTGCAGCTAATTCGTCAAAGATAAATGAGACATCATCACTACCTCTACCAGAACTGGCACTTAGGTAAACTAAGACTGGGAAGTCTTCCAGAGTATCGTCAATATCAGTACTGTCTACTGTTAGTTTTACCCTATAATCCCATCCTAATAACCAGCTTCCCAGAACTAAGTTATCGGCGTATACATTAGTAAGAGTAGTATTACCTGCTACAGTAAAATTATTAGCATCATCTATAGTAACACCAGAGGAATCCTGTAATAGTTTACCAGTCGCAGTGTCATATCTAGCTATTCCTTCGTCGGTAGCACCCTCTGGACCAACTACATCCCCGCTACCTGCTATTTCATCATCTACATACTGCTTAGTAGCTGCATCCTGGTTATTTACTGGATCAGTTACATTTTGTATAAAGTTAGCTGACATATCCAGAATGCCATCCATAAAAGCAGCATAATTAGTTGTTCCGCCTGTAGGTTCCTCGATATACAATCCGTAGTTTATAGAACCTACTCCATTCCAAATACCTGTATTTCTTATCCTTATTCCGTACTTAAATGCACCTGCTGAACCAGAAGTAGTGGCATTGGTAATGTATATTCCGTCAGCATAATCAGTTTTTGCTCCTGTAATATTAACTCGTATGCCTATAGCTTCAGTACTAGCACTACTATCCGTAACTTCTAGTATTGGGTCGTTAGATATACCATCGCTAGAGTATAGAGCTAATAATCCTGCGGCTGATGAGTTAGTATGTATTCCAACATTTCCTGTATAGTGGACACCGTTGACATCAGTAGTCCATAGCGGAGTTAAGTCAGCTATGGAAGAACCCGAGTCTTGTATTAGCTTTCCTGTTACTCCATCAAATGTTACTATATTACTATTAGTAGCACCAGCTGGACCAACTACATCACCACTACCAGACCCAACTAAGACCCAAGCTCCTCCATCCCAAGTATATATGTCATAGACATGACTCTCAGCCCATGCTAAATCCCCACTACCTATATCATAGGTATTATCAGTGAGGGGTAGAATGTCCTCATCTATGGCACTACAGGCCGGAAAACCCACTAGTAGAAGAACCAGTAATACTAACAGTAATCTTTTCATCTTTACCTCCTAAACTCCTTACTAGGTATCCCAAGAGTAACCCCTACTACCTTACATACCTAAAGATATAGGTTTTGTAGGGACATAGATTAGTTCCCATCCAATCTGACTCAAAAACAAGACTATAATTATCTACCAGTGCAGAAGAGACTTCCTTTGATAATCTCTCTCTATACATCTCAATCTCAGTTCCTCCTAGAAGAGTCTCAGTACCAGGAACCCAGATTTCCATTATCGGATCCGGAGTTACGACTAGCTCATAATAACCTGTTTCTAGTCGCCTAACTAACTCTGACTGGTCCCATCCAAACCTTCCTTCCTTCTCATAAAGATATCCTACAAATAGCATCGCAGGTTCATAGACAGTCCACTCTGGACTACCCTTTATCTGTACCATAGGAGACCCAAGTCTATCAGATAGAATAATTCCCTCTACATCACCAATATAAGATACTACTTTCTGGTTCTCCCTGTCTGTAGTATCTAGAAACTGATAACCTAGAAAGCCCTGTCCCAGTGGAAAGCCTA
>SDBV01013899.1_pt1 | contig 10197 bp, 11 predicted proteins | sample 2277081 | NCBI WGS metagenome assembly SDBV01 (sample SAMN10402039, study PRJNA504765) | marine sediment metagenome | isolation source: marine sediment core GS10_PC15, 223 cmbsf | place: Arctic Ocean: Southern Knipovich Ridge | collected 2010 | reverse complement strand
CAAAAAAAGTATTTACTTATAAAAGTAAAATTAATAAAATAGTCAATAATAAAATTAACTCAATCATTAAAGAATTAAATGAAGCAAAAAGATTACCGAATTGGGATGAGGAATTAGAAGTAATAAAACAAGTTAGAGATCCTTATAAAACAGAATTAATTGATATAAAAATTACTATGGATTTGTATATTGCTAATTTTAAAAATAATGAACCATTTTATGCAGAAATAAAATCTCCAAAACCAAATAAAGATCAGTGCTTACAAACAAAGCAAAAATTACTTAAAGTTTACTTTAGTGAGGATTGGGTGGGGAAAAATATATACTTTGCATTTCCATATAATCCCTATTTAACACGGGAGAATTATGATCATCCCCATATAAAAAGTACGTTTAAAATACCGGAGAGCCCCAAGTTATTAATGGGGAAAGAATTTTGGGATTTAATTGGTGGAGAAAGAACTTATTCTAAAATTTTAGAATTAGCCAAATCTGCTGGTGATGAGGTAAATATTTTGAATTTTGATAATTCAAAACTGAAACAGAAAAAATTAAATAATTTTTAAAGATTTAGGTGGACTTATTTTCTGAGATTTGTTTGTTATGATTAAATTTTTCAATATAATTAATTGTTATGTAAACTAAAAATCAAAACCCAATTAATTCTTTATAAAAGGGATGATCATCAATCCACAATTTCCAATGATTATCTTGTAAATGATCGCAAATTAGAGAAACGGCTTCAGCCTCATTCACATAAAGCACAAATATGTTTGATTGTTTTTTATTTACGTTTTCTTAAATCTTGTTTAATAATAATCCAAACAATAAAAATTCTAGTAGAATTTAAAATAAGAAGTCTCATAATCGTAAAGAGTCTCACTTAAAGCATCTTTATAGTTAACACTTTTCTCGATTCTTCTTCGATGCAACCTAAATTCAGTGAGATTCAATTCAAAATATGGAAATTCATTAAGTATTATTTTACTATCCCTTTCTCTAAATGGAGCATAAACACCCGCTTCATTGTATTCAGTGATATTATTTATCATTACATAACAGAGATTAGAAATACAACGATCTTTTGCTTTTATGCTAAACCTAGTAACATCTTTATTAAAGCTTAACACTATCATGAAATCAAGTTGTTCTGATATTTTAGACGCAAGTGAATCCTCTAAAAAATCGGCACAAACTAACACTGAAAACGACCCAAATCCTGATTCAAAAATTTTAAGTTCTTGACCAGATTTTAATAAAGGTTCATCTTTCCCTTTAAAATTCTTCTTTTGAATGCCCACAATATCAAAGGGTGTTATTATAAAAGCAGCATTTTCTTTTTTGCTGATATGATATTCATCACTATGGAATCTTTCTGCCCCACCAACTATCCAAATTTTATTATCCTTGGAAAATTTTCTTAAAAAAGGAATAGTTTGCCATGGAAAGCTATATTCTGGAAAAATTATAAAATTAGCATCGCATTCTTTAGCATCAGCTAGATTTTTCTTAATTTCTGATACTACTTCATCCCTTTTAGTTTTTATAAAAGACCCATCTTCAGAATAGTATTTCTTTCTCAAATTCATTTGAGCAAAAAATACTTTTAATGGTTTTAAATGGTGATCTTCTCTAATTCTTTCAATGACCTTTTTGTATATATTAATTTGATGTGAATCATAAATAAATTTAACCTCCGGAGAAAGTCTGAAATGTTGAAGAAGCATTCGTATGATTAGATACTCTGGTAGTAAATGACGAGAGTCATTTTGGAATTCTACAATAAACCACTTTGATACTTTTACTCCTTCCTCTACTATTTCCTCAACCTTCTTCTCATAATATTTTTGGATTTTGAATGAGTTTTTCTTAAAATTATCAAGTAATTTTAATTTAATAAAAAAGCCACTTGGGTCATCTTTGAATTGCAATTTTGTTGATTTTCTCTTACAATAAATTATTTTAAAGTCTTTTTCATCACGTTCAACACCCCCCTTGAGTTCCTCTGGTAGTTCTCCAAATAGATACTCCCATGAATTAATGGGAAACCTCTTACTTACCTCAAAATACTTATTATCGTCAAAATTATAATCAAGTTCTTTACTTCTGAGTATAGATTCAATTTCATTTTTCCGAATTTCTGCATATCTCTGTGTAAAAATAGTGCAACTTTCACAATCACAATCAGCTTCATAAATCCTTTCAGTACAACAATCACTACATATACTGTTTAAATTTACAAAACAACCTCCTTTTACTTCCTCTATAACAGGATCTTCACACCTAAAAAAGAATAAACTAGGTTCTTGATCTTCAAAGCTTTCACAATAGTCACAAATTTGACCACTTTCATCATCATATTCTTCTTCATCCCAGAATTCATCTTCTTCCATTAAGATTCAATCCCTATCATTAATTAAACTTTTAGAATTAAGTATCAATTTAATTAGAATTTAATTGTTAATTAAGTTGTTAATAAATTTAAATAGTGATGATAAGGGAAATAAAAAAGTATATCTGACTGAAGTTGGGGAAGATATTTTAAAAATATTCAAATTTTTAATTTAAGTTTAGCTTAATATTTTGAAACTAATTTATCAGTTTCTTTATCTAATTTAGCAGGAATACCAATTAAATTATTATGCTCAAGATAACTCGAAAAATGATGAATAATAATCCAATTTTTCATATTAAAAACCCTCAAATTAAATTAGTTTATCAGTTAAACAATGGTATATACATGATTTTATTTAATTTTATCATTTCTCGATGCCCATTTGTCTAATCTTTTTGATTCATATTTATGATTTCACATTAGTTATATCTGCCATTATATTTATATTCAATTTTCCTTATTTTTATTAGATTCTCTTAGTGAATTAATAATTTTGGAATTTAATAATAGAAAAATCAAAAGAAATATGGTATTACTCGATTATTTTTAGATTTCCTAATTTAGGTTCTATATTAATATTTTGGATGATTTTTCAAAATTTCTTTTATAGTCTTTTTAAATTCAGGAACCAGATTATCTACTTCTCCAAGATTGCAGAAATGTTTAAGAAAAATCTTAATAATCGGCAAGATGCCTACTTCAATATTATCGAGTTTAGAAATATATAGCGTTTGATTGATATTAAAATAAGAAGTATTGCCAATATATGCTTTAATTCTTCTTTGTTGGTCTTTAATAGTAAATACAGGAGAAAATCCTGTAAAAACGGTGGTTGTGAATCTAACAGCACCCTGATAATCTACTTTTGAATATAGAATTTTAACTATTTCTAAAAAATGGATTAAGATACTTGAGATGATATCTTTATCAATGTAAACAACTCTATCTTCTTGAAATAAACTTGTTGGTCGATAATCAATTCTTGTATCGGAAAAATCTTTCTCAATACTTAGGAGAGGATTTCGAATTCTTAGAAATCCAATTATATTTCCATCATTATATATTTTTAATTCAGAATGGTCAAAACTACCATCATAAATCTTGAGTTTATTTTCAAATTCATAGTAGTTGGTTCTGAATTTAGGATTTTCATAGATGTTGCTATAATTATGCATTAATCGGGGTATACAATTATTAAATTGATGAGGTAGGTTAATAATAAACTCCTCAAAGCCATTGTCATTCATATTAATAATCTTACGACTATAATTAAATGGTAATGCTATTAATCCAAAAACATTATTAATTAATGTTCTACCTTGATATTCTAGCATGGCTATGATCAGCCCATTTTGCTTGTTCTTCCATTGATTCATATTCTATTGATTCTAATTCTGATTTAAAATTTAGTTTACCTGATAATTTCGAGTAGGAAGAATTCGGAATTAACATAGTTCTATCATTTACTCTTACGGGGTATTTCCCTTCAAATTCGATCAAATCAGGTGAATCATATATTTCTATAATAACTAATATTTTATTAGGATCATCAACATTTTCCAGTTCTACACACTTTATACCCATAACTCCTGCTGTATAGTCAGTAACAATATTTGATATCGTAGTTTCTGAAAATTTCTCTTTTTCTATTCCGGTGATAGTATCAGGTATCCCTGTATTCATAGTCCTTCCACGTTTCTCATTTATACCTATAATAATACGCCCTCCTTCTGTATTGGCAAAACTAATCATTGACTTAGCTAGTTTCTTTGCCTTTATCATTTCAGATTTATACTCAAGATGGACACCTTCCTTAAATTTACTCTCGACTAAATTCTCTAAATCTGAATATCGAATATCTCTTAATTTAATATTAAAAAAGTTCATTATGTTCTCATTTACTGCTAATTTTTAATAGATGTAAATAGTTTAAGTTTAAAAACCTGCAAGTTTGTGGTTTTATTTAAATTCAGGCTTGATTATAATCTTTAATTTATTAAATTGCTTGGGTACATTTTTCTCTAAATCTGATATGAAACTCACTCGTTCTTTAATATAAAATTCAGGATCATAAATGAAAAAATACAATTCAGAGATCTGTCGATTATTACTATATAACTCCTTATCCTCTATAATTTCTTTATGAATTGTCTTAGCGTGATTTATCTCTCTCACTTTCTTCGCTTCAATGCCAATATTTTCCATTCTTAACAAGAAATCAATTCTTGGATTTATATTTCCAAATTTAGGTCCATATTCTTCCTTTTGTATTGAGTCAAATTCTAGATATAATAAAGCATTAAGTAAATCTTGAACATCATATTCGTTCTCAATTATAAGGGTTGAACGGTCGTTATAACGTGTTTTTAATTGCTCTGCGATAATATGAAATTTATTAAAAATTTTCATGAGGGGTGTTTCATATGGTAATTTTGAGATAAGCTCAGATTTTTCTTGAATATAATCTGATAATTTGAGATTTACCTCCATAAGTATAGTTTTTAAATCTGGTCCCTTGATAATTATATTTGCTTTCAAATCTTTAACAAACACAGTGTAATGTACAACATCTTCTTCAGACTTCTTTATTACTTCCTCAATATTTTCAGTATATCTATAAGGGAAAGTTTCTAAAATATCTTTGGAGGTTCTCCGATAACCAGCCCATAGATTTACTTCTACTTTTGTTTGATAAAATGATGCTTGTATTCTACGATATTCTGGAAACCCTTTATCTGATTTATAACCCTTTAATTCATTTTCAATCCATTCTAGAATCTCGATATCATTAAAAAATTTAGCTACTTGCCGAGTTTTTTTTAAACATTCTACTAAGTCTGTATTTGAATCTAATAGATTGTTTTCAATTTGTATTACTAGTTCATGAATTATCATATCAAATAGTATCTTTTATTTTACTTTTTATAAAAATGTCAATTTTAATAATTTAATTAATAATGAACGAATATAATTGTAGTGCTCTATATCGATTTAGTAATTTTAATCTCATATTAATAAAACTACCGGGGAATATTTATATAATATTTAGCAGTTTCTCTTTCAAATCAGTGGTTGGTTCAATTTCAAGAAATGATTTTACAACAATTTGATGTACATCAGCATATCCCTGAAATCCTTCTGGTTTGTGCCATATGATACCCTTCGAGGTTAGATTTTTATGGATATTTTCGAAAACATCTTTAGTTTCGCCCGTAAAGTTAATTAGCACATCAAGTTTTTTGTAATAATTTAAATAAATTTCTTCCATTTTAGCGCGATACTTTCTTAACGTTTGTTCTGTATAATTTTCACCCATTTATTTATCAATAATTGACTTACCGACTGAAAATATAGCTGGAAGTTCATTATAACTGAAAAGGATGCATATTTTTATTATCTCTTGAATAAAAAGGCGATTCATGAAACAATGAGAGACCCGAATATTCTTAATGATGATCATATTTACATTTTGAGAAGAGGGGCTGCGGATTACGAATGGCAGGAAAAAATAAGGCAAGTTATGTATAAGCGTAATAAAGGAAACAGATTTCTTTATTATCGTGATTTAAAGAGTTTGGAGGGTAAGTTTCTTGTCTATGTAACTCGCTTACATGAGGGATTAATGAGGAATTTAGATTTTGCGAAAAGGGGATTATTTATATCTTCGAGTATTGATCCCTATTCTGAGGAATTTTTTGACAATACAAATACCATCCGTAAGCGACTAGAGCCTTATGGAATTCCTTCCTATCGGGTTCATGCTTCGGGTCACGCGACACCTCATGATATTATTAATTTCATTGACGAGATTAAGCCTAAATATCTAATTCCAATCCATACAGAGCATCCTGAATTCTTTAAAAAGTTATTCCAGGGTTCTAATATCCAAGTAATTCTACCAAACAAAAATCAGTCAATTGAATTTTGAATTCAAAAAAACTATAATATCTCATTGGCTTAATAATTCTAAGTTAAAGTAATGTATTAATTATAGAAATTATCTTAAATCAAAATTCTGACACCGTATGAAAATTAATAAAGATTAACACTACTATTTAGTCGTTGATGACTTGATGAGAGAAATTTATATTTTTGACATTGATGGATGTGTAATGCCTCCAATCTTCTCAAATTTTAATAGCAATGGATCCAGAAAAAACATTGTCAAAGAAGTTATCAAGAATGGAAATAATGTAAATTTATATTCTGATTTTATAAAATTTTATGAAAAATACTGTATCCTAGCTGAATTAGTCTTTTTTATAACTGGAAGGAAAAAGAGTGAATTTGGCCCACTAACAGAAAATAAATTCCAGTCCTTAGCCAATATAAAGCCGTTTCAAACCATATATTATCCTGAAGGAAAATCACACAAAATTAAAAAATATTTTACCTGGAAGGCAAAAAAGATAAAAGAAATTATTAAAAATACCCTTAATACCAAAAATTTTAGTAAAAATTCTCAGGAAAATGTTAAGTTCACCATATTCGATGATATGAACGATTATTTTCCAAAAATTAGAAAATTCAAAGATAATTATAGGGTTCAAATTCACTTAACATTGATAGAGGACGAGAATCGTTGGAATCTTTTAATTTAACATTTACAGATAATTCTGAAAATTCATAAAGGTGAGATTAATCTCATGATAATTTGCTGTAATATTTGTGGATTTGAAATCGAAAAAGAAAAAGTAGGTTTTTCCTATTGTCCTATATGTGATGATTTTACATACTTTTCTTAGGATCACAAGGTTCATATCTTAAAATTAAAAAATAATTTGAAATCCTTGTTCTTTTAACTTTTCTATGCTTTCTGGAACGCTTATCCAGTAATTTGCTTTTAGATTTAAAGTTTCAAGGCAGTTCAGATTTTCAATGCATTCGGGTATATTTCTCAACTTATTATTACTTAGATTTAATCTTTTCAACGTCAACAAGTCTCCAATTGAATCTAGAATCGTTGTCAAATTATTCGAGCTAAGATTTAGATTTTTCAATTTAAAGAGTAGTCCTATCGCATTTGGTAATGTTTCAAGCTCATTTAATCGCAAATCTAGGTACTCGAGGTTAGAGAGAAACCCTATCTCTTTCGATAAGCGCGCGATGTTGTTTCTTCTAAGTGCTAAATGCTTTAAAGATTTAAATCTGAAAATTTCGTGTGGAAAAACTTTTAGACCACAATTAAAAATGCTTAATCCCGTGATTTCCTCTCTTCCTTTTACGTAGCATGTAGAAGATTTGTTAAATTCTTCTCTTAAGGGGATGGGTTTATCAATTAATTTTTCAAGTGAATGGATTATGTTTTTTTCTGTATAATCCTCATCAGAGATATTTGAGATTCCTGAATACTCATTTAATTTTTCCAATTTAGGTAATCGTTCACCACATTTGGAACAGTGTGAAATTTGGGGTGAATAAAGGAAATTACAGTGCGGCAAGGGATTTTGACGACTTTATACTTATATTACTGCCTTTTGGCTTAACTTTTCCTATCTCTCTTATCTCTCTCATTATCTTGGTTTTCAAGCTTAAAAAAATTTTATATTTGAGATTTTTCTTCCAGAAATGTTATATCTTCAGCAGGTAATAGAAAATCACCATCTTCTTCAGCTAGATTAATGTAAAGACGTAACCAATAATATTCATTCTTAGACAAATAATTCTTTAATTTGTAATGGAGCAAGAAAGATGAGAAAAATTTTCATAAGGTTGATCATTTCTACACCAACCTTTTTCCTCTATTTTCTCAATATAGCTGATACTGGTTCCGTGATAAACAATCTTAAAATCTTCATATATCTCTCTAGTTAATGGATAACAAACTTCGTCAGGATTGTTGATTGTTTTTTCTAACATTTAGAATTATAACAATATTTAAATCAAATTTATTTTTTCATTAATTTAGCTTCTGTATCTTATTCGCAGATATTATTCTTAATGTAATAAACGATATATTTAATAACACATAACAGATATTATTCTTAATTTCATATTATTCTTAGTATCCTAACAGATATTATTCTTAAGGTAATAAACGATATATTTAATAGACACATAATCATGGATAAATGTAATCATAAATTTATAGTAGTCAATCGTACTGAAAGTATAAACCAAGAAATTATTCAATATCGATGTCATAAATGTGGTAAAAGATATACGGAAAGATATGACGTATTTTTTAATGTTAGGAAATTTCAATAAAAATAAATAAACTTTTTTCTCTTTTTAACTAATTAAAAAGAGTTGAGATCTGAAGAATCATGAAGATTAGAGATTTTTAATTTTTTGAAAAATTCTATAACTTTGCTCAAAAGGATTTCCATTCTTTTTTTTTCAGCCAAACAATCTACCCAATCTTTTGGAATAATGGATGTTCCATGGAAAGCTCCGAGAATACTTCCAGCAATACAACCAACGCTATCACTATCACCATCATGGTTAACAGAAATGCGAAGGCACATTTTAAAATCATTGGTATACTGAATCGCAGAATAAAGGGCCATGGCAAAAGCTTCTTCTCCGACCCATCCCTGCCCTATATAAGTAAGTGCTTCCAAATTTGTGCTAAATGTTCCATCTTTCCGCTTAATAAGGCTCGTTTTTAATCGTTTCATCGCGTTATCAAAATCGGAATGGATATAATTACAATATTTTTCAATAGGATTTATCATTTTATCAGGAGGTATTCCATTAATAGCAAGAGCAACGGCATATGATCCTGCGAGAGCTGCTGCTGTTGCTGTCTTATGACCATGAGTAATCTTAGATTGTATCTTAGAAACTCTAAATAGTAGTTTATGATATATCCCATCTATTAAAGGTAACTCTGGTGTGAGAGAATTTGCGAACCAAATCCCCAATGCTGCGGCTCGCATGACAGTTCCACACCCCTTTGAATCATTTTTACCACTCTTGTTCCATCTTTCTGGTCCATGAGCCTTTAAAAAACGAACTGAGCTTGTAGTAGTCACTCCCGGAGCATATCCTGGGTTATCGAACCATTTAATGAATTCTTCAGAGAAAGTTTGGCCGATAATATCGTCATTTAAATCTTTGAATTTTTCAACTTTTCCTAAACTTAATAGAGCCTCAGTAATAGCCATCGTCATCTCGGTATCATCCGTCCAAAAAGCATTTTCCTCAAGTGCTTGAATTCCATCTTCCCCGTAAATTTCTCGAATTTCCTCGATTGATTTAAACTCCACGGGCTTTCCTAAAGCATCGCCGAGAGCTAAACCCCAAAAAGAACCAGTTAATTTTTCAATCATAGCAAAAAAATCTTTTTTTAATCAGTAACATCAATGGTAATTAATTGGTAATATTAGGAATTGAATCTTCTAATTTATATAGTTTGTTTAATCATTATTGTCTCAATAATAGAAGAATTGAATAACCTGGATTTTTTAAATTAGTTAAATACAAATTTAAAATAAATTATCTATTAATGGAATATATATTATAAGAAAATGAATTAAGGTAAAACATCCAATAAAATGGCAGGATTTAAGAGACAATATTTTTACTCGCTTTTTTTTTTAGATATTAATAGGGTCGAAGTTGAGGAGGAAGTGCGCGATTTTTATCTGCCTATTACGAAAAATTCCATGGAAAAACATCAACAGGCTTTCCCATCTTTAGCTAACGTCATGGAACCTTTAGTAAATTTTTTCAAAAATAATGATGGAAGGAGCTGCATGGCAACGCTATATGGCTATGAACTTAAGCCAGAAGAGCCGGTTGATGAGGATGATGAAGAAGGACAAAACCTATGGTTTACCATACTCGATTTATTACTC
>SDBV01013898.1_pt1 | contig 10198 bp, 12 predicted proteins | sample 2277081 | NCBI WGS metagenome assembly SDBV01 (sample SAMN10402039, study PRJNA504765) | marine sediment metagenome | isolation source: marine sediment core GS10_PC15, 223 cmbsf | place: Arctic Ocean: Southern Knipovich Ridge | collected 2010 | reverse complement strand
GTATATGCCCGCAGCTGCTTATTCGATGACTGCAAAAATGCTAAGAAGTTCCAGATAAATTGTGGTTGTATGTTGCTAGAACCTACGCGACTTTGTAATTTTGCGGCAGGTGTTCTAGCCGTAATCCCGGCTGGTATATTCCATTCGGCAGAGGTTGTCATTACAACTAGATCACGCGCGGGCGCCATGGACAAAATGGCATCGTTCATATCCGATCCCAGATCGGCTTGCATAGCGCTGGCGTCACTAATAACGGCCCTGGTATACACGACCGTTTCAGTTTCGGGTACCGCCGGGTCCGCCCATTCTGTGGCAGGCGTTTGTTCCTCGCGCCTTGTTATGAAAATGTCCGTCATGCGCATATCAAGAGTAAGGATATTGCCGTCGTATATATCCGAATACGGCCTTGACGCCCACCATCGTTGCCGGTCTAAATTACTACCCCCAAAATAGAACCTACCTTCAAAAATAGCTATCGATCGTGGATAATTATTTGCCCCACTAAACGGTGTTGTCGCTCCGTCAGAATCGTATTCATGGCCGATGATGATAGTATCGTCTCCGTCATAATCACGTGCAATTGCGGGCATGAGGCCACCAAAGGTGGTTCCCTCCCATGACGTATACGTGTACTCATCATGCTGGCCCGTAGCAAATTTAACGCGCAAGATTCCTTGTTGATTGACGTTGGCAATACCCTCTCCGGCCACAAGCTGCGTATTACCCGCATCATTAAGGGTTGCGTGCGAAGCATACGACGCGCCAGCATAATACAAAAACGCAAGATTCGCCCATGTAAACGCATCTTGCCCTGTCCGGATCAATCCCACCGGCGGATATGTCGGATGTGTAAAGAAAATACCTTTGTGATTCTGCGCTACCTGTACATCCCATATTTCCGTGGCCGAAAATGACGGGGTTGAAGTAGTTACCACTACCTGCTCAAGACTGTCTTTTTTGCGCCATATCCGAAGATATGAATTCGTTAACTCGATTATATACGCCTCATCTTCGGAATAGACGTACGGAATTATACGAGCTTTATTCGTGTCGCCGTAGCACGCACCGATGTGTTTGAATCCGCCACGCTTGGTGAGGTTGCCCTGTGACGTGACAAGAAAGTTTTCAATGATCTGCGCTCCCTTGCCATAACTAGGCAGATCCATACGTCCGAGCATTTTTGGGGATAATTCGCCCGCGCTAAAATCTGTTATTACCGGCCTTTGGATACTCACCGAACATCGCTCCACCGTTCACCTTGATATTGCCCGCCCGATACCGACTCATCACCATCGGTCCAGATCGCTTCTTGGAGTATGTCTTCAAAGATTGCTCGAAACGTCTCTTTCTGTGTGGGTTTGGAGATCATAAACGCCATCCGCGCCCCGATGGCTTCTCCTACTTGGTCGGAAAAAAGCACAACACTACTCGATTCGGCCCGAATATCTTTGATGTAGCGTATGACAATGCCATGGCTTTCACTGTATGCGTCGGTATAGATAAACGCTCCCTCAACGATGAAAGCCACATCCTCAGTGGTATTGAGATCGAGTACTTTAAGGCTGTCGGTTGGTAGATCATACATCCGACCCCATTTACTCGAGTTATTGGCTATTAGCGTGACCGTATCGCCATCATCGTACGTGCGCGGTAACGTTACTCCGGACGCCAGCGTAAATGTAGAGGTAGCCCATGACGCATACTCCAAGGCGTCGGTTTCGCCGGTGTCATAGGTGACAATCAGCGTGCCCGTACGTGGAGTATGGGCTGCAATTACTGTAGTTACTACCAGAGTGTTATCACCGGATACATTCGCGGTTAGATGAGATATGTAGGAATCCGTTGCCTCATCGACAACCGTAAAATACGCTATCGCCTCTTTGAACGGATGTTGGGTCAACACGTAATAGGCCGCAGTCTCGTATAACCGGCTTAATCTCTGAGCAACCTTGTCGCTCCCGGGAGACAGGATATCCCCTATTGGATCGCGCCCAACCGAATCAAGCGCGATATTCGCTATATCGGTTTTAGTCATTAGACTTGTGAAGTTTCCCGCCCAAAAAGCAGCGTAGAAAATTGTTTGTCCAACATCTTCACGATTTCTTGGTTGTCTTCCCGCTCTTCTATCGCTTTTGTCGCCATTGCTATAGCGAGAGTTGCCATATACTCCCGTTGCATCATCAGCGCGAGGTTAAGATTCCCGGTCAAGAATACTGCAAGCTTACAAGCCAAACGCAACGCAATGGCCTCTAGTAACAGAGGGTCCCAGCTTGCTACCGTTTCCGTTTTCTCCACGTAACGAATAGCTCCTGCGTCGAGGTTTGTATAGAGTTTCGTTCCCTCCATGCGGTAGTTGATATTCGGTGTCCCATCAGTAGTATTCACCACTTCAAGAACGTACAGAATCGGCGTGGTCAATGTGTGTTCCCACGTAAACCCCGCTCCCGTGGCGGTACTAAGACTCAATGCAAGGCGGGTCGTGATAGATGTCCAAGGAAAACTTCGACATACTTCATCACGAGTATCGGCGAATATGCGCTTAACTGCTAACGCCGATTTGTCCGTACCCGGCGTATCGATATCCGAGATAGCAGCTTGGCCAATACGTTGTAGAGCAAGATTGGCAACCTCTGTTTCTGTTGATACTTCTGTTGCAGACATAATAACTCCTTATACTTCGATCTCGGGATCGAGTTTGCGTAAGCGTGCGCGAAGCGTCTGCGCATTAGCCCGAGAAAGACCAGTTAATCCCCGTTCTTGGGCTAAGGCTATCAGTTCCGGCCTACCCAATCCCCCGGATTCCTCCTGCTCGTTAAATCCGCCGACAGGCAACGCTTCCTCAGCCGGGATGTCTGTGCGTACAAAATGCCTTGAATACGCAAGTAAATCTATCTCACCAAACGCATACGGATTACCTTCCAAACACTTCTGGTTGACTAGGCTTGCTCCCGTTTCCTTGTCGTTGATTTGAACTAAACAAGTTTTCGTACATATAAATTGCATACCGTCTCCTCTGATTTCTTAAAGACCCGCAAGCCAATGCCTGCGGGTCTGATTTTCTTGCGAATTTCTTCTCTAGTCGAAGTCGAGCCACGCATCAATTGCGCCGGCAGTATACAGGGTTGAGTCAGACACAGGCTCCAACACAAGCCCCACAAACCGCTGATACGCTGTTACCGGCTTACCCGGCAATGCCGCTGAATAAACTTCCCCTTTTGCATCGTTGTACCCGAGCGTCAGCAAGGCACTAATAACCACCGTTGCTGAAGCAGTACACAGCGCTGCACTCGATGCAGTAACCAAGTTGATGTTCATCGTCGGAGTACCCGACGCCACAGCAACCAACGTGGTTATCTGTACGCGCAACATTGCCTTTTCCCCGGCACCGATTCTAGGCGCTGCGTTTTGGAAATCTAGAACGTGCTCACTGATGTCGTCCGCACCGTCCGTTGGAATTGCCTGCGCCGTAGCAAAATCATGGTCCGCATCGTGAAATCCGCGATTTTTAGGTTCTGTATAAGCCATAATATTTCCGCCTCCTTAGCTTATCGCCGATTCGGTGTCAATGATCGAATCTGTTAATCTGATGAGATTGTTTCCAAATCTGGTTTCGGGCGCTTTCCAAGGATTATCCACGTTGTAATTTATATTTGTTTTGTCCTTGGTAAGAATCCAGAATTGGCCCCAAACTGTCCGATTCATGTAGAGATTGGCGTTACGCCCCTTGTTTTTCATCGAAACCAATGCCTTGACAATCGGGTCCGTCTCGTAACTTGAATCAAGCAGGTTTGTCGATGACCCACTCGCGTCAATATTGCCTATGCGCCGTATGCAGCGGTCATCAGCAATGACCAGTGCGGTGTACCACGAAAAGTCGCACGTATACGCCCACATGCCGGAACTGTTAATTCCGTCGACCATGACTTTCGGCTCTTCCTCTTTCTCTACTCCGGCATAGGCATGCCCTTGTGGATATACGCCGTATACCTTATCAAGGCCCCAATCTACGGCCAGAATCGAAGACAAGTCCGATCCCGTACCCGCATAGGTATGGAACATCGCACGTCCAGCCTCATCAGTCTGTGACGCCGAGGTAATATGAGCCTCGATCCCGTTGATCTGATAGCCACCCGCATTAGTGCCAAGCACAAACGCGTCGGCCATTTGCTGACCTAATCCCTCATAATGAGGGTGAGCCTGTCTTGCAACATACCCAGGCCAATCCGGTTCTATCGCCATAAAGCGCCTGTCGAGCTGGAGTCTGCTTTCCAGCATTCCAATCTCTGCCCGATATGATTTCCACGCGCCCTTACTCGCCGAAATACCGTTGTTCAAATCAATCCAGGTGCCCGTAACTAACTTTGTCTCACGGCCAAACTTGTGCGAAGTCTTGCCGTTCGCCGGGAAGAAGGGCATATCTTGCAATATATCCTGATCTTCCGCCGCCGAGAAAATAAGTGTTAACAGACCACCCTTCGGATCTTCCATCTGAGAAAGGTTAAAAAGATTCGCTAGTGTTCCGTAAGTTGACATTATCTTTTACCGATTTTTAACTCCCGCCGTGTTCCGCCTTGTATTCCGCCGCCATCTTTTCCGCCACCGGGAAATTTCCGGGTATCTTCGCAGCCCCCGGAGTAGTATCCATAGGCGAATGACCTTCGGATGTAGCCGCACCGATATCTGCCATCATCTTCACCATATCGGGGTGATTTCCAAGACCTGACTCAGTAAGCAACTTTTTGAGCTCAGGCGTACCTCTCTTCGTTATTACGCTCTGAGCTAATGCTGCGCGTGCATCAAAGTCTTGCCCCCAATCCTTACGAAGCTGTAACTCGGCATCTCGCCTGGTAGTTTGCATTACGCGCCTAACTTCCTTCACCATGTCAAGCTGTCTCTGCATATCCCATTTGATTGCCGCGGTAATCTGCTTTTGCGAAAAGTCATTGTCAAAAGCCATCTTACTAATTTCTTGCTTCGCCGTGTCTGATAGTGTCATACCGTCCGGCACTTCGATTCCATCGTAAACATAACCGTCAGGAGTTTCGATACCTCCTCGCATGAGTGTACCGAATCGTGATCTTTCCGCATCTGTAGATTTCTCCCCCGGTATCTCTATCGATCGGCCTAATTTCCCTTCAAGCTCAACGAAAGCCTTTGCTACCGCATTCGGATTCTCATATTTAGCTAGACTTGCATTGCCCTTGAGGTCTGCCGGGAGTGAGGCATGCCACTCCGGGATAATCCCTCCGCTTTGACCAGTGACTACAGTTCCGCCTTCCTTCACCGTAGATCCATCAGGATTTAGAGTGCCTGTCGTACCCGACGTGTCACCTGGCGTGCCGGTTAACAGATCGCCTTCCTGCTCTGCCATCTTAGTCCTCCGTTGCAACCTCTGGGGTTGCCACTTTCATGATTGCCTCGGTAATCTCTGAGCGATGCTGCGCACCTGATCTCAGCTTACCAAAGTATTTTTGCATTACACGCATTCCAAAGCCGTGTAGAATAGCCGTAATTTCGTCACGCGGTTCATCATACAACCGCAAATCCTCGAATAATTCGTCAAAGACCATCCGCCCATCGGGTGTGTTGTAGACGTTTTCTGCAGCAAGGTTCAACATATCCCACTCATCCTCACCCATCCCGAAAAAGGGATCTTGGATCAAATCACTCATCCGTGTCTGACCACAGGGACATCCCCGGCGTCCATTGTCGGGGTCTTTTAGCCGTTCGCTCCTTCGCATCGATGAGATTTTTTTCAGTGAGTTCTAGCATGTCTGAGGAAATCACGTCTGTTTCCTCTACGACGCCAAGCGAACCGGCAATAATCCCTGACGACATGGACCTTTTCACCAGCTTCCGACTATCAACCTTACGATTAGGGATCTGGTCCCTATCCCTGTTTCTATCTCTGCTCTTTCTCACGTTTACGCCTCCTGCGTTTACTGCGCCATGAACTCCTACGAATATTAGCGAGTAGGGCAGAATTAGGTATTAAACCCCCGCGCCTTATCTTGCGCGCCTGCCTCTTATACATCCGATGCTCTCGACTCATGCGGCGCCCCCAGTCTGTCCACTCGCCAACCGTTGGCTTATCGCCTCGCCTGCGGATCCAGGCTCAGGGGTCTTATTCAGGTTTGGCACCATGCCCGCCACCTGTTCCGCCCGCTCTAGTGCCTGCTGTTGCTGCAATGCTTTTGCTCGAGCCTCCCTCTTCGCCTGCACTACCGGTAATTCCTCTATTGCCGTCTGAGGGAAGCCCTCCCCGTCCATAGCATGCCGCACCAACTCATCAGTATTGACATTATCCCATACACTCAAATCTTGTGTTGCCTCGGCAATGCCGGCCACGAATGCTATACCACGATTCAGCCCGCTAGAGCGGTAATATTGTCTCTGCGCCATTGCCAGTAATCCAACAAACTCGATATCAAGAGGAATACCAGTTTGTTGCAACACTGGCGGAGGAGGAAGCAAATAGCCTCTTCGCATGAGGATATTAAATGTCCGCTTTATCAACGGACGTAATACCTCCGCGTTTTGACGTGTTAAAGGCCCGGATAGGCCCGTTATACGTTCCCCTTGCCGTTCAGCCACTTCCCGCGCCGTCATTTCACGCTGAGCTCGTGACAGCATCTTGAATAAATCCGTGAAAAACAGCTCTTCTATATCCTGATGAGTGCCCTCAAGAATATCCTTAGCAAACGGATATTTAATATTCAGTTCAACAGGTGTAATTTTGCGGTTGGGATATTTCGTCTCATTGATCCCATAAGGCATCATATTTAACTTACGCACCATTTCACGTGGAACATTGAGCGGAGGCTTAACCGATAACTGCGATGCATCCCCCATATCACGCTTCAAGAGATTGGCTCCCTTGATATCAGGCAGAGCGTCCATACCCGGGCACCTGCCATACGTGTCATTGCTATTTTTCCGCCACCTGCCGACGATCAAAGGCATTTCTTGATATCCGGTTTCGCTGAGTATCAACTCTGATGCCGGATACATCTCTACACTGGCATGTGGCATATTGATGTTAAGATCGGAGTATACGTCCCTATCGTGTCGTGGATGTAATACGTGCAAAAATTGATACCATTGGGTTAGGTTACCCTTCCATAGCGTCTGAAGCTCTTCACCCACAACAGCACCATATTTTAAAAACGATTGCCGTCCCGTGTACCAGATATCTCTATAAGCAGATTCAACATAACCGTCCGTGCCTTCGATGATATAGGTTTCTTTAGGATGTCTGGTAGAGTATACAATCCCCTTTGCAGGATCATCTTCAACAAACATGCCGGCTGTACCGATACCACCCAAGTCCATGTAAAACTCGGTAAGCGCATCGTAGAAGTTCGTCATGGCGAAAACCATGTATGTCCGCTTTTCACAGTCTTCTAGCCAATCGGAAACATACGGCATCTTATTCAGTTCTTCTGCGGCCATACGATACCGGAACCATGGCGATGCTGGACCCGCATTGTAGCCGACCATTCCATTGGCAAGCGTTTGTAAGCATGCCATCGGCCTTGAATCGTATATTTTCCGGCCTTTCTTTACATCTGATGTGTTAGGGTCTCCATCCCATGAATCACGTGAAGGATGGACATACTCAGATGATTCTTTCATCAAATCCTCAAAAGGTTTCCGAGCTTGCACTAGTTCACGGAATTTGGTCTGATAATCTTGTACGCGTGTTTCGTTACTCACTCTAACCCACCAAACGTGTCAAACTCCGCATATTTTTTATCCTCGGTTACACCCATTGGCAACTGACGCAGACAATTAGATACCACAAGCCCAACCGCCAGAGGAAGGGGCTCGGTTTGCTCTGCATCCCTGAGAGTCAGATTGCCTAGTGCATCCGCGAGCTCATCTGCTAACTCGAGTCCTTTAGATATTTGAATCGTCCGCCGCTGGTGTGCTTTTTGCAGTGCACCAACAACATCTGTGATCGGCATATACCGCGTTACTCCGTCTGTCCGTTCGTCTCGTCCCGGAATAAGTACCACGGGAAATGCCTGTACATCATCTACGTCTAGCAGCTGGTCTACTATCTCGTCAGATCCCACCGTGTTGTCGACTATCAGATCAACCGCCGAATCCATACGCTGCATATCAAAAGACGGTGACAATGCCAACCGCGCTGCTTTCTCAACCACCGTATACCACGGATCTGTAAGACGTTCTAACGTGAAGACATTGGCTCTGGGATTGTCGAAATCATTGATTAAGCCGCCAGCAGCAATTATGGACATTTCCGGTGTTTCTCTCAAAACAGCAACTACAGTGATAAATTGATATTGCTCCGTATTTTGCACTTGCTCTACACCATTCATACACCCGCCTCCATAACCACAGCTTCAACGTTCGTTGATATAGGTGAATAGCTGTCTTCTAAAACAGGAGTATTAACAAAAGCCTTGTCAATGGCGCCAATATTGATACTTCCGGGCAGCTTGTAAATCCGGTAGATGAGCGCATCTATGCAGTGATCTGAGCCATCAGCGACTTTCGCCATGACATCACCTGCTTTGTCCTGTGCCCAGCTCCAGGTGCCTAGCTCCCGTTGAAAGTCGGGACTATCTTCCAGGCAGTGAATCGTGAGCCCTTGCAGATACAATGCTGCTCCTCGCTTATATCTCGGCGCTTTATCCGCCCCGTAGACCGTCCAGCCAAGCACCTGTAGCTCTGCAATGCTCTTGGGTTCGCTTGAATCGCAGACAATACTGTCAACGCCCTTGCGTAACCTCAGGCGCTGCATTTCCTGTGATATCATCGGATTAGTAAGCCCGGTGGAGTAGATCAGTTGCCGCACCCATACCTCACGCCCGGCACGCCACACAGCGATCAGTGCCGCTGGATCTTCGGCGTATCCCCAATCCAAAGCATACCCGGCAAACCGTGCATGCTCGGGAACCTCTTTTACCACGTCCCAATCCTTTAGAATCGCACCTTTGAGCTCGGTAAACTCACCTAAGCCCCACATCCGCCATAATTCAGGATTGCTCTCCTTGTAGCTCTCGAGAAGACGGATAGTCGTTTCAGGGCACCATCTGTTAGACTTATACCAAGTACGCAGCAGGACCATGACATCCGTGGTCGCTATCTGCCCCAGCTCATGGCTAATGCTCAAAAATCGACGTTGTAGCCAATGAAGGGCATTCTTGACAATGGGTATCGGGTTGAAGGATAGCCATATCGATGGCTGCGGATCACAGGGAGTGGATAGGCCGGCATCTAGGGTATCAAAATCTTCTTCTGTCAACTCTGAAGCCTCCTCGATCCAGTAATCAGTAATACCCTCCGCTGATTTCCACTTTTCTTTATCGTCTAGGCTGCCGAACCCAATCACGGAACCACCTGGTAGATGGATCTCACGGTCCACCTGACGTATATTGCACCTGGTTAAGCCGACAGCCTCCTCAACAGCGGCTTGCATTCTCAACCAGACACTATGCCGTATCGTCGTGCCTACCTTGCGCAACACCATAATCCGCCGCCCAGGATGCTCTAGTGCGCGTCGCACCAAAAGCTGCGAGAACGCCCATGATTTACCGCTACGCCTACCACCGTAGCTGACGTAGTATCTTTTATCATACTCCCGTAGGCCATCATATATCTTATTGACTCTGACGGTATTCATGCAACTATCCACCGTATTTCGATGGGCTTGTCCCTGTCGCCCCGGATCTCTGCCATCCGTGACATAGCTTGTATCTGATCCGCCGCCAGTAATCGCATTTCCTTCAACGTCTCCCGCCTATCCTTGCGGTCTCCAGCAAGCTCTTTTCTGATTATTTTAAGCCATTCGCCTGCTTTCATGCCGTCCCTGTTTTCTAGCGCCCGTATCGCCTCCATTACACTCTCGTTGAGATCCGGGCCGTTTTCAGCCTCCAGTAGTAGCTCATCATATTTCAAGTCAAATTTTGTCCACTTGGCGAGAATCCGAGGTACCCCCTCGAGCTTTTCGACCGTTGCCTCAATAGCAAGCGCTGTCGCCTTCTTTACTCGTCTGTCCTTGTGTACCGCTTCAGACCATAACTCCATGTGATTGTTAATGTGGTTACGTACCGCACCCTCGGCCATGCCCCACTCTCGGCCTACCGCCCGGTTGCTATTAGATCCGCGTATCTGTCGCTCTATGTCTAGCTTGTTTGGATGGTTGCAAATCTTACACAGTGGCATACGT
>SDBV01013897.1_pt1 | contig 10198 bp, 13 predicted proteins | sample 2277081 | NCBI WGS metagenome assembly SDBV01 (sample SAMN10402039, study PRJNA504765) | marine sediment metagenome | isolation source: marine sediment core GS10_PC15, 223 cmbsf | place: Arctic Ocean: Southern Knipovich Ridge | collected 2010 | reverse complement strand
TCTGCGAGCTGGTCCCGCATCGTCTCGACCGATGTCCCCATCGGCTGGCTGGACCCGTTGACCAGGCGGCTGTGCTTTGCGATGATCCCGGAAACGGGGATGATCGCCGTGCCGCCGCGGGTGACCGTAAACTTTCGATCGTTCGCATTGCTGCCATCCCGCGCTGCGACGATCGCCTCGATCTCGTCGGCGGGAAGTTTGACCCCGTTGAAGTGCCGCTCGAGAACGCCTGACAGGTGCATCATCATCTCCGGCTGCAGGGCCCAGTTCTGGCTCGTGATATATTCGATCGCGGTCTTTGTCGATGCGTGCTCTTTCATTCGGTTGCCTCCTGACTTGCGTCGTCGTTTTCGTTTGTCTCGTCGCGGTTCGTCTCGTCGACGTCCTCGTCCGGTTTTATGTCGCCGAAAATATTCGCAGGGACGGCGGTCGAGATCCCCAGTTCCTTTAACTTGGCATCGTCGCTTGCGATCTCTGCGAAAACCTCGTCGGGCTCACCGCCGATGTCGCGAATACACTGGCTGCGGCTCTTTATCTTTTCAGCGATCGATATTTTGTTCGCCTCGGCGGATTTTTTCGGGTCGATGTATTCCCATCCCGGCCACTGGTACCGAACATTGAACACTTTCGGGTTTACGGCGAAGGCGCCGGCGGCGATGCCGCGGACGATCTGCCATTTGTACCAGGGCATGGCGATGCTTTTCTGGCACCACTTTTGCCAGCCGCGAAAACTGCGGCGGGCCTCGGCCATCGATGCGCGGGCGGACGAATAGTTTGTCCGTGAAAAGTCCAGCATCACCAGCTCGAGGGGATAACCGATCGCGACGCCGATGATCCGCATACTCATCACGACGTACGGATCGAAGTTGCTGCCGGGTCGGTCGGCGCCGAACATCCCGACGTCCTCACCTTCGAGCAGTTCGAGTATCTGAAGTGGTTCGAGTTTTTGAACCTTCGAGAATGTGTCGTTGGTGCTCGTGTCATCGTTGTCGACAACGCCCGGTCTCGTGTTTTCCGGATTCTTTTTTGTGATCTTTATTCCCTGCGTTGCGTTGGCCTCGGCGGCGAGCGATTCAAAGTCGAGATAATTATGGAACCGGTTGTAGTGCGCAAGTGCCGATGCTAAAAACGGGACGCCCCTGGTCTGTCCGAACCGCTTGCGGAACGCGGGCATAAAAGCGTTCGCCGCGGGGATCTCGATCGTGCCGGTTGCGGTACCTGAGAACCCGCCGTTGGGCGCCATCTTCCGTTGTTTTATGTGGTATGATTTATGCCTGCCCTGCGGAGTCATCTCGACGCCGAGAACGATGCCGCCGCGCTGGCCGGGAGGTGTCTCGACCTGGTCGGCCTCGAACACCATCACCGAACCGTCCGGACGCTTGGTCCATAAGTTGTCACCGTCTGTCCATGCGGCGCGGATGGTCGACTTCATCATCTCTGCAAAATCGCGGACGCCGGATGCGTCGCAGTTTTCGGCGAGCATTCGCTCGACGATATATTCTTTTATCTTTTTGTCGAGCTCCTTGTCGCCGGTGTTTGGGTTGAACTCGAAGTTGGCACCGACGATGTTGTCCTGGGCCCTGTCGAGAATGCCGGATATAATCGAGCCCTGCCGATCGTAGTCGCGGGATGTCTCGCGGAGCTGGCCGAGTGTACGTTTGTCCATGTGCCGATCGGGACTGGCGGCAGGCCCGGATGAGTAGAGGCTGATCCGTCGGTTGCGGCTGCTCTTTGTTACGTCAAAACCGGTGCCCGCTTTAACGCCGCCCTGCTGCTTCCGTGCGGGAAGTTTGCCGACGCCGATGCCGGCTTTTGTGATCTCGACGCCGATGTTTTTGACCGCTAGTCTCATATTCCCGTCCCCGAAATATCTGCAAGCCGGACAGAACCGCCGGCGGCTGCCGCGGCGTTGACCCGTTGCTCGAGGACTGTTTTCAACTCCTGGAGGTCCCTTAACTCGTTGCGCTGGTAGGTCCGCTGGTTGACGGTGGTGGACTTGAATTTTTTGATGACGAGGTCATATATCGCCGCGTTTACCGCGATCAATAGCTCCGCATCGGTTGGGTTGTCTGGATCGACTGCTGCCATGTGGAATATTTTGCAGTAAAAAGATTCCTTTGAATAGGGGGTCGACACTATATATAGTGTGTACCCTGCAAAATAGTTGTAAGTATCGCTAAATACAGGGGGTTAAAATGCTTCGGGAAATACGCAAAAACGAACGCGATATTTTTTTGGCCGGCGAATATTTTGGTTTTCCAAGCGTTTCCGGCTGTTTAGCAGTTTTGTGACATCACTTTTTCCGGGTCGTTTTGAACCAGCCGCATCAGATAATCAACCTTGTCACGCGTGCAATTGATGTTCCCGCTAAACGCTGGCCCGCTGCTCATGTTCCTTAGCTCGGGCGCTGGCCTTGTTACATAAACCGCATACAACATCGGAAGTTTTGCCGACATGCTGGTCACTGTGATCATGTGCCCGTTGGTAAATTCCAACTCCGCACGACGGTTGCCGGTTTTGCTGCCGAACGGTTTAAAATGGAGGTCCCTAAAAGTTTTCATTTGTTCGCTCCGTTTATGTCGTAATGAACTTCTAACTCGGATTCACTAAAATGCCTGAACCGCTTGGTATATTCAGCGATTTCATCTTCGGTTAATTCGTCTCGTATTTTATGGATTGCAAACCTGTATAAAGGATGATTTGCAAGCATATATTCTTTGTCTCGGCTAAACTCATCTTCGTTATCTATTATACTACCTTCCAACAGTTCTAAGCATAATATTGCCCAATCTCTTTCACTCATTTGTTTGCTCCGTTAAAATAATGGGTTCATTTTCCCGAAAAATGTCTGTTGTTTTGCGCCGGGCCCGCACAATTTCAGATTCATCCGTCAAATTTTTTTAACTTTATCATCACCGCCTCAACTTCTTTTTCCGCGTCGGGTTGCAGTAGACGCATGATATCTGTGACCTCGCCGGACGTGCGCCTATGATAATTGACGTTCGTAATTTTGTCAACGTCGATATCGTCGCCTTCCGGCGGATCCGGCCTATGCACGTAAACATCATACGATTTAGAGTCCCAATAAATGCCAACCTCCAGAAGAAATCCATTTGGAAAGTCCATCCTCGCAATTTCGCCTCTCACCCCTTCCCATTCTCCGAACTCTAGGTCGTCGAATGTTTTGTGTTGCTTATTTTCTTCGTCCATTTTGTTCGCTCCGTTAATATTTTGGTCGCCTTGTTTCATTTTGTTCGCTCCGTTAAAATAATGGGTTCATTTTCCCGAAAAATGTCGTTTGTTTTGCGCCATCCGGCAGGCCCGGGGCGATCGTTTTCGGTTTCGTCGCCGGTTTGCGGTCGAGCTTTTCCCAGCCCGGCGGGATCTTATTCGATTGTCCGGAAACCGCCCAAAAATGCAAGGTCTTTTTTTTGCCACGCCAGGTGCCGCGGAACGCGCCGAGATCAGTGACGGCGCCGCCGATGGCGGTCATGTCCGAGACACGCGGCCAGCAATTACTGCGGGTCCACTCGATGCGGTCGGCTTTCTTTTTCAGCTTTTCTTTTTGCTGCAAATATTCCAGCAGCCGCAGGTTGTGCACCGGCCCGATCTCGATGATCGACGCCAGCACCAGGTCCCGGAGCCGGGTCTTTACCCCGCCGGCGGGACCTGCGCTGATCGCATCGAACGCAAGTTTGCTCGTCTCGCGGATCACTTTTCCGGCTTTGCGACACCGACGATATTTTTCAACAGGTACGTGTGACGCCGCTTGCCCTTGCACTTGATCTGCCGGGTAAACAGCACGCGGCCGTCGCCAATGTCTTGCTTTTTGGTGCTGATAACCTTGACCCCTGCATGGCATACTTTGCATACGGTCATCAGCCGGATGTACGTGTCGGTGAGTCCGTACTTTGCCATGAATATCGCCTCGAGCAGTTTCTTTTTGTTGCCCTTCTGTGGCAATGTAACCTTTTTGCAAATAGCTTTCAGCTCGTCGACTTTCATTGTCTTGATCAGGTTGTCAGCGAGCGAATCGAGGACATCCTTGATCGTTACGGTTTTAGTTTCGCTCGGATCGTCTGGTCCCGATCCGCCGCCCTGTGGGTTTGGTGTCTGATCTGACATCTTGCATCCCTTCGTAAAAAAATTAAAATTCCTTTTTTATCGTCTCTCTACTTTTCCATACCGCCGTTGCGGTTTTTCTTTTTTTGCGTTCGGGTCCGGCAGCCGGCGGAAACCCGCAAGGTCTGCGATGAACGATGCGATGACGTCGCAGTCCCAGTAATGGTTCGGCCAGTGCTGGCTTTTCGGCACCCACAGCATCCTGGTCTTTTTGCCCGTTCGGATCGGGACCAGTTTTTCGCTGGTTAAATGCCGCAGCACTTCGTCAGTCGTCTCGCGGTGCAGGTGAAAATAGCCCTGCCCCGGGACCTGGCTCTCGAACAAAAGCCGGTACAGCCTGTCTTTGTAAACGCCGACGTTGATGTCGTACCGGATCTGCGTCCCGCCGGCGACTTTCGATGCGCGGTACGTCTGCTTTTTCCTATTGACGCTGTCGTCGCCCATCGTCGGGTGACAGACGACATCGCGGCACGACCTGCAAAAGTCGTACACCACATCGGTCCGATATCCGCTGTCCATCCCCGCGACCCATATCCCCATCGTCTTGTCGGGGTTGTCGGCGAGCGGGTAGGTCGTGGTTAAAAAATCGCGCACCGAGTCGTAGTTTTCCACCAGCAGCGTGTTGCCGGTTTCGATGCGGCCGTCGTAGATGCTCCAGCACTCCGACCGAAAACCCCAGCCGAGCACACGGACGAACACGTGGTCGATCTGTACGTCGAAACCGGCCGTCAGCGCTTGACAGCCGGCCGGGATGACCTCCGGGGCGTATGAACCGATGTGCGGCCGCAGTTTATCCTCGTCGGTTTCCTTTTCCGTTTCCTCCCAGCTCTCGCCGCATCGGCTGTTAATAAAATCTTGAAGTGGTTCCAGGTTGCCGGCCTTTTTGGCAAGCATCGCCTTGGCCCATTCCGCTGCCAGGATGTCGGCGGTCATCCAGCCGGGGTACAGCATAAACGCCGTGATCCGGATGCTCTTGTTGTCGGCGATCGGTTCGGTGCCGATGATCCGGCCGTCTTTGTCGATCGTGCACCCATCCGGGACCGCAACGCCGGCCGAGACCGCCTGCCACCTGTCCTGTTCGCTCCAGCACGCACCGCAGACCGGGCAGGCGTACCGGCAATGGGCGCCGTTTTTATATGCCTTGCTTTCCAGCAGCTTGCCGTCGTCGTCTTTGTCCAGCTGGTAGTGCTGCCAGCTCTGGATGTGGTACTCGCCGCAGTGCGGACATTTTGCGTGCCAGAAATACTCGAGGCCCGCTTCGTACTCGCGATCGAACGGGTCGCCGGCGATCACCGGCGTCGAGGTGTTGAGAAATTTCGAGACGCCGCTGTATGTGGTCATCCTTTTTTTCAGCAGGTTCAGGCTGTCAGCTTCATTTTTGACTTTTGCCGGATACTTGCCCGCCTCGTCGGCGTGTATCTTGCAGACCGGGTTGTCTGCCAACGCAGCCGGCGAACCTGCCCATGCCAGGTACAGGATCATGTTGTCGAGGTATGTTTCTTTGCCGACGTTGATCGAGTCGAGGCTGCCGCCGGTTAAGTGTTTTCGCAGCGATGGGGTGGACTCGAACATCGGCCTGATCCGTGCGCCGACCCGGCGGTTGGCATCGGTCTCGCGGGGCATCACCAAAAGAAACGGGGCCGGGGCCTCATCGACGGTGTGTCCGAGAAAATTCAAACCGATCTCGGTCTTGGCCGACTGCGTGCACGCCATGATATTGACCTGCCTGGTCCCGGAGTCAGAGAGCCACTCCATGATCGGCACCGCGTACGGGACGTAATCGTGCGACCAGTCGCCGTGATATCGTGTCGTCTTGGCGCTTAGCTTTCGCTTGGCAAGCGCCCAGTCGCCGACGCCCGGGCGGTCGCGGACTTCCAGGACGTCGAGCTCCTCGGCCTGGACGGCCAAGGGTGCCGGCAAATCGTATTGAATTGTTTCAGCCGCTTCGGTCATTTAGTTTTTCCAATGCTGCTTTGTCTGTGTGCGATTGTGCGCATCTATCGGGCACTATAATTCCCAAGGCTTTGGCGCTGTCTCTGCATGTTCCGCACGGCCGGCTTGATCCTTGGTGCAGGTCTGCGCGGTGCGCAATTAAAACGGTGCGGAGCTCCTTGATTTTTGCCTTGAGTGGTTCGATCACTTCATCAGATATATAATTGAAACCCTGGGCTATCTCGTCAAGCGTAAAGTCCACAGGGTCGCCGGAATCGCAACCGCCGCCATCGATCATAGTTTGATCGGCGCCGGACTCCCTAACGACCAGGTCCCTGATGCGGTCCTGAGTTTTTGCGGTTATTCCATCCCTTTTCATCTCGTCGAGATCGGTCTGTATTTTCCGAAACTGGCGGGCGATGTTTTTACTGGCGCCTGTGTTGGCCATCCAGTCGCTGGCGTCGCACTCGTAAACAGCCCGCGACCGGCCGCAGTCGAGACAAAGCTCAAAAACGCACATCCCCTTTAGTTCGCCGCCGACCGTGTTTTCGTGTTCGCAATTTTTAAGCTCGTCGATGTGGCCTCTGAGTTCCTGTATGGTCGCGTTGGCATTGGTTATGCCGTTTACGGACGCCAGAAAATCCTTTTTCAGTTTGTCCCGTTCGGTCTCGGTTGCCTTAAACAAATCGTAAAATCCGTTCCTGCTCGTTTCGCAGGCTTCGTTGGCATCTTCCAGCTCGGTAATGCGGGCCTTATACCATGCCTCTGTTATTGGTCGCTTTTTACCCATATTCCACCTCGCTGCCTTTGGACACGTCCGGGATGTGTTCGGTCGGCGTCGCGTTTGTCATATCGCCGATCGCTTCGTCGATCACCTTTTGCTCGGCATCGTTTGGTTTCGCCGGCATCTCGTGGTCGGCCAGGCCCCATGCGTTTTCGTTCGGGATCGGCTTTATGCTCTCGTGGTCGACCTCGGGCGGTTTGAAACCATGCTGGAAATATCCGGGGTCACCTGGTTTTAATGGTTCTGTTTCCATTTTCGTTCTCCTGATCTTAATTTTCTATTTTACAAAAAGTCCGGCTTTCAGTGGTTTCCCATCGATGCCGTTTATGACGGCCATGATCTCTCGTTTGTACTCGCTCCGTGTGATAATAATCAGTTCATCTTCGTCGGTTTGGAGCCAGACTACCGCGTCCCTGTCGCACACTTTTTGATATTCTTTCCAGTATCCCAGTGCAGCCTTGATGAGTGCTTGTCCTTTTTTATAAAGTTTTGTTTTCGTTTTTATCTGCATGTTCGTCTTCATTTTCTTGTCTCCTGATCTTTGCCTCGTTTTAGTTTTTGCTCGCCTTGTGGATATGACTTTGCAGGACCTTGATCAACTTGATCAGCTTGACGTTTTCCTCGGCGGCGGCCAGCAGGTGACGGTCGGTGATCTTTTGCCGGGCTTTCAGTGCCTGCGTTACCGCTTCGGCTGCAAACTCCGCCGACTGCTTGACTGTCATCATTCCGTCAGCGACGATGGTCCCGGCCGGGGCGCCGGTCAGGTAATACCCCCGCTGCGGGTGTTTTGTAAACTTTGCCTTGATCCGCTGGACCCAGCCGAGCAGCCGAACCGGCAGCAGCAAAAACGAGACCGCCCTCGGGCAGCCTGCGGTCCGCACTTTTGTCACCGTCTGTATTTTTAGCCTGCGTGCTTTTTTCATTTTTTTACGCTCCTTTTTTGCAGAACTTTCTTTTTGGTTTTTTTGGCAGTTTTCTTTTTGGCTTTTTTCGTTTTCTTTTTTGCCGGCTTCGGTGTGCCGTCGGCCTTGAGGTTTGCCCATGCCTTCGGGTCCGGGATGTTTTTCACTTCGGCGGCGTACAGTGCATCGATGTCGATCGTCAGGATCCCGGCGACCTTCTTTGCCTCCCTGATCTTGTGGTCCGGTACCTGCGTGATCGGTCCGTTGTACGTCAGTTTGCCGACCAGGACGGGACTGACGATCTTCCACAGCTTGATGATGGTATCGTTTGGCTTTAACCCGGCCATCTTGTCGAAGTCTGCCCAGCCGGCGTTGAAGTGGTTCATACTTTGCGTGCCGAAGATCACCGCCAATCTCATCACCATCGCATGTGCATCACCGGCCCGCTTCTCGAACGCTTCCAGTTCTCCGAAAGTTCTGGCCTTGACCGCGACACACATCTTGCGGAGTACCTGCTGCCAGCGTTTGGAATTGTGCAGATGTTTGCGATCTTTCAGTGGTGTCGGTTTGCCTGCCGGGCCCTTGCGAGCCGTCGATGCCTGGCCGGCCTTGGAACTCTTTGAGACATTCTTGTCGATCAGGATCCATTTGAGTTGACCGGCCGGGCTGCCGTTTACCGTTATCGCCGGCACCGAGGCGGCGACAGATTCTTTTGATATTTTGTAAAAATCCTTTTCCAGCACCTGGCCTTTGCCGTGAATATCTTCCAGTTCGCATCGTTCGGTGTAGCCGGGCGTGCCGGTGGTGATCAATACCAGGTTTGGGCGAGTGTTTTTTAACTCGGTAATTTTGTATTTTATCACCGCCGCTGCTTTTTCCGCCCAGCACTCCGCATCCATGCATTTGTCTTTTTTCTTAACCGACTCCGGAACCTCCGTATCGATGTCGAACAGTTCGGGCTGGGTGCCGGTTCGGTGCAGGCATCCGGTGCACGTTGGCAGTTTTCCTATTTTTTCGTCAATCTGCCACGGCGCCTCGCTAAGTACACGCATCTCTGTTGCGCATTGTTTCTCAATCTCTGCTACCGTCGGCATCTGATCGATCGCCATGTAATACGGGTCGAAATCGCTAATCAGGCTCTCCTGAATATTGACCGGCATCCGGGCGATGACCGACAGGTGTGCCGATGTCCACAGGTGATCGGGGAACTTGGCGATGTTGTCTTTCCATTCTTTACAGAGCTTGTTTTCGATCGCAGCGCGTGTGCGGATCCAGGTGACGCTCTTGCCGAACTTCGATGCCGCCGCCTTCGCATCGCCTTTGTACTCGGCGAGCAAAGTAACCGCCGCCCTGCCCTCCTCGATCGGGGTAAGATCCTCGCGGGCGAAGTTCTCGGCGAACGTGATCTCGAACGCCTCGACATCGGAAAGCTCGCCGTGATCGATCGCCGGGATCTTTGTCGCGTTGGCCGCTTTGATGAACGCGGCCAGCCGGCGGGATCCGGCGAGCAGCTCGACGCGAGGCAGCGTACGCCCGGGTGGTGCGGGATGCGTCCGGACGTGGACCGGGACCAGCACTCCGTTGGCCCTGATGCTGTCGACCAGGTCGGCGAACGCCGGTGATTTTTCGTTGACAACCCGAGGGTTCTTTTTGCTCGGGATGATCTGACCGATATCAATGTTCCGTAGTTTGCTGACGCTCTTTTTTACTGCTGTTTCTTGTTTCATTTTTACGCTCCTTTTTGTAATTGAAATTTGTATTTAACCTCCTGACGCTCCGTCGGGTTTAAGGTCTTGTAATAATTTTATGAATATTTGCGCATGTTTTTGCGGCAGCTGCAGGACCTCGGGCACCTGGCACTGGCCGGCGCGGACCTCGTTGAAAAACACTTCAAGTATCTCTGCGATCTTTTCCTGCGACTTGCCGACGCAAACCATCGCCAGGTCGTCGGCGCCCCGGTCGAGTGAATTGATCATCGCCTGGTGACGGGCGACGAGACCTGCCAGGACCCTCGACCGGTCGAGCAGGGTGTGACGCTGGACGTCGATGTCGATCTGCAACTGCACGGCCTTGGCTTTCTGGAACAGGTTCAGGTTCCCAGACGCCGGCCCTTTGCCGATGTCGGCCTTGTGGAGAACAAACCCCTTGAACCAGACGATGAAAGAACTAAGGCAGAAAGTTTTGTCGGAGTTGCGGGGGCAGCTGTGTTTTGTCACCCAGTCGTGGATCGTCTGCCGGGTCCGGCCGGTGTCGGCGATCATCTGTTCGGTCGATATGTGCCCGAAATCGAGCGCCGGGTGTACGAACTCGCGACGCAGAATAACCTCGACCTGTTTGGCTGCCGTGACGTTGCCCTTGGTGGCGCGGTCGACGAGGGCGGTTTTGATGTTGATGATCGTCTGCAGCCTGGCATCGTTGAAAGTGTCGGCGACCTCCGGGTCGGTTTTCAGCATCGCAT
>SDBV01013896.1_pt1 | contig 10198 bp, 10 predicted proteins | sample 2277081 | NCBI WGS metagenome assembly SDBV01 (sample SAMN10402039, study PRJNA504765) | marine sediment metagenome | isolation source: marine sediment core GS10_PC15, 223 cmbsf | place: Arctic Ocean: Southern Knipovich Ridge | collected 2010 | reverse complement strand
CGCAGGTGCTGCAAGATTCATATTTAATTGGGGGCTGAGTGGCATCAAAAAAGCATTCGATAGGAAAGAGACGATTCCTTCTTATGCTGACATGACAAATCAATTACCTCAGCTGAAAGAGGCGCTAGAAACGCAATGGCTAACCGAGGTGCATTCACAGATACTTCAGCAATCTCTGAAGGATTTAGATGGGGCATTGCGACATTTTTTCAGACGAATCAAAAAGAAACTAAAATCGGGATTTCCTCGATTTAAGTGTAGAGGTGTAAAGGATTCATTTCGCTTTCCTCAAGGGGTGAAATGTTTACATGGCAAAGTCTATCTTCCTAAGATTGGATGGGTGTCCTATTATAATTCCCGTCCCATTGAGGGAGATATTAAGCAGGCAGTGGTCAAGCGCCACGGGGATCGTTGGTTTGTTCATATTGTATGCAGTATTGGGATAGAAATCCCATCAAAGAATCCCCCGTATGAGAACGTACTAGGCATAGATTTAGGCATTAAACAGCTAGCAGTATTTTCCAATGGTGACGTTATTGAAAATCTTCATTTTTTGAAAGTAGATCTTAAGCGACTGGCCAAGACACAAAGGAGCCTTTCGCGTAAAAAGAGAGGAAGCAAAAATAGAAAAAAGTCAGCAAAAAGGGTAGGTAAGGCTCATAGGCGCATAGCGAATAAGAGAAAGGATCATCTCCATAAGATATCAACGCAGATCATCGAAAGCCAAGATGTTATTGTCGTTGAAACACTGAACATTCAAGGCATGATAAGAAATAGGTGTCTTTCACAAGCAATTGCCGATGTAAGCTGGTCCATGTTGTTAAGATTCCTCAAATATAAAGCTGACTGGTACGGGAAGAAATATATTGAGATACCTCGTTTTACCCCTACATCAAAGACATGTTCGTCATGTAAGAGCCAACAGAAAATGCCTTTATCGGTAAGAATATACGAATGTAAGAGCTGCGGTCTTCGATTAGATCGAGACCTGAATGCAGCGATAAATATAAAAGCGGCAGGGCTTGCCGTGTTAGCTTGTGGAGAGCAGGACACAGGTCCGCTCAACGAAGCAAGAATCCCCGGCTTTTAAGGCCGGGGAGGGTCAATATTACAGCAAAAACGAAAGCCTGCATTCGTGAGGCCCATAATCAGAACATTATCCAAAGACTCCTCATAGGCAAGCCACTTGCGCTTAAAGAAAATCCCTACTTTCAAAGTAAGCCTGGACAGCCCGCATTCTTAAATGGGACCAAGAGTTACTGGAGGTAATGAAATATAAGGGATTCGTAGGGAAAAAGATTAATTCTCCAAAGATGCTCCTGCTTGGAGCCATGCTCCAGCAAAAAAAATTCTTCATCCGTATGAAGCTCTGCATCAGCGACCATTATTTTTTGTTCAGGATTAACGACCGCTTTTACCAGGCCGCCAAACATGTTATCCGCCATTTCTTTTAGTTCTTTTCGCGAAATTTTCTCTGAAGCGAGTTTCATTAAATTCCCTAAACTTTAATCACTCAAAAAACTTCACTTGACCACTCTTACTTTTTGTGCTACCATGATAGTACACTAAAACTAGAGGAATCTATGAAGACTATGAATGACAAAACACAGGCACTTGATGAGCTCATCAAAGCTCTCCTCCTTTTGGAAGATAGAGATACAGCTCTTCGTTTTTTGAAGGATCTCTGCACGCCCCAAGAGCTCAATGCCCTGGCCGAACGATGGCGCGTATGCCAGCTTCTTGCAGCGGGCAACATGTCTTATAGAGAAATTCATGCGCAGACCGGAGCAAGTCTTGCGACCATAGTACGAGTTGCCCGCTTTTTAAAGGATGAACCTTTCCACGGCTACCAAGCCGTACTAAAGAAATTAAAAAAGAACAAAACTCGTTAATACATTTTTAATAAATTTTTCGCCTTTTTGAAAGGTATATCAATGAAACTGAACATTCTAATCACCATATTATGCGTGGCTACAATAATAGCCCTCTTTTTTATAACACGCTCCAAGAGCATCCCTAACACTCTTGTTATTGGGACCGCTGCTGGCTATGCCCCTTTTGTAAGCATTAATGAAAAGGGAGACTATGAAGGCTTCGATATCGACATTGCAAAGGAATTAGCCACCACGATGGGTAAAAAACTTGTCATCAAGGATCTTGGCTCAATGACGTCACTCTTTATGGCCCTGAACCAGGGAAGTATCGATGCGATTATCTGGGGCATATCCATTATAGAAGAACGGCTCGAAAAAGTTGCTATGATTCGCTATCAAGGTGAAACGGTCACCGAGTATCCTCTCATGTTCTGGCAAAAGATTCCAGAAACCATCAAAAGCATCAAAGATATGAAGGGAATGACTATCTGCGTTGAGCCAACTTCATCACAAGATGTTGTTCTGAGCAAGTACCCATTCATCACTAAAAAGCCAACTGAAAGAGTAGATGATGCCTTACTCAATATTCAGTACGGAAAAGCGGATGCGGCACTCGTTGAACCTGCAATAGCGGGCAAGTTCAAAAAGAAGTATCCAGAGATTAAGATTCTCACCATACCTCTGGCTCCTGAAGACCAAGTCCAGGGAATGGGTATCGCCGTAAAATTAGGCAATAGTACATTAATTAAGCAAATACAAAAGGGAATCGATAAGCTCAAGCGCAAGGGAACGATACGCAAATATGAAGAGAGGTGGCTATGAGTGCCCTTGTCAACTATCTTCCCCTTCTTGCACAAGGAGGGGGCATCACCCTTGCTTCCTGGCTCCTAGGTAGTTTCATAAGTATGTGCATTGGCAACTTGTGCGGCATACTCAGTTGCCGCTATCTTGGTTTCAGGCGATTGCGCGCCTTAATAAGGATATATACTTTTATAACCAAAGGTATTCCAGCCTATGTGCAGATACTGATAGCCTATTTCGTAATTCCCGCTTTTTTGGGCATTACTATTCCGAGCTTCCTTGCCGCAACTGTAGCACTTGGGCTTTGCTCAAGTGGCTATGTAACAGAAATGGTCCGCGCGGCCATAAATGGAATTCCACCTGGGCAATGGGACGCATCCTTCGTATTAGGATATCCCATGAGTGTTACCTTATGGCGTATAATTATTCCTCAAGCGGTGAAAAATATCTTACCAGCACTTATCGGAGAAGGTGAGCAGCTGCTTAAAAGCACTTCTTTCATTTCAGCTATTGGCGTCACAGAATTAACCAGAAGTGGCATGAATATTATTTCACGAGAATTAAATCCGATACCGATTTATTGTCTGATTGCCGGTATTTATCTACTGTTTTCAGCGGTACTGAACGGTGTTATGGTCCTTTTAGAGAAAGAAAAGTATTATGGTTACCGTTCTTAATCTCAGCGTAAAACTCAAAAAGCAAACGATATTAGAGGCCATTAACTGCTTCTTACCCCCCTGTAAAATTACAAGCTTCATCGGAAAGAGTGGCGTGGGTAAAACTACCCTCTTAAAATCGTTAGCGGGCCTTATTGCGCCGGCCGACGGCCAGATTATCATCAATAATCGTTCTTTAGAAAGTTTAACACCACGCCAAAGAGCAGAGACTATAGGATTTGTTTTTCAAGATTTCAATCTTTTCCCACACTTCACGGTGCTTGAGAACTGTACTGATCCTTTGAGAGTGTATGGGTTATCGGCCTCTGATGCAAAAGAAAGGGCATGTAATACGCTCGAAGAATTCGGGATGGGCGATTTTCTCGACAAATATCCGGTGGAGCTCTCCGGAGGACAACAGCAGCGGGTTGCTCTAGCGCGAGCACTTTCTTTAGCACCTTCGGTAGTGCTTCTTGACGAACCGACTGCATCGCTCGACCCATTTAATATCGATATTTTAGTGGATATATTAAGCTCGTTAGCAGCCAAGGGACTCACGATCGCCATCTCGAGCCAAGACATCAATTTTATTCGCAAAATCAGTAGTATCATGTACTATCTTGAAGCGGGGACCATAAGGGAGTCATGCGAAAACAGCTCAACATTCACGAGATCCCCCCTCATTGAGAGATTCCTATCATCTGACAGATATGAGACTAAAATACATATCAAATAAGGACCTCTAGTAACCAACAATTGAAGATATGGGTAAAAGTATCGTGGTGGACCACTTAGGCGGATGGCGTCTCCCTTCTCTATCAGGAATTGCAAGGAAGAATCGTCTGAATTCATTCATGCGGAGTACGTCAACATTCTTCGTTGTATCTTGTCTATCGAGTATCGAAAAATTCTATACCATACCATAGCATGAAATAGGTAAGATTCATCTTTTTGCTCAAAAAATCGTATGGGAAAGTAAGCATCTCTTGACGCGATACAATAAGACATGGTTATATAAAAAAATGATGAATGATGTATGATACGGTGATAATAGGTAATAAACGATGAAGATTTTTCTTGATACAGCACATCTTCCTTCGATTGAAAAAGCCTTAAAAACGGGCTTAATTGATGGTATTACTACAAATCCAACTCATCTGAGTAAAGAGTCGGTTCATGCTGATTCTATAACGGACTTTCTTAAAAAAATTTGTGCGTTAGTTGAACCGGGCGATGTAAGCATCGAAGTCACCGATAAAGAGCCGGAAGAAGCATATGCCCAAGCACGCCGCATAGCCTCTATCGCTTCGAATGTTGTCGTCAAAATCCCCTGCCACAGCGATTACGTACCGACCATCAAGGAACTAGTAGCCGAAGGCATCGCCCTTAATATAACGCTCCTTTTTTCTCTTGAGCAGGGCCTTCTCATGGCGAAACTCGGGGTAAAATATATTTCACCATTCATCGGAAGACTCGAGGATGTCGGGGGCGATGGCATTAGTCTTATTGATGATCTAAGAGAAATGATCGATAATTATGAATTCTCAACCAAAATACTCGCTGCTTCAATCCGTTCTAAGGAACATGTTGGGGAGTCTGCCCTAGCCGGCGCAGATCTTATTACTATTCCGGTTCCGCTCTTTGAATCACTTATGCACCACCCTCTTACGGACAAGGGCATGAAGCTGTTCGATGCCGACTGGCAATCGCTCGGGATAAAAAAATTCCCCTAGGGAAGTGGTCTCAAAAAAATTCCAATATTGCAGCTGTATCTTATTCATTATCAGCAGTGTTGCAGCATTGCTGACGATCGTCGTCTAAGCGATGAAACCTTCTAGCTTTAGGATAGTTCAGCTGGTGCCCCCAATAGACGGTGTAACTGCCCCAACAAATAAAATGGCACAGAGAATAAGGTATAGCTTACAGATTTACCATGGGCATCTTTTATAGTAATGATATCTTCTCGAGGCACATTAGAGTATACACGAACGGCAGTGACAAGCTCTTTCATCCCCATGAACAAATGAAGGGACTTCATACGTCCGGTACTTCCGGCCTTAACTTCTAGAGGGACTACTTTGTTCGTATGTTGTATAACATAATCAACCTCAGCGCTCGACCCTTTTTCAAGACGATGCCAATAATAGAGTTCTGGTTCACTATAGGGTGGAAAAATAGTACGCAACATCTGACCTACCAGCTGCTCAGCAATGCCCCCCTTATTGACAAGATCAAGCTCATGCACCTGAGTGAGCTGATCAAGAGACAGTCCTAATAGGGCAGAGCAGAGCCCAACATCCAAGAATATAATTTTTAGATATTTTGCTCGTATTTCAGCGCCTAAGGGGAGCCCGTTTGCTGCACTACTTATTACACGATGGCACACGCGTGCCATGCAGAGTAAATCTAAGGCCTGCTTAATCATTCGAATAGGGACCGAAGGATTAACTCTACTATAGACAAATTTCTCACCTAAATAGCGAGGAACAGCAGACATGACCTCATTCAGCCGTTCAGGTTTTATACGGCCACTATATTTAGCAAAATCATCCCGATAAGTTGCTATCAGATCAAAATGTATCTGATTAACTTCTTGTAAGGACCCATTGCGAGACCACTTGGATACGGCCAACGGCATGCCACCAATAATAATATATTCCTTAACGAGCTTCATAAGACGGTCATGAATGGGGGTTGGTATAGCCGTAGTCCATCGATACATTCCTATATAGTCGTACAAGCTCTGTTCACCTTTGGCAAGCAGAAACTCCTCAAAAGATAATGGCTCAAGATGCATATAGTTAATACGCCCAACGGGCATGCTGATCGTATGCCGGGCAAGCATAAACTCAAGAAGAGATCCCGCTGCAATAACCGGTAATTCGGGCATATCTTCGGCGAACCAGCGTAGCTTAGCTAAGAGCTGCGGACTTTCTTGAATTTCATCGAGAAACAGGAGAGATTTTTTTGGATCTATAGTTTTGTTCAATGCCGCATTGAGATTGAGCACTATTTCTTTGGGCTCATTCGAACTAAAAAGTGCTGCATACTCTGGATGCTTTTCTAGATTCAACTCTATGAGCTCTAGTCCTTCTGATTCGGCTAGTTTACGCACAAGCCATGTCTTTCCTACTTGCCGGGCTCCCCGAATAACAAGCGGTCTGCGGTCTGTTGCATGCAGCCATTGCGTAAGAAAAAGAGATCGGCTTCTTTGCATGAATTCTCCTTAGTTTTCTTTACTGTAGCCTAAGGAACGAAAAAATGCAATAAATAACCGTCTCTTTTTGACACCTAGTGCACAAAAGAACCGGCTCTTTTTAACACCAAGACAATAAATAACCGTCTCTTTTTGACAATCCTCCTACTCGAACTCTGCTAAGGCTATAGTTAATGCTGCTAATCAGTACCTTCGTGGTGGTGGAGGAGTCTGTGGTGCAATTTTTAAGGCTGCAGCACAAAAATAATCTTTATACAATGATCATTTTTTTGAGAGCTGCTCTAACTGGATGTAACAACAGATCAAATCCACTAAGCCTAATACTCCCACCTGCACCCTATTTCTTGGACATGAAAAAGGACCGGAAAAAACTCCGGTCCTTTTATTTCTATCTTGATATGTTCACTTTTCAATTAACGTACCACCAACTTGTATTCTGAAAACATTCTCTCTATCAGCATCTTCATCACTACCCAGCTCTAAACTGAATTCACCAACTTTGCATTGAGCATTTTGAAGCCTTTCTGAGGTCATAATGCAACCACCCTTACTGCCTGCCATGAAGAACTTGAGTATAACAGACCCGGGCGTACCTGATATGATACCACTACCATCATCAACCCCGCCAGCAGACGCATGTATATTTAAATATACCTCTTCATGGGGAACACTTTCACCATTTTCATCTATTCTCTTAAAGATATACTGAGCCTTCTTAGCCATTATATCAACCATACTTCCTCTTAAGACAATGTTGTTCTTGTTGTTCGTTATTAAGGAAGTGTCGACCGTTTGTCCTGAAAGTATCTTTAAGGCAGTTTTTTTGTTAAATCTATCAAGGAGTAAGAAATCATAGCGCGTATTATTTTTGATGCTTCTTATGATTATAGCGGGCATTTGGCGAGTATGCGTTTGTTTAGGTGCTTGTACTGGCTGGGTGCTACAAACGATCATCGCTAAGCTCAGCATTGCCAGTGCTCTAAGAAATTTCATAAACATCCTCCTGCTGTGGGTATAAGAGATCAATGATTAAAAACTATTTCATGTAAAAGAATAACATAACCCCTACGTCTGGCAAGGAAATCTTGTATCCATACTCACCATGCTTTTTGTGCCCTTTCCTCTCGTATTAGACGTGCACCGAAACATGGGACTCATGCGCAGAGAAACTCTATACCGTACCGAAGTTAAGCATTCAGGGCATATCAATAATGTTAGTTTCTTCTTCGCGAATATTTGACTAAAAGACGGACCATTTCTATATACAGCCAGATGAGAGTCACAAGCAGACTAAAGGCTGCATACCATTCCATGTATTTTGGCAGTCCCCGCTCAACACCCTCTTCAATAAGAGCAAAATCGAGCAAGAGATTAAAGGCTGCGAGCCCAATCACAAAGAGACTAAACATGATGCTCGTTAAGCTTGTACTTTCAAAAAAGGATGCGGTATTGAACCCACAGAGCCATAAAATTAGTACAATACCATAGGTTAAGCCAACGGCAGCGGTGGCTGAGACGATAATACTTCTGACCGTTTCGGTTACTTTAATGATCTGAAAACGATACAAAAGAAGCATCGCAAGAGCTGTGGCAGCAGTAAGTAGGAGCCCGATTGCGGCAATGCCCGGATAGCGTGCTTCAAAAAAGAGCGTCATGACGCCAAGAGAGAATCCTTGGCAAAATGCATAGGGCACAGCAGTATACTGAGCTGTATGTGGCCTAAAGACTGAAACCATGCCAATAATGAAGGCAACTCCCATTCCAAGAGCTACTGCAGGAAACACCAGAGCAGACTGAGCAATGAGCAGATAGCAGCCGACCGCAGCCCCGACACCCAGACTACCAAACAAAATACTTATCTTCGTCAGTGTACCTGAAAGCGTCATAGGAACGCTCGTTCCAAAGAGTTCTTCTTGTTTAAACACTCGTTTAACAGGATTCAATGGCATAATTACTCCTTATGATCGTCGATTTTTCTTAAGTATAGCACTGCATAGGAAAAAAGCCAGTGGGGTACTGTGGCTTGTGTGTTTGAGCTGTCGGATGCTCTTTCATTGCCGCTAAAAGTTGGGGGTATTCAGGCCATAGGAATAGAAAAACAGGGAGTCTTAATCAACTCCCTGTCTGTTAAGAGATTCTAAGTTTAGGAGATTCGTAATACCGAAAACTTCTGAGTGCTGCCCTCTATTGAGAAAGGTACGTCCCTATATGCTTTGATACTCTCCACACCGTATGCTGACGGAACATAAGAGTCCCAAGCATTGTCGGCTGTAGTCTTAATAGAGCTGAAACGAATAGTAGTAATCGGTTCGCCATCTACAGCACACTCTTGTTCAAATAATGAGTACTTTGCTCTAATGCGATTTGAGTCTTGCTCAAGCTCAAATATTTGTATCTCATCGCCGTCTATGGCACCAATAATCTCTTCTTGAGTATTGGGAGCAATCGTATGCACTACCTCTTGAGCATCGATCAAAAGTATCTTTGCATCAGTATCATTGAAAAAATTAAAGGTACAGGCAAGCAGTTGTGCCGAGCCGTACAGACTTGTCAATGCTATCAACATTATTTTATGAAATGTATTCATTGTCAATCTTTCGTATTATTATATAATTATTTGTTGATACAATTATAATATCAGATAAAAATAAAAATATCAATGTGCTTCACCAAGCATGCTCTGTCCGCACGCTGCGGAAGCTTTCTTTGCTAAGTAGGTAGCTAAGTGCCATATGTTGTGAGGATATCGAGCAGATATACAGCTCCCTGTTCCATTGATTGAGGTGAAAGGCTCAGCTCAACAGCTGTATCTCTGATATAATGATCTTCCGAAGCGATCTCATCTGATAGTAAAAAAACATTATCTCTCAGCATATCGATCGGAGTCCTATCATCCTGATTAGCTACGATGAGCATCGAAAGAAAGGCATCTATAAGCTGCTTCGCTATCGTATACTGCTTGAATTCAAGTGCATCATGCAAAGCAGTATTGCCAGCATTATCGACAACGATAGCCTCCGTTTTTTCTAGTAAAGTAGCAACAAGAGGAGCATATCCCTTTTTTGCTGCTCTATGAAGAGCTGTCTTGCCCCTACCATCCGGCATATCAGCAGGAGCACCTCTTCTTAAGAGCTCCCACACCTGCATGTCAGCACCAACCTCAGCAAGGAGATGGAGGACCGTTTCCGAACGCTCATTGAGGGTCTTACCATCCAGCCATTCAATAGCACTAATAAGTGCATATACCCTTTCAATAGGCACCCTGATAGAATTAAGATCAATCAGATAGCCCTTGATCTTATACGGCTCGATTTCATTATAGGCTATTTCATAGATATTTTTCAATAGCATGGATGGTGTTAACCCATTCGAATCTGACACGGTGCATGAAGCACCCAGGTCTACTAAGAGCCGCGCCAATTTCATATCATTACTATTGATAGCATAATGAAGTGGCGTGAAAGCATCGTTATCCTGCAGATCACTCAGTGCACCATTATCAATAAGCATCTGTACCACAACTGCCGCACCATCATCTGGGTTATAGAGTATTCCCCGAGCCACCGTAGATAAGGCATCCATAATGGCCGGCTCATAGTGCCCCCTTACTACCGTAAGATGTAAGGGGGTTTGGCCTAATCGATTTCTTG
>SDBV01013895.1_pt1 | contig 10198 bp, 7 predicted proteins | sample 2277081 | NCBI WGS metagenome assembly SDBV01 (sample SAMN10402039, study PRJNA504765) | marine sediment metagenome | isolation source: marine sediment core GS10_PC15, 223 cmbsf | place: Arctic Ocean: Southern Knipovich Ridge | collected 2010 | reverse complement strand
CGCCGCCCATACGCGACGATACGATTATTTCTCTGATCAGCTTCGTGAAGAGCTTGCCTCGTTTGGCATCATTGGCGCCCTTTTTGTGTTTGATGGAAGCCCACTTGCTGTGACCGGACATTGTCACTCCTTAAGCCATCTCTGAATTAGAAAAATTTAGCACGTACCAGAATGCGGTGTCAATATGAATAATCCTGAAATCTTGATGGTGTACGAAAGGTACCTGAAGTGACGATCCCGAGTTGACGTTCGCACCCGATTAGATGCGTGCCTTATGCTTGATTATAGCCGGCGATCTTATTAAGATTGCTTAGGAGGGCCGTATGGATTTTTTCGATAGAATGAAAAAGGTGGTCAACCAGGGATTCGAGACGACCAAAGAGGCGTTGGGCACGGCGGCCGACAAGGCCAAAGAGCTGGGCGAAAAGGGCGTGCTTAAATTCGAGATCAGCCAACTCGAGAGAGACGCCGGCCGCAAGTTCGCCTTGTTGGGCAACTCGGTGTACCAGACCCTGGCCATCAAGGGCCAGAGCTCGGTTACCAAGAACAGCGCCGAGGTAAAACCGCTGATAGCGGAAATTAGCGAGCTCGAAAAACGAATTCAGGAAAAAGAAAAAGCGCTAAAAGAGATTGGCTGAGGTTCTCTAAAACTGTAGAGGGGAGAAATATCCGCACTCGTCGAAACCGCTCTTGCGTTGCAGGGTTACTTCCGTTTCCAGCTTGATGAACCTTTTGCCAAAGTCGGGGTCGACGGAAGATGTAAAACTGACGACGTAGCGCGGATCTACCCCTTTCTCGATGCTTTGGAAAAAGCTCTCCAGACCCTGCGGGCGATAATAGTAGGCAGAGTTTCCACCGGTCGCCGAGCAGAGGTAGTCGATATCGGGGCTTGCATTCTCCGCCTGCAGAAACAGGGCGTTGAACCGCACGGCGTTGTTCTTGAGGAACTGCGCCAACTGCATGAGCGAGTACCTCTGATACGGGTCCGTACCGATCCCGCCTTGAGAAACGAGAACGATCGTTCTTTGCCCTCGTGACTGCAGAAGTTGGTTGGCAGCCAACCGAATACTCGCGTCGAACTGCCACGCATCCGTGAACTTGCCGCGATTGAGAGCTTCGAGAAAGGTCAGCCTTTTGTCACCGTAGGCCGTTTCGACAATGGGCGCCGAACCTGCCGATATCATTTTCAATCGCGCGCCCTCGTTGAAATAATCGTGTACATCCCCTAGCGCTCTGCGCACAGCCTCGCGATTCTTTTGCGCGGCCAGAGATTTTTCGACCACAACCATGAGCCCCATGGGAGAGCGGTCCAGGGTTACGGGATAAATTTCGAAATCCTCCATCGGCCGCCTGAATTCAGAAACAATAAAATTCTCTTTTTTCAAGCCCACGATGGGCCGGCCGGCGCGGCTGGTGACGGAGATATCGGCCACGACCGCTGGAAAGCGTGAAGCATCTATGCGTTCTATCTGCACGAAATATCCCGTGTAAAGATCCGTCATTTTCGAGAGCACGAAGATACGGCTAGAGTCGAAATCAACGGCGAAAAGCCCGTCGTTGACATCGATATCAGCGCTGACAAGGCGCCCTACGTTCGAACCCAAATCTCCCCGCACGCGGCCCGTGTCATTCTCTACGTCGTAGTCGAGGATGCGCGATGTATCCGCGATAACGAGGCGGCCAGGACCGCGGAATTTCATGGCCTCGGGCCCTTTGAGGTTTCCATCGGCGATAGTCGCGATGTAATTGCCGCTCGTGTCGAATACCGCTATGTTCTTCTGCCATCGATCGGCTACGAAGACTTTGCCGTCCTGAATGGCGATGCCGGTGGGAGCGGAGAATCCCGGAAAGTTCCCCTTTTTCTCCCCAAAAGAGAGTATGAACTCTCCATCGAAATTATATTTATTGACCCGGCGGTTGCCGAAGTCTGTTACGTAGAGATAGCCGCGGCCGTCGCCGGCCAGGTACTGCGGTCCCAACAGCTGGCCCGGAGCCGTTCCCTTCTCACCAAACGCGCTCAGCTTTTGGCCCCGCAGATTACATTTCGCAATCTGATTTCGGCCGAATTCGGTGACGAAGAGCCACCTTCCTTCTACTTCGAGCGCGTCGAAGGGGCGATCGTATCCCTCTATGCCCCCGCTGAGTATATCGACCACGGCATTGTTGATGTCAAAGATGAGGACTTCGTTCGAGCCGAAGGCCACAACGTAGTATGTGCCGTCGGGCCTCGTCCGTATCGATGTCGGCCTGCGAAGGGGATAATTGGCTCCCGCGCGGGCATCGATGGTAGAGGAGAGCACGTAGCGGTCTTCTTGTCGCAGCTCCGGGTCCAGTGCGCGCCTGAAGGAGACGACATCGATATAGCTGTTCAAGAGTTGAGTCCCGGCGTCGTTTTGTACGACAAACCGCCACTCTTGGAGAGCCTGTTCCTCCAGGCCTGATTTATAGAGTGTCTTTCCCAGCCAGAAATGAGTCTGCGTGTTGCCGGCCTTGAAAGAGAGGGCGTTCTCAAACGACAGTAGGGCGTTGCTGTAATAGCCGTTGTGGTACGCGATCACGCCCCACCTGAAATACTCGTCGGCCCTGACCTGGTCCATGTCCAGCTCCTGGCCCTTCACCGCGACAGCTGTGAAGATGAAGCTCAGTGCGACGCACAGAAATCGCCGCCAAACGGTGTTAGTCACGGGGGAATTATACAGAAAAAATTCTATTTTGCGCCAGTGATTTGCTCGCAGGATAGCAAGCGGAAATTCAGACGTGAATAGTTGCAGAAGTGCTCTCGGACTACGTCGCCGGTTTACACGGGAATCAAATCGCGAATTTCCCGGCCGGCGAACATTGCTATACAAACGTATCTACGGTGTGGTTCGTGTTGTCAATTTCTTCGGCCTGTGCTGCTCTCCGATCGACGCCTTTCATTCCCAGGTAGAGTATAGACTTTATAACCTGCGCATCGATAATGAGCTCAGCATGCAAGGCCTGGTGAGATTGGTTCATATAAACAGCAGTTTGCATGTTACCAACTTCCATAATAGCTCTCCAATATCAATGTCGGGCAGAACGGTGCAATTTATTAGAGGGATTTTTCAAGAGGGGATTTTTTCGATCACGACTCTCAAGTGACGTGCGATCTCCCTGTTGCCAGGGGCGCGGTCCAGAGCCATCCTCAGATGATTGCGTGCTTCGGCGAGGTTTCCGTTCTTAAAGAGCGCCCAACCCAGAGAATCGAGATAGGGGGCGTGGTCCGGCCGCAGAAAGACGGCTTTTTTGCAGCAATCCAACGCCTTTTTGAGGTCTATATCCTCGTCGGCATAGATGAATCCCAGGGAGTTCAGCGCATTGGGGTATTCCGGGTCCAGCGCGAGTGCTTTCTCCAGCAATTCAATGCTCTTCTCTACTTTTTTCTGCCGGTAGTGAATATATGCCAGTGAAGCGTAGATCTGCACGGATTTCATTCCCATTTCCAGCAGCTTGTGGAATTCGAATTTGGCCAGTGGAAAACGACCTGTGATGGAGTAGATGTAGCCTAGGATCATGCGTACCTGAAATATGTGCAGAAAATTGGTGTGCGCGCTTACGACCTGTTCTAGATAGACCAAGCCTTCCTCGAAGCGTTCCAGTTGGGTGAGGGTGAGGCCCAGATAGTACGCCAACTCGGGGTTTTCCGTAGGGTCGGCATCCGTTTCCTGAAACTCCTGCAGCGCTTGCTCGTAGCGCTTCGTATTGTAGAATTTGATTCCGCGTTCGATGCTGGCTTGCACTAAGATTTCCTCATCCAAAAAGCCGCGCCGCAATACCTTTTTTCTATACGGTGATTGACGGGGTGGGTGTAGATAGGAGATATGGAGATAGCGCCCGAGTTGACGGCGTCGTGATCCGAGCCTTTCTGTCGGCGGGCCTCCGGCGGCGGCCCGAGAACCCGGCAGCGAAGCGAGCCGTCGTTGCGTTCTTCGATGTCGAGGACGTCGTTGTAAATCCTGACAGAAGGCTGAGTAACCCGAATGTCGATGTCATTGCCGATGCTTTCGGGAAAATTGAAGTTCAAAAAGTGATCCTCGGATGCCAGGTCCCTGAACAAGCATATGTTTTGGGCTAGAAACTCTATCGCATAGTCTCTGCCTTGCGAGCAGTGGGAATCTGTCAGCGACGCTGCTACGGCGGGAACACCCATCAGCACGGCCTGCCTTGCCGCCCCCGCAGTGCCGGAATAAATGATGTCCGTACCGAGATTGGGGCCCGCATTGGGCCCCGATAAAACCATGTCGATAGGCGCGCCGATCAAGCCGAGAATCGCCAACAGGACACAGTCGACCGGCGTGCCGCTGCAGGCATACAGCCGGCCATCGTGTCGTGTGACATCGATGGGCTGTTTCAGAGTCAAGGCGTGCGAGCTACCGCTTCGTTCCACGTCGGGCGCTACGACCCAGACCTCGTGGTCGTGAGCCAATCGAGCGTAGAGAGCGTTCAAATTTTTGCTGTGCAAACCGTCGTCGTTTGTCAGTAGAAGCCGCATAGTATGTGGTTTTCCAGGCCGCTAGTGCAGCTGACCGGGACAAGCCGTCAGACGGGTGCCGGGTATTTGTTTGGAGCACGTTCCAAATTCGAGGCACCGCAGATGCGGCTCTATACTACGAAAAATTGTGATTGTGTTCAACATAGAGTACACTTGCCTGTTTATTGACTTTTCCGGCGATTGCGCATACTCTGGCTTGATATCGAGCTGCCATGAAACGCACCCTAATACTGTTGCCCCTGCCCGTTGCAGCCGCCGTCCTGGTTGCTTTAGCCCTTCCCAACGACTTGTTTGCCCTCGGGAACCCCCTGCTGGGCTTTGTGTGCCTGGTGCCGTATTTCGCGGCCATCGCGCTATCCTCTTCGTTCAGGGCGGCCTCTCTGCTCGGGATCATCTTTGGCGGTTTGTCGACGCTGCTGGTCCACTATTGGTTGATGTTCTACGGAGACTATTCGATCTGGACCGTTGGCGGAGTTACGTTGGGCTATATGGGGTATCACGCTCTTGCGGCGCCGATAATGCGCGGACTCGCCAGGGCAAACCCGCACTATCGACCCTTCGTGTTGGCGGCGGCCTGGGCCCTGTACGAGTACCTCAAATCATCGGGTTTCCTGGCTTTTCCCTGGGGTTTGCTCCCGCATGCCTTCAGCGACTTTCTGCCGCTTGCCCAATTCATCGATATTACCGGCCTCTGGGGGCTTTCGCTGCTGGTCGCTCTGGCCAACAGCGTGACAGCGGAAATCGTGATGTATTATGTCACAGGCCTTCGTTCAGGAAAAAGGCGAATTACACGGCAACTGGCCTTTCTGGCCTCGTTGCTCGCGCTGGCGGGGGCCTACGGCGTCTATAGAATGGCTGCGCCGATCGGTGCCGCTAAATCCGTACGGGTCGTGCTGGTACAGCACAACGAAAACCCCTGGGTGTTCGGGGGGGCGGACGAAGCGATACTCAAGATGCAAGACCTTTCGATGGGCCCCTTGAAGCGTACGCAGCCCGATATCGTCGTGTGGAGCGAGACCGCTATCAAATACTACATACGCGAAGAGCAATTCGATGGGGTAATGCGCAGAGTTCCCCGCCAAAGACCGCTCCTTGATTTCATTCGCGATGCGGCTACCTATTTTCTCATAGGAGCTCCCCTCATGCCGGATGGGACCGAAGAGTTCAGGAACTCGGCTCTCTTCATCTCGCCGGCAGGGAAGCTTCTGGGCCATTACGGCAAGCAACAACTGGTACCCCTGGGGGAGTCAGTGCCCTTTTGGGACTTCCGGCCCGTGGAGATCTTTTTCAGTGAGGTCCTGAATCTGACACAGGGGTGGGGCAGGGGAACGGAATACACGCTCTTCACGCTGCCCTTGTCCACGGGAGAGACTCTGCGCTTCGGCGTCCCTATCTGCTTCGAAGACGCGTTCCCGGATCTTTGCCGCCGGTTCATTAAATCCGGTGCGGAGCTCTGGTTCAACCTCACCAACGTGTCGTGGTCCCGGCGGAAATCGGCCGAAGTTCAGATGCTCGTGGCGGCCAGATTCAGATGCATTGAAAACAGGCGAGTCATGGTTCGTGCAACCAACGGCGGCGTCACGGCCGTCATCGGCCCCAAGGGCGAGATATTGCATAGTCTGGATGTTTTCGTGGAGCAGGCTCTGGCCGCTACCGTGCCCGTGTACTCTGAGCCGCGGCTTACTCCCTACACGGTGTACGGCGATTACCTGCCGCACCTGCTCATCGCCCTGTTGCTAGGTTTTCTGATACTGTGTCGCGTCAGAGGTTACCGTAACCAGCAGTTTTTAATTTGATCTTGGCAGGTCACCAAGTGCATCATTTTCTTGCGATCCGCAGACAATACCGGGCGGATCGCCTGGAAAATGCAGAAATTTATCGGCGTTTGGGGCGGTTCTCATTTTTATCTATGTCAATGAGAACCGCTGTACCGTGACGCGGCACTCTGATAGGGGGAGAGCAGTATTTTATTTATCTGCTCCAGGGGCGAAATGTACCTCTGGAAGCGCATGACCAGGTCGTACCCGGATGCCGTTCGAACCGCAATGTTCGCGTCGAGACAATCGGTGACCGGCGCCATGAGTTGAGGGAAGAGCTCCGGCCTGCGAGGCGTAAACGTGAGAGACTGGCCGTCGTAGCTTACGTCGGCGATTCTGACCGGAACCGGCACGAGAAATATCAGGAAATTGGATGCCCCCCCGCCGATCGAACGGCGCGTCCCCGGGTTCAAGCAATGGACGTTCCTCAGGCCGACGTGGCGTCTCTGCAATTCGACTGTCATCTCGATCAACTCGCCGCGGCACGAGAAGATTTTTCCGCGCTCAAAGCGAAATTTGGGCTCATTGAATAGCTGCTGAAGCCATGCAAGGGACAATCGATTCCGGAGTAAAAAGGAAGCCAACGCTGCCAGCACTACCGCGCCTGCTATCAGGACATATAAGCCGTAGTCCCGTGCCCACTGGGAGAAATTCGGCCGAACCCCGGGAGGCGCAGGAATCGCGTTGTCACCCGCCCGCGTGGTTTGTCCCGCCCCGTCAGGTTGGTCTCTCAACCTCGTGTGAGCCTGACTCGCCAGCTCGTCCCGGGGCCGTGTGCCCGCGGTGCCCTGCATCGAATCGCCGCCGTTCTTCGATACCGCCTTCTCGTCACCGAACGGGATCACGGGAACATCCAACACGTCGGCCATCTTTTTCAGGTAATCCGTGCGCTGCTGCCCCGATTGCCCATCGGTTTCGGCCTGCGCGTGCTTTTCCACGCGCATTCCGGTCGACCCAGGCGTGGACGCCTTGTTCGGGTCTGCGGAACCGGCCTCGACGGGCTTTACGGTGGCGGTCTCTTTGTCCGAGCCGCTCACCGGTGCTTCTCCGGGCCGTCCCCGGTCGGCGCCTGCAGGCATTTGGAGTATATGCACGTTCCAGCCTTTCTGCTTGAGGATCCGCGCCTGCCCCAGCAGCCTGTCACGCACCTCGTCAGCGTCCAACGCCTCAGAAGCCCCCGGCGGGGGGTCGTGAATGCCATCGGACAGGAGCATTACCCACTTGGGCTTTTCGGTAGGCAGTGTGGAAGCGTAGTCGTTGAGAAACTCGACGGCTGCTACCAGATCCGTGTAAAGGCCGATGGGCTGAAGCAGGCGAATTTTGGTCTCGATCCTGTCAATACTCGTTTCGTCGGAAATGAGCTCTACAATCTCGACTTCCGGATAGCTGTTGAAGCTCAGAAAATGAAAATAATCGCCGTACTCGAGCAGATCGCGCAGCAAGTCTGATGTGAAGTACGTAATCACTTCCTGAAAATAAGGAGCCATGCTGGCCGAAATGTCTACCATCACGATAAAATCGCTTTCGACGGCTCCGGCGGGCGCGCCGGACAGACAGAGAAGCAGCACCGCAAACAGACTGCATGATCTCATGGCTGGTTCAATACAGCGGTCTCTATCTCCTCGACTTTGTAGTGAAACGGTATTTTATTGATTACGAATTTCAATTCGTCGCCGATCTTCCTCTTGTATAGATTCGTTCCAAGCGGGGACAGATAGGATATGATATTCCTCGCCGGGTCCGACTCCCACGGTCCCAGAATGACGTACTCTTCCTCATCGTTGTTCTTGAGATTGCGCAGGTGGACTTTCGTGCCGAAAGAGACGTTCTCGATATTGGCCTGGTTTTCGTCGAAGATCTGGGCCTCCTGCAGCTCTGCCTGAAGCTTGATGGCCGTGATATTCAACAAGTCCTGTTTTTCCAGGGCAGCCTTGTACTCGGCGTTCTCTCTTAGATCGCCTTTGGCCATGGCGGTGCCTATGTCCTTCGCGTTCTCGGGAACTTCGGTTTCTAGGATGTCCCGCAGCGCCTTCTGCTTGATTTCGTAACCGGCGAGTGTCACCAGCACGCCTCGGGATACAGTTTCGATAGCGGGATCTCCGGAAAACTTGTAGTTTGGAAATTTTTCTTTAATCTGCTGCTTGAGGCCGATTTTGATCGAGGGGTCCAGTTCCTTGACGTCGTCGATCAGGGTGTAGAGCCGGTTGATAGAATCCTCATCAGTGTTCATCAAAAAGCGCGTCAGTCTCTCCTCCTTGAAGAGATAATCCTGGATTTGCTTGTTCAGGCGTCGATTCAAGCTGGCATCGCGGCGGTTGCTGATTTCCCGGTAGGTGATATCCAGCATGTGGACCATGCAGATGAGTATTTTTTCGAGGGGAACCTCGAAATCTGCGAACCAGGGCTCATCGGAGATGTTCCTGACCAGCCATACGAAAGGCTCACGGGCGTCTCTGTACTGAGACAGATGCGTGTCGAATATCTGTCGTATGATCTCGACCTTTTCGGCATCCAACAACTCGTCTATGATGAACTTGCTGAGATAGAATCGAAACAGATCGGCGTAGTACTGCGCCCATTCAGGCACATGCTGCTTCAGGTTTACGAGGAAATCCTTGCGCAGCTCGCCATCCTCTATTTTAGCGAAAGTAACGGCAACATCTCCGATTTGGTCGAACAAATCGTTGAAGGTAACCTCCAGACCCGGGTTCAGATAGGGGTGGGCGGATGTCACGCGCCGCAACAGCAGGTAGCTGGATATCACCGTCTCCGTGACCGCCGAATACGTTTTCAAGAAGCTGGAGAAATAGGACAACATCTCCTTGAAAAACTCGGAATCCGGGTCCTCCATTTCGAGAAATTCCAGAATAGTCTGGACGCGCCCGAAGAAACTCTTCTCCTCCTTGAACTTGTTGTACGTTTTTTCCTCGAAAGAAATCGGCGTATCCCGAACCTCGAACGTGTCTCGCACTTCGGGAACGTTTCCGAAGGCGGGGTCGGTCCTCAGTATTTTGCGGGCTTCCGTATTCCACTTGGACCACTCCGATTGAGTGAGAATTCCCGGCACCAACTCAGCCTTGATGGTCTTCATGTCCGTGGCGTTGTCGTGGCTCTTGATTATCATTTGCAGCGCCCACCGAATGTCGGATTTTATTTTCGCCTTGAGGTCCTCCTGCTTCATCGTCCCTTTCAAAACCCATATGTGATCGTTGGAGAGGATCTTCAGAGCGCTGACCGCCATTTTAAGGGACATTTGGTGTTTCTTCTTGCGCGCGAAATCGATAACAAAGACGTCGTCCGTGCTGTTGCGGATTTTACCGATGCCCCAGCTTCTGTGGTACACGAAGTTGCCTACGTCAAAGGCGATGTGTTTTTCGAAGTCACTGATAGCATCGTGTACATTGCGCCAACTCTGGTTCAGATTGGAGATGCGTATGAATTCGTCGAGCTGGCTGTGACCCGCGTGGTAGTTCTTATAGCAATCGACGAGCTCCGTCCTGACTTCAGCGTTCTTGGGCTCGTACTCCAAGACCTTCTTGAGCAGCGTGATGCTCGTCTCCCAGTCATTTTTCTCCTTGATAACGGGATAGAGCAGCCGCAGCAGAGACGCGGATCGTTCTTCGCTTATGGACGCGGCTACCTTTCTCTCAATGCGAAAGAAAAACTCTATGTCGTTCGGGGAGTAGTCTATGAGTTTAGCCCAGATCTCCCTGACATTGGAAAACATTTTTTTGCTCACGAAGCGGATCAAGGCCTTTTTGTAGTACTCGACGGCGGCATCCAGATTGCCGTCTTCCTCCTGCTTATCCGCGAGGTGTTTGACTATCTCGGCCTCTTCGTGGTCGACGCGTATCAACCTCTCCCACAC
>SDBV01013894.1_pt1 | contig 10199 bp, 15 predicted proteins | sample 2277081 | NCBI WGS metagenome assembly SDBV01 (sample SAMN10402039, study PRJNA504765) | marine sediment metagenome | isolation source: marine sediment core GS10_PC15, 223 cmbsf | place: Arctic Ocean: Southern Knipovich Ridge | collected 2010 | reverse complement strand
ATATAGTAGTAAATTAGATGGGGTAACTTTGTGATGAATCTGTGTGGATCAATGTAAGATGATAAGGATCATATTGAATTCTATGACCCGCCCCGGCGAAATCCTGCCCTCGATATGTCTGTAATATCTATTTCTTCCACGGATAGAACTACTTTTCCCGCCTTTTGCCAATTTTGTCTAATATTCTATTCTATAACAAGTTATCAGTTATGTCAATACCACCTTTAATCAATTTTCTCACTACTTTTCAGATTTCTGCTTACAATGTGCTTACAGTAGCCCGTGCAGAAAGCCCCTTTCCTGCTTCCCGGGACAGCCTCCGAGATCTCCCAGCAATTTCTCACGAGGTACCCGGACGGTACGGTTGCCGATTCTATATACCGGCAGTTTTTTTTCTCGTATTAATCTGTAAACAGTATCCGGGTGCATCCCCAATACTACAGCCGCCTCCTTAACCGTCAACAACTGCTTTGCGTTGATGGCGTCGATTTCTTCCTTGGTATAAGTAATTTTCGGCATATTATCCTCCGGGGTGGGTACCAGAGGACCCTCTATCCTCTCCGGCCGGGACTGCCTCGATGCGCTCCTGGAGTTGTTTCGTCGGTATCCGGATCGCCCGGCCCAGTTTAAAAACCGGGAGCTCTCCCCGGTCGACCATATCCTTGACGGCGGCCACCGAAACACTGAGCAAACCGGCAGCCTCCCGGAAAGTAAGCAGCGCCCTAACGCTTGCTATTCCCAACTCCTCGACTGTGAGCTGCGGGACTTCGGCCTGGTCGGCCGGGACCTCGTAGTCCACCTGGGTGGCTGCCTCCTGCTCCATGGCCGCCAGCTCCCCCTCGATCTCGGCCAGGGTGCCGGCGAGGGTATCGGCAGCTTGCCTGGCTGTCTGCAGGAGGATGCGAAGACGGGCGCTGTGGGTGGTATCGGGCATGGTTTTCATCGCTTGAAAAAATCGTATGACTTGTAAGCTCGTGAAAATCCCCAGATTTCTATCAAATCGTCTGATGCTTTTTCGTCTGGTTCACCACCGCTGTGATCTGTATCTCCATGATTCAAATATGTATGGGCAATTTCATGAGCAATAGTAACTGTCTTATATTCGTCAATCATTTCTTGAGTGAATGTTAGAATGATGAAATCCTGTTCATCGTAACGCATTATGATATCGTCTTTACCTTTCTGTGGTATTCGTTCTTCTTTTATTCGGTCATCATTCAGAATGAATCTGAGCCGATGAATGATTCCTGATTGAGACCCGGCTAAGATAAATTGCACATTATCAATAATATAATCACTGACCTCTTTCGGAATGCGCTGCAATGCTTTTGCTATGAGATATTCATCATGTTCACTATCTGTGGTAGCTCCTCCCATCATTCCTCCAATCCTATAAAGAATCCCTTCGATTGAGTTTTCCCATTCTTCATATTTTCTTTGTCTTTCTTCGCTTTTTTTCTTCCATTCTTTTTCATCCATGCTTGTATTCTCCTTTCCTTTTTACGCCGCCCGGGTCTTGAACCCGGCAGGATCACCTGCAGCGCTTCACCGGCTGCATCACGGCGTAAGTACCCCCGGAACAAGTCCGGGGGCTTGGTAGAATTACAGCTCCATCAATCCTGTGCCGATCCGCTCAAGGATGGCTGCCTGAATTACCCTGGGGGCGTTAAGCACTCTTGCAAAATGCAAAAGCGCAGAATCTGCGGGTTTATCCGCAAAAACTGCGGCTTGACAGTATGCGGAAAAATCTTCCTCAGGTACGGAGCTCAGTTCCATAGCCTCAGCAAAATCCGTCGAAGACAAAATGCATCCAGGTACAGAAATGCGAAAAATCTTCGCAAATACGTGAAAAAAGCTGGCGAAAATATTTCGTCAGCAGGACATGACGATTAAGCAGATTGCGGAGTTATGTGAGGTAGATTAAAGGACAATTCAGAGGTGGGCTGCAATAGCTAGCGACAAAATGTCCGTAACTACGGGCAAAATGCCCGCAAGCTCATAGAGGGACTGTGCGGGCGGGCGACAAAATGTCGTACATCACGGACAAAATGCCCGCCAGCACATCAACATACCATGCCTGCCTCATTATCTCTGTTGAAGAATGTTATGAAAAAGTATACAACTTAATGCAGAGGCTTAATTTATGAGATTGTGCGTAATCAATCACGATTCTGAAGATTGCTCTTTGCAGGGAAACTGCCGGTATTGGAGCCGAGTGCTGGGCCGATGCACATATTTGGAGCAGGAGAAAAGCAAGGGTAAAGTTTCATCTGTCTGCTTAGATATACACTAAATAAATCCCCCCAGGACGGAAGTGGAGGGCCCACAATGGACTTTCTATGCCAGGGCGGTGATTTGGTATCCCCGGATTTTATATTTGCAGCTCACCCTTTTGATACAAATAAAATCCATTACCTGTAGTGGCATATCCTATATTGGCAAACCATTCAAGGGCGGCATAGATCCTTGCTTGGTCTTTCTTTTGAAATGCGGTACTAAACTTACCCAGCGCCTCTTGTAGCTTTTCTAACATTCCCTCAGGAACCGATAGGTGTTTTTCACTCCCGCCTTTCGCCGCCGCGAGCCGGCTCGTAAATGCACCATGAACCGCAGATAGCACTTGGTACGAGAATACCAGAACAGGGTCACACTGAAAATTCATGACCCTGTTGATCACACCATACACCGCACTGAAATAATAAAGCTTTGATTCGGCGGTTAATGCCTCGCTCATTTTCTGTAATACAAAATCTATTTCCTTTGCTATGCGATCAACGTTTTCAGGTGCTATATTCATGTGGCCTCCTTAAGAAATGGTATAATTTTTTTCGGTTCAGAAGCTTCCTCGATTGTTTCATGTCGCGGTATGGTCACAGTCGATTCAAACACAGTTGATGAGAGGGGTAACTCAGCAGAATAGGCAACCAACATGCCTGCAACAGCGCTCCCCCGGTCTATCTCTTCAGGTTGAATCCTTATTGTGTCCCACGGCAAATAGCCGGGAAGAAAATAACGGGTCCCAACTTCCGGTGGGTGGGCAAAAGTAAGTTCCCGAGGACTCGATTCGACTTTTACAGATACAAATTCATCTGGTATCTGTTCCGCGCTTACCAGCCTGTGTAGCTTCTCCCATATTGAGTCAATTACGAAATTATTGAGTGAGATTCCTAAATGAGTGCTGGCAGTAGCTGCCTCACGGTGCAATTCTGCTGTTGCTCTGACAAGAAAATTCCCCTGATAGGGTTTTTCGGGTTCAAATCCCTCCTCTTCAGCCCAGGATAGATAGTCATCCACTGCTCCGTGGAAGTCTTCTTCGGCTTCACCGACAGTCTTTCCCGCGAAGTCGATCCCGTCCTTGGCCAAATTAATCACGTGACCTATAAGCAGTTTCTCATCTTCATCGATCGCGACCTTTCCAATAAAGCCCTTATATTTAAACATTGCTTACCCCCGCATTCAACAGAAAAGTACGTACAATTTTGATTCTCTCCACACCGGCATTAATGTGCCCGTGTGGTCGATAAAATACCTTATGCACCCCGTTTAACGTTACGCGGATTCAGCGAGCCCTCCCCCTCCTTCACCTCCGCACCTAAGGCCAGCAAAAGGGTTTCAATCGCAGACCATTTCAACGTTCGCCGTATAGGATCTTCGAAAATAGCCTGTAAAACCCTCTGTTGCCTATTGTTCACCAATAAATGATAGCACAATATGCTATCATTGTCAAATCGACCAATTTATATCATGTACTTAGCTATTTTTCAAGACAAAATCCAAAAGAAAGATTTTTATATTTTCTACTCTCGCATTTTCGTTTTTCAAATTTATTTAAGTTTTAATAATTTATTTGCCGGTTTATTGATACGCCTTTCCTCACTGTTTAAATCTTCCGCTTCTTTTTCCCGATCCGTTTTAGGCTTTCCTCCGGGGTATCTTCCGGGGAAAGCGCCTGGATGATCTCAAGTCTTTTCCCTATGCTCAGCGCTGGATTCCTGGTCAATTTCTCAATAATAGCCCATTTAAACTGAGCTTTCTGGATCCGTTGACCGCACCCAGAGCAGATGAGCATGGCCCGCGGCATACAGGTTGTCTGCTTCGGCTCGCTATGAGCCCGGTGGCCGCCGATTAACCTTCTCTGCACACTCTTAGATAGCAACTTACCGGCCTGCTCCTGCGAGACCGAGATCCGTTGTGATATTGGGTGATTTGCCGGTTTGTCTGATCCGAGTACCTGCCGGAGTGTTGTGGAAGTACATGTCCAGTCTGCTGCGCTGCTCCTCGTAGTATTTCGATTCAGTAATGCTCCTGATTAGACCAGTATTTGATGACATGGGCGTGCCCCCGTCTATTCCGGAAGTCACCTTAATATCAGTTTTTTTCCGAAGAGTTTAACCAGCATATCAGCAACTGGCGCAATGACATCTTTAACGGTCTCAAAGGCTGGGGTAAGAGACTTAGCCAGGGCGTCAACAATTTTAGAAATCCAGCCCAACACTGGTTCAAAAACGGCGGACAAAAGCTCGATTTCTGCGACGAGGATCGTGCCGATTACCGAAGCCAACGCATCGAAAACAGGAGCTAGTGCTTCCACGACCTTTAGGATCGGCTTCAACATCTCCAAAAGAGGGGGAAGTATCGAAGTGGCAAGGTCGATAATTGGAGGCATTAAATCAACCAGCAATTCAATAAGAGTTTTGACGAAAGGCATAAGCTGTTTAAGAATATCGATGAAAGCTTCTCCTAACATTTTTACGAGCGGTGCGAGTAAAGGAAGGAGCTCGGAAATTGCATCGACGATCTGCAAAACAATCGGCCAGAGCTGTGCCAGAATTGGGGCCAGGGACTCGAACACTTTCACAATCGCGTCAATGAAAGATTTGATTTTCTGGCCGATCATTTCCTTGTTCTTAGCAATCCACTCACCCATCATGTCGATAACCGGCTGAATTACAGGAAGCAAACTACCCAGTACTGAATTGACAACCCCCATAACCGCGGCCTTGAAATTGGTTAATGCATCTGCAAATTTCTCGGCTGCAGCTGCATCCTTATCTGTTATGAGTCCATATTTGCGTGCCTCTTCTCTGAGAGCTGCGATTCCCTCGGCCCCAGCCTCGGCCATCTTGATTACATCCTGGCCTGAGCGTCCGAACGCCGCCTGGCTTAAAGCCGCTTTTTCAGCTGCACTTCCCTGCTCTTTTATGGCCTGCATAAGCAGATTAAAAGCCTCCTCACTGTTATTCACGGTCTTGAGTTGTTCGGCTAAAAGTAGGGTTCATTTTCCCCAGGATAGTGTTTAATGATCCTGTGCCAGTACGGAGCTGGCCGAGCTGGTTGTTCATCATACGGAAGGAGTTGGTCAGATTTTCAGTGCTCATTCCTTGCCGCTCAGCTGCGAAGCGGAGCTCCTGGAGGGCTTCCGCCCCGAGGCCGAGCATTCGAGAGGTCTTAGCGATTTCATCAGCTTTCGAAGCAAAACTCCCTATTGCCCTGACTACGGCCCCGGTTGCAAAAACGGCAATAAGGCCTCGCATCATGCCTCGCATTTTAACCATGGATGAATTAATCCCTTTGAATGATCTCTGAGTTTTCTTAGAGAATCCAGTGACACTCCGGGACATCTTCTTCATGGGGGCGGAGACCTGGTCGACCGCCTTAAAATAATTCTCAAGCTGCATCTTTGCCATGTTATTTTCTCCCTTTATTTCTTTTTACCACCCAAGAGACGAGCAGTATATTCCATCTCTTCCCTTACAAGGGCCTGATGGCCCCTATACCAGAATAGAAGCTCGCGGATCGGTAGTGCCAGTAGATCGTCCGGCGTGAAATTAAATCGTGCGGCAGTGGCCCAGAGGATTTTCTCCAGGTCAGCCACTGCCATTAACCGAAAAAATTGAATAATTCTCCGCAGGTGATGAGATCCTTCATCTTCAAACGCTCGATCACGCCCAACGCCTCCCCTGTGTTGACCGAGAGCATCTTTAAGATCATGTCAATATCGCCATCGCTTTTTTTCATGATGCCCCGTATCTGTTGACTGTTCGGTTCCTTGATCATGAGCTCGGCGACGGTTTTACCATTCTCGAGCTCGATCGGACTCCGCAGCTTCAGTGTGAAGGTATTGGAACCCTCGTCGAAATCAAGGCGTCCTCGCATAACTGCGTTGAGTAAGCGCCTTTCGGTTTCGGGTGGCAACTCCACCTCGAAATATTCTCTCCACCCTTGCAGCATAGCAGCTGCAACTTCTTCCGCAATGACGACTTTACTTTCCACGTATTCCTCCTATCTGTTCTACCGGATACTTCCGGCCATTTTGTTTTTCTCCGACCCGCCAGGGTAACACCCTGTTTTTCCGAGTTGGAGTTTTTATCTTTTAACCCCTCTAACCCGAGCAATCTCCTTTTTTGCTTCCATGACATACACCTTTTCCAGGAACCGGCGGTTATGATATTTCTTGACTGCATCGGAAAACCAATTGACACCCTTGATCTGCATCTCTGTCCGGTTCAGGGTATATATCCGTATGAGCTTTTTACCTTTCCGCGTGAAGAACCCCGGAGGATTCCCGGCTCTCCTTGGCCGCATGTAAAACAACTTACCACCGCCGGACCCTCGGCCGCCTCGATTGATCTTGCCGGCTTTACGAAGCTGAAACATGGGGCGCCTTCTACCCGTATATTTCCCGCCGATCCTGGCCTTAAGAGTCGGTACTGCTATAAATTTACGCCTGGCCCTGATCACGCCGCCTTCTTCTTGGATAGGCAAGTAGAGGCTAATCGTACCGGCCTTTGAATACATCGCGTCGATTCGTGGCTTCGGCCGGGATTCCGAGACCTTCAACGAATTGGTCGTATATTTGGCCCTTACCACAAGCTTTTTCTTTAGATTTGTCCTGGCCTGAATGTTCGTAATCTCGGCCTGCCTGGTCAATGTCGCTGCTATTGCCCGCGGAATTCCTTCTTGAGAGATCTTACGCAAGGTTTTATTGTAGGCCTTTATGTTTGACTCATAGCTGAACATATCCCTACCCATTATGCCGCCATCCTTTCAACTGTCTTTTTTTTTAAAGTTATCCTGGCGATGGTAGATTCTATCTCACCTGCCAGCACCCGGCGCGCTTCTCTTATCCCACCTCGGCCAAGAGCACTTTGCAGCTGGGCCGTAATTCGTCGAGACATCGGGAGAAGGAGCGCCTTTATCTGGCTGCCGATATTCATGATCTGCTTCTCGGCTTCCTCTTTTTTTATCAAGATCCCGGACTGCGCCGCGTGCTCGACTTTATAACGACAGGCAATCAGTCGCTCCAAGAGGGCGATTACTTCATCAACACAAGTCTTTTCGGGCGCCTTCTCCGGCATGTCTTCGGCCGGATCTGTCCATCGGGGGCCTGTTTCTCCATACCGGTGGACTGCTATGCTGCCGGCGGAGGGGGCGGCCCGGATTATGGCTACTATCTGCTCGTAGAGCCAGTTTTCGGCGTTCTTCAGGACATCATGCCGCTTCATCCGCTCCGGGAGGAAGCGGAGCCCTGCCCTAATACCTGCTATGGCTCCGGCTTTGGAAGCCTCTACAACCCCTGAAAGGATCAAATTGTTGATCTTTGCCTGGTAGCGGGCGTGCCACAACAAATACCTCGCTTTGTACTTTTCTAACTTCGCCGCCGACTTGTTCGGAATAGCCCCTTTTTCGGCGCCCACTCGGCGCTGACGGCGGTCGAGATTGCCGAGAAAAACCAGGTTACGTCCATCCGCGGGATCAATCAGGCCATCCTCGCCCTTTTTCGGAGCAATCAGTTTTATTTTGTTTGCTGCCGGCCTTTGAATTTTTACCGCCAATAATGTATTCTGGGGCTGGTTTTGTTCTACTCCCGTTTTGGCCGCTCCCTCCTGGGCGGTCTTTTTCTTTTTAGACATCGGAGTCCCCGTCCATTTTATCTAAAAATGCCAACAATTTGGATTTTCTGAATCTGATACTTTTACCCAATCTGAGGCATGGAATTTTGGCATTGCTCGTTAATCGGTACAATGTACTTTGACCTAATCGAAGAAATTCGGCAGCTTCGCGAATTGTCAAGATTTCCCTATCTTCAGGCATTCTCTCGCCCCTTTGAGTTTTTCATTTTTTTCCGGATATGTTCCGGGATCTCGCGCACACGGTCGCCCTCATAAGAAGTAACTTTGCGCAAAAAATCGATCAGTGCCTCTCGCGGCAACAGAATTCTACCTTTTACCCTAGCCGCCGGCAGTATCCCCTGTCTCACCAGGGTGCGTAAATTACTCTGCGATATACCGAGAGTGGCAGCCCCGGCTTTTATGTTATAGGCAAGAAGATGTCCGTCATTAACTTCATCAGTAGACATAAAAAAACCTCCTTCCAGATATATTTTCTCTGAGGATTAATTTTGAGAAATAATTCTTTTTTGATTTCAGCGGCTGTGCGGAGACTCATGCGGGTCCCCGTGCATAGGAAGGCCGAGCCAGTTGTTCGCTATATGGAAGTTGGCGTCTAGCACCGGTTGCTACCCGGCGGATGGGGCGTCGGGCTGTAAAAAGTCCGGCGCTCATCATGATGTACTAAAAATAATACAGTTTAAGGTAAAAAGTCAAGCTATTGTTACTTTTCTTTAACAAATATTATAACTTGTTTTTTAATGTCCCGAAGCAGCCGAGGCCTGCGGGTCTTCTCCATAAATCTCATCTAGCGCGTCCGCCACATCCTCGAGGCGCAGGAGCTGCAGCTTTGTATAATTTTTTTGAATCTTCGTTAACACATTGATCTCAACACTGGTCCAGCCTAGGTAGCTTTGAACCAAAAGAGGTGAAACTCCGGCAGCCAGGAGGACGGTATTGCACGCATGCCGACATGAGTGCGGAGTCAACCACCGGCCGTCAATTTTGAAATTGAAACGCCTGTCGGATTCTGCTTCTTTGAGTAACTTTTGCATGCCGGTTTTTAACCAATTGCGCCCGATCGGGTCCCCGTCCAGTGTCGAAAAAACAAATTGTTCCGGCTTTTTATAGAGAGTCTGCTCGCGCCATTCCTTGAGTCGAACCAGGAGCAGGCGGGGGAGTACGATATCTCTGATCTTATTCCATTTAGGAAGACCCAGCTCCTTCTCACTCTTGAACGCCTCCTTGATCCTGGTTCGCCCGGTATCCATATCTATAGACCCCCATCGAAGTGCCCGCAGCTCTCCTGCCCGCACGCCGGTAAAAAAAAGAGTCGCAAAGGCTACATCAACAAGGGGATTCGTTTTCATTTTACCGGGGCGATAGTGGAGGATATTCCGCACCTCATCGACTTCAAAGACACCCCGTTCTTTTTCTGTATAATTTATCTCCCCTATCTGGGACCCCGGATTGGCTGGAATGTCTTCACGATAGTGGGCTTCAGAAAAAACAGCTTTTACCGTTTTAATTACTTTATTCAGGGTGCTGGATTTCTTCTTCAGCGCATTCGACCTTAGTCGCTGCCGCAAGTTTAAGATATCCCCTCGGGTGATTTCTTTCATTTGTATACCGGAAAAAATATGATCAGTTATGACATACCGATCAAGCCACATCCTACAATGTTTAACGTGTTCCAGGCTTATTGATTTACCTTCATCCAGGAGCCGGGCGACCCTGGGACAGGTCTCCCATTTAAAATATTGAGCTGCATAATCTCTAAAGGTTAAATCGGTTCCTCTTCGATGCTTTTCGATATACTCCCTGACAACTTGCCGGGCCTTTTCTTTTCCAGTTTCACCCGTCGATACATTTCGACGTCTGCCGGCTTCGCTGATGGTAAAATAGTAAAATTTACCTCGACGCCAGGGTTCCGGATATAGTTTTTTATTCATTTCCCGTTCCTTTTGCCTTTATTCAACTGCTTACAATGTGCTTACAATTTTGGCAAAAAAACAGGATGTCCGTTTAAGGCTTTTTACTAATTCTTTTCTACGTAAGGCTTTAAAATTACGCAACACAGACCTGCTGATTTTATCTATTCCTTCCACGGGAATATCATTCCTTTGAGCGTTCTTTTTCCGACTTTCTCCCTGTCTTGAAGGAGCAGAACGTCCCAGGGAATACGATGCCCTTCTTCAGGATTTTTATCTAGATAATCATACTTATAAAGACGCAATTTTAATCCTACATTGAGCCAGAGTAGGATGGTTGAGATGCCCGGTAAGAGAAAGGCGGTTAAGATAGAAATAA
>SDBV01013893.1_pt1 | contig 10199 bp, 7 predicted proteins | sample 2277081 | NCBI WGS metagenome assembly SDBV01 (sample SAMN10402039, study PRJNA504765) | marine sediment metagenome | isolation source: marine sediment core GS10_PC15, 223 cmbsf | place: Arctic Ocean: Southern Knipovich Ridge | collected 2010 | reverse complement strand
ACCTACTGCTGCACCACCACCAATGATAGGGCACGCTCCGCCTATATCCAGCGTAGAGTCAGCATTATCGTCTGTGGCTGTGATATTAGCGCAATTAACCCAAGAATCGTCGCCGGCAATTCCCGTAATCTCGTAATAGCCAGAAGTGATGTTTGTCCCTGTGATAAGGGCGTACATGCCAACAATAGCATCCGTCCCAACGCCAGCCTTGGCAAAGTTTCGCTCTCCATTACCGTTCCCGGTATGGTCGTAAGTAACGCCAGTGTCCGCCTTAATCACTGCACCGTTAGCCTTCACGTTCTGGGCAGCGGTGATGAGGTCGGAATTATAGAATATGCCATTACCGACATCAGCACTTGAACCACCTGTGACTGCACCCATATTGCTCGCCAGAACCCCCGGACACATCAACAGCAGTATCAAGAATATTATCAACCGTTTCATGTTATCTCCAATCAATCAATATCACTATTAAACCATCCCGTGATTGCCATTTGCACGTATTCGGGAGCAGTTGCCCCGAAATCTATCGCCAGTGTACTGTCTGCCGCTATCGTTCCGGCAGTTATTGTTGCATCAGACCCGTAAAAAACACCTGTACCGTTCGTAGCTATCGTGACCGCATCAACTAACGTCCTTGCAGTATAGTTAGTTCCTGTGGCTACTTCGATCTCCAAGAGAACGTCATCGATATTGCTCCAACCTTTCCATTCAACGACAGTAAATATCATACCTGTATTGTTATGCCAAATGGGAATAAAGTCTTTAGCGGCAATGTCGGACGGTGCTATCAAAGTAAAGTTCAATGTCTTTAGTTTTCGCGTTATAAGAAATTGATTTGCTCCGTCATAACCCCTAAAACTTACATCGCCTGTTTCATTACCTCCATCGGTATCGTTTGACATCTCACCAACCGCATCCACATCGGGGTCGGTACCGTTCGGTATCTCGACGGAAGTAGCTCCCCCAAAATCCATGGCGCCAGTCGAAACAATCCCGGCAAGGCCGGTATAAGCTCCGCTCGTCAACGTGGCTGTCCCGTCTGTAATGCTACCACCCTGTACCGTTCCTGCCGATGTCAAGTCGCCGTCCTGCTGGATACTGAGAACGACACCCCCGGAATCTTGGCATCTGATATAATCGGCGTCCACATCACCGTCATCGGCACTGTAGTCAAGGTCGAGTAAATACAGGTTTCCGACCGTATGGTCTGCATCGGTGTTCTGGATTGTGAAGAAAGAGGCCGCCGCATCATTATCGCCCGTGAGTAATGATAGTTCAGCATTATCGAAAGTGATTGTCGTTAATCCGCTGTTATCTGGATCACCAATATCATCCCATGCAGTATTGCCTCCCGTAGCGTCAGCGGCCCATGTAAAATTAGTGCCTGCATGATTGTACGTCAGGACATAGTTATCCTCACCTGCACCCGGAGTATTGGTGGCATTCAAGTCAGGTTCAGTAATCGTATCGTCGAGAATTTCCGTACCATCAATAGCCCCAGCTTTTAAGACAAATCCTGCCGTTCCCGTTCCATTATAATCGAAAGTATGGTCGGTTACATCGCCAGATCCGTAATCCAAATCAACAGCCCCGACAGCGTCTATACCCACAGACGTATTGATTACTCCCGTAACAGTTATCACCCCAGAAGCTATGGTTCCTGCGTTTGTTATATTACCCGACGTGTCGATGTCAATGCCGTCGGAAGCTATTGAGAAGTTATCACCTCCATCGCCAAGTACGACAATTCCAGTGACACCAAGGGCTGCTGATATATCGAGCCCGCCAGTCAACAGCCCCACCGCCTCCCCACTGATACATGCCAAAGTGATATTGAAATTATCACCATCCTCATATATGGTGAGCGTTCCGGCATCGAAAAGGGACAGATTGCCCGCCACTGTTGCAGCCGTTCCTAAAGTAGTCGCACCGATGATATTCGTAGTGCCGTCAACAACCAGATTAGTACAATCGAAATCCCCGGTTCCTAAGTCAATATCTATACTTGCATCGGCTACTAAACATTTATTCGCCGCCGCTGTGCCATTAGTGATACCGTCCAGTTTCTCAAGATCAGCTTCACTCATATCGGCTGCACCGAGAACGATGGACGTTGTAAATGTGGGCGACGTAGCGAATACCGCGAAGCCAGTGCCGGTCTCGTTAGTCAATATGGTCAGTAGTTTCAACGACGTATCTATTGTGTCGAACAGATTGAGGACAGTGATTTTCTTGGAAAGTGGGGTTACGCCCGGGTCGTCTACGATATACAAAATGTCGGCGTCCACAACAGTCGTCAATTCCACTAGCGCCGTTGTCTTAGTGTCCGCAGCATAAAGCGGAGTCGTGAACAATAGTAAGAGTAAGATTAACTTTTTCATGTTAAGACTCCAGTAAAATTCCGTCGCCTGTTTCGAGTAAAAGTCCGTCACCTGTTTCCAACAAAAGGACATCCGTCGGAACTGTTGTCCCTCCAACCATAACAGAGACCAAGCTACCATGACTGACATCTGCGTCGTTACTGTTTGTCGAATTAAGCAGCCACACGCTCAGTTCTTCATTGCCGTTGGGCAAATCTACAATACACGAGCCCGCCATATTTCCGGTATCTGTATTGTTACTGATTGTCCTGTGAGCCTCACACTTGTTCCTGATAGCTGTGCCATCAACTGCCAAGCCTCCGTGCATCTGTGTATTTGCCGCTCCCGACACCATCTTAAAACTTAGATTCCAGTTGATATGATATACGCCCCGCTTCGTAATTGTTATATAATGTTCCGTGCCACCTGTAGGAAATGTCATTTGATTTAAGTCGCCTGTCAGCCATCCATCTTCGGCGGCGGCTGTTCCGCCTGTTCCGTCGCCCTTTACTTCTGCAACCGTACTAACCGTAAGAGCTACCCTGATAACCTGTGTACCATCGACATACATATGACCATAGGGCAATCCTGTCCCGCTGCCTGTCCAGAATGTATCTCCATCGGCCTGGACAGTGAACTCGGTAGTAGTAATCGAATTTGCTGTCAACGCACCGCTTACAGCTAAATCCTGAGTCATAACCACATCGCCGTCAGCCTCTATCTGGATTGCGTCTGTGTCCGATACGGAGCCTATAAACCCACCATCGGGGATAATAATGTTTCCGCCAAGAGTAAGGCCTCCGCCCGCATTTATGGCCCCGGTTGTTTTCACCTCCCCTATGTTCGTATCGCCTAACATGATTTGGTCGTCATCATCAGGCTCTGCATTAAAACCAAGGGCCGTGGAATTGGTGTAGGTGATTTGAGGAGTTAAGGTATGCATCCCTGTGCCTGCATCCGTGAAACTTCCAGAGAATAATTCCAGAATCTCCGAAGTGTTAATTTTCCAGACATCAAACGCAGTCACCAACCCGGCAGGCAATATACCAGTCGTTGTTATTTTCAGATTCAAGTAGTCCCCAACATCACCGAAACCATGTCCTCCGCCAGCAGTTATAGTTACGCGGTTATTTGCAACGTCCAAACTTGCAATCTCTTTGGCGGCTATCCCATTGAGCTCGAAACGGTTAAAAGCCGCCGTACCAATAGCCGTGTTCCTGTCCCCATCATTATTGCGACCTGCATTCCTCCCAATAGCAACATGGCTTATCCCAGTATTAAAATATCCTGCGAAATGCCCAAGCGAAGATTGCAGAGAGGCAGTATTAAAATAACCGGAATAGGCCCCAATGTTAGTATAAGAAGCCGCTTGCGGAACCGGAGTCCCTTTGCTTGCAAAATACCCTACTGAAACCGAATCTGGCGGAGCTTCCCCGGGCGTGAACTTACCAACAATGAGACTCTCATTTACATCATCGAAAAGAATACCACTGGAATCGTCAAACAGAATGTTCGCTTGGTCATGCCCCGACCACATACGCCATTGCTGTTCGCCGGCAGGCGAAAACACTGCGGGCACATCGTCGTTAATCTCAAAGTACGAGAGAGCGATACCTGGCAATATCAATATAAGTAGGATTAGCTTTTTCACGGTCTGAATCCGGTTTTAATAAATTGCCTGCCAAATTTCTTCTGGCTTATTCCAGTCGTCGCTTTGAAAGTACCTGCGGGGGCGATGTTCGTACTTTTACTGAACAGCCCTGCTTGCGACGCCGACAACCCTAATGACGCGCCTCCGAGTAATCCCAGACGCAGGGCGTCGAACTTCGATTTCCTTTTCAGTGCTTTACCCTGAGCTATCTCTAACGCCGCGCTCGACAGGAACGCACGTTCTGTGACCCTGCCCCTTTCGAGAATGAAGCCTATATCCTTAGCTGTAGCCGCAGCAATCTGCGTATCAATTACAAGTGGCAGGCCCACATTTACCTGTATCCCTCCGGCAGCCGCCGCCGCCTTTGCAGTCGCACGAGCTCTTACGCTTCGCTCCTTCTCTATCGTTGCTTCCTCAACTGACGACCTGCGAGCGGCTTTAGCGTCCTCCAAATCGATCTGAGCCCGTGCCTTGGCAATCTTCTCTGCCTGTCTGCCTTCCTGTAATGTCTGCCCCACCCCCACAGCCGTACTCACAGCGCCGGCGACCAGCAACGTAATAGGGTCGTAGCGGTTCTTCCAGTGCAACCGCCATATCCTGCCGTTTCGCTCGACTTCGATTGTATCGAATATACTCATGCTGTCAAAAACTTCCTCATATTGCTTACCCATTCTTCGCCATCTTCGAGCAATTCCAAAAACTCAGCAAGTGTACGATGCTCATAATCAGTACCCGCAAGCTCGCACATTAGCTTCTGAATCTCATCAATTATCCGCAATGATTCCATCGTAAAGTTTTTCGTATAATAAAGAACTCGTTCCGTCAGGGAAGTAAAACCGTCTTTCGTATGGGTTCGTAAACCCAAGGGTTTCGGTGAACCGTATCGCTTTCGTAAAGTCTGCCCTCACTTGTGCTTCGCATCGCCTCAGATTAAGTTCGACCGCCAGGGAGTCCAGCTTATCCTTTATCGCACGGCAAGCGATTATGCCGAATATGCCATCTGTGCGGGCTTGCTTGGTCATCATTATCCACGCCTCGCCAACACCGGGGAGGAACAGACGAACGCCGCCCACCGCAACTATTTCACCGTCGAAAATGCAGGTATACGAATGTGCGGGTATCGCCGGAGTAGGATAGTCCTTAACTTCCTTCTGTACGCAATTCTGCTTTACGTACTCAAAGTCACCGTCTCGAATTGGAATAACTTCTATTTGCATATCAATTTCCAAACAAGTTAAAAGAGGGCGTGATGGACCGGACCGTAAGAGGCATGGGTTGGTCGCTTTCGACGTATACCGTTTGCTTCATCATCGTCCCGTAGCCCCAAGAGCCACGCTTCAATTTCACCCGTGACGTAACGAGGTCCTGGGCCGTCGCCGTATTATCGAGGTCAAGGTTATTATTGAAATTCATATTGAGAAGCGTAGACTCAGGGCCGTTGCCATATTCCATGTAGCCTGTCTTGTAGAGGTCGAACCATACGGACATAATCTTTTTGTTCGCCGCTTTGTCCTGTGCGTCGATCACGATAGGCATGGTCTCAAGTTTCGATGTATATGACATCCCCACAAGTACACGCGACGCTTCATTGTCGATACCTATCTCTCCGTTGGGGTCTACCACCTCTGGCGACTCGATCAGAAGGTCGGCATAGATAGAAACCGTCTCTCCGATAAGGTGGTCGAGGCCAGTCGTAAACTCATCTTCGGGGACACCGTCGTATGATGCTCCCGAATCCACAAACCACGCATCATTATCGTCGCTGCCCCAATCCTGCGGCTGGAACTGTTCGACGTACCGGGCATCGGTGCTCTCAATTTGCCTGTTGACAGTAACCCATACCTCATCCTCGGTTGTATCAGGAATAACCGTTATTGACTCGAAGTCTCCTTCCGTTATCTGTTTGGTCCACGCAACAACCGACTGATTTTTCTGGTAAGTCAGGGTTGCGATATCGCCGTTATTCAAAACGCACCATAGAATCGGGTATGGCCTGAACTGGTACGCAATATCTTTGATACCGCTTACGGTGATTTCCGGCGACAGGACAGATAGGTCAGGAGAGAGGTACTTGTCCGATTGGAAATCAAATACGAACTCCCTTATTTTCCGCGAACCTCGCTCGACATAGAGAATTGCATCACCAGCAATGATCCCCGGCAAGTTAGCCGCTCCCTCCCGTGTCTGCTCTTGGTAGTTTGGGCTCGTAGGTGTAACGGCCTTGCCCTGATCGCCGTATTTGCCGCATGAGCCTGAGTTGCCTATGAGAAGGTAATCCTGAGACAGTAACCATTGTATCTGATTGTTGCCGGGTAGCGCTGCCGTAAAAGCCGATGTGTCCAGCGTGCCTTCAGTGAAGTTTGTATAATCGTCAGGATCGGTCCTGCCAAACCATACAGTCTGCGGAAAAGTCGTTGACCCCCCAAAAGTGAGCCTTTGCTGATGGATTGTGACTGTCTCAGGCCAACCTCTGAGATCAGACCAGTACCCTTCACGCCAGTTACTTGTGGCAGTTCCGTCCACCAATGCAGTCACGACGACGGCCGCGGCAACCGTGCCGTTCTCAACCCCGGTAATACGCACAACACCATTGTTCGCATTATCAGTGATTGTGATGGTGTACGTAGGATCGGTCCCCGGTGAGCCCAAGTTACTCATTACGGCTCTGTATATAGCGTTGTCCTCTTCTATTTCCGCTGGATTGTCGAAGTCTTCATTGGTCAGCGCAGCCAGTGCCGGCCTCCACGAAGAACCTCCATTCGTACTTCGCATAAGCGTGATCGTGCCATCTGAGTTGCCGCTTGTCGTAAATCCGTAGGCCCCTGAGAACTCAGGAGTCGATAATCCATGGCCGTTCTCAGTGAAAGTACCGTCTACCTGAGAAGTCCCTCTGACCTGAGATATCTGCCAGATCGACCCGACGTGGCCTTGCAAAAAAAGATTACTGGCAGCAGTAAGCGTGATATTCGAGCCTGCTGTATATGCAGTCCCGTCAGGCGTTATCGTAAGGTCAGTATCTTCGTTCTCAGCCTGAAACGGACCTGTGCCTATATTCAGGGCGTCAAGCGACCACTGTGTATGCCCCAATCTCGACAGTTGCCGTGGTTCGTAGTCAGGGTGAGCGATATACATCACATCTTCGCTCTTGATGAAGTCCAAATCGAACAAGTCCGCTGTAAGGTATGGAGTCTCTATTTCATAGGGAGTGGTAGAGTATAAACTTGCAATTTCTGTGGGCGTAAGAACATCGCTCCACAAAGAAATCTCATCTATCTTGTCATCCCAAAACTTTTCAGCTGAGGTGTCGGCGAGATTTTGCTGAGAGCCGAACCGGACCTCTTCTGCGTCGTTTTGCATAGCGGTATAAGAGTCATCGTTTTCGCCGGTAGAAGCGACCGCAGCGGCATCTACATAAAAGATTATAGCGTCAGCCGCAACCGATTCATCAGCGGGCGCCCTATAAGTAGATGTGAGAAAATGCCAACCAGTAGAAATGGCATTATCTGTTACCGCAAAGATTTCCGCTCCCGTGCCCAGGTTTTCGAGTCCATCGCCAGAATTCCATAATAAAGATACGTCAGCAGGCGTCAGTTCTGTACGGAATAACATTACGCTGTCAATCTTATCTTGAAAATACCACGTCGTATTACCTGCACTGCTTATTGCAGAAGAAATCCTCACTTTCGTAGCAGTATTGTTCATGGCTGTGTATGTGCCAACGGCACGGGGGCTTTGAGCGACCGCCGCATTGTTTATGTAGAGAGTCATGCCATCGGCAGCAGTTACATCGCCAGACCCGTCGCCGCCGGACCCATCGTATGTGGCACACACAAAATGCCAACCGTCATCTAAAGGATCATCCGTCGTCACACGTTGGCTCGCATTATCGTCATTGTCATAAATAATAAACGCAATTCTCTGTCGCCAGTCTAACTTGAGGGACCATTCCCGTAACGGCGTTACAGTTGTGTTATCGTATTTGGAAAGAATATATTGCGATACTGTGCTTGGAGTAACGAATATCCATGCAGCTATGCTGAAGGCAGAATCGTCCGTACTGTCTCCGAAACTTAATTCGTCATCGTCATCTGTAATAATAACTAAATCGCTGCCGCCAAAATTGAGGCAAGCGTTTATTTTCCCTGTTGCCGTCAAATCTTCGGTGTTATCTGTTTGCGTTAGCCCGTCGTGCGATGAAGCATCTTCGTCTAATACGATTTTATTAGCTGCATCTTCATTTAATTTCCAGTGCGCAATTCTGGCACTTGCCAAGGTGCTGCCTGAATCCATCAAATGCAGTTGCAATTTACGCTCTGCAGTGAGACTAAGCCTCCATTCACTTGTGTCAGACGTATTTCGCCATTTCGACAATATCACCTGAACATCCGCCTGCTCTGTTATGAACGCCCAACACGCTATACTGAAAGGCCTGTCTTCAGTCGCATCCCCTTGTCCATTAGTGCCATTATTAAAGCTAAAAGAGTCCCGGTCTACAGTTACTACCGTATATTGATTATCGAAATCAAAACATCCCGTCCCGACCTTGCCTGTGGCGTGAAGAATTGAAGTGTCTGCCGTGGCCGTACCATCCCAGTTTGTTTGAGCAGAGTTATCGTTATCTACAACAAAACCCTCATCCTCGTTCAGTAACCAGTGGGCAGCCAGATTAGCCGTACCCGGTTTATCGCCTCCCGTCACTGTCTCCGTTCCAACGCCATCCAAAATCTGCCCACCATCCCTGAAGAAACGCATCGCCTGATCTTCCAACAACAGGACATAAGAGTCCTCGACAGAATGCTCATACGAAATCACCCTGCCTATGGCAGTCGAGTCTTTCTGTGTAGCGATGTACTTCGTGCCGGGCCTGCGAAAAACCGGGCCCTGTGTAGTAACCAGCATGTTCTCGACTGTTCGCGCACTGGATCTGTATTTTGCAAACTCTATGCGGGCTTCCATTAGCGGACTGATTTGCCCAGTATTAAAACTCAGATAAGTCGGCGAAAATCCCAGTGCCGTCGTCAATAATGACATTATGATCGCAAGTCTTTTCACTATGGAAAAATCTCCCGTCTGTTACCGCTTGCATCGGTGTACGTTCCCAAATCTCTCCTGCTTCTCAGTCCGCGACCGCCGGCGGACCGACCGCCACTGAAATCGTTTGGATACCTTACGGAATTATCGAACTGGCTCTGGTTGTATGCCTGTGCTTTCGGTATCATAACAGCCTCGTACTCCGCCATTAAGGCCGCCCGTGTCTCCAGGTCCCTGCCACCGACATTCGTACACAATTTGATAGCCAGAAGGAAAGTAAGAGTTTCTTCAAACATTGCACTAAACAAGTCAAAGGTCGTCTGATCGATGCAGTATTCAATATAGGCACTATCACCGCCGAGGTTGGTCAGGTTATTTGTCAGCAATACGAGTCCCGTCCCTACCCTGTCAGCGACCGTCTGGTACTGATACCTTTTTCGCGTGTTGTTCTTCTGCGTAAACGACTCGTCGGTATGCCGAACCATACAAAAGTAATCGCTCGGCAACGTAAAGGCGTATTGCCATGCTCCCGTTTCCGGGGCCTTGCTGATTTGGCCCGTATTTTCAACATGGTCCCAAGCGGCAGTACCGACCAAAGCATCGATAGTGAAAGTGGCCGTATCGGCCCCCTCCGTAATTGTAACATTTTGGCCGTTCAGTGAAGTAACGTCTGCGGCGTCGGTAGCTAAATCCCCCCGGATGTCAGATAGAAACCGCGTGTTCCCGGTAGTCAGATTGTGGGCCTTTGCTGTAACAACAGTAATAGGAAACGGGTCTACCCCGACAGTAATGCTCTTGATGGTAATATCGTCAGCTTTCAGGTCATCGCCCAAGTCGGCAAACTTCACTGTTTCCCGGAACGGACAAAGCATCTCAGCGAATCGGCTTATCATTTCCTTGCGAGCCACAGCGTATAAGTCGTTTATGCGCTTGGCGGTCACGGTGGTATCAGCAGTGATCTCGGCAGCTGAGATATAACCGTCGCCGCCACTCTGATCCGCCGCCCCACCGTATAGACCGAGAGCGTTGTTCGCAATATCTGCAAGAGTTACTGCCATGTTTCACCTATCCGAATAATTTATGCCCTTGAAATTGTACCTGCTCCGATACCCGGCGTTCGGTGTCGCATAGGGACTGTTCGCGCCTATCGTTGT
>SDBV01013892.1_pt1 | contig 10199 bp, 8 predicted proteins | sample 2277081 | NCBI WGS metagenome assembly SDBV01 (sample SAMN10402039, study PRJNA504765) | marine sediment metagenome | isolation source: marine sediment core GS10_PC15, 223 cmbsf | place: Arctic Ocean: Southern Knipovich Ridge | collected 2010 | reverse complement strand
GAGGACGAGACAGCAAGCGTCGCGAGTGCAATCACCTCTCCGAGCGCCGCAGCAGCCAGGAACGAGACACAGGCGATGATCTTTGAAGCCGTAAAGACACTACCCGACGAGCAGCAGGAGGCGTTTCGCCTCAAGTATTGGGATGAGCTCTCTTACAGGGAAATCAGCCAGATCATGGACATATCGCTCGGAAAAGTCAGCAACCTGATCGCGTCGGCGCTGAAAAGTGTGCGAGAAGAACTCAGCAACATCGAATGACTGATGGCTGATGGGGAAAAAGGGCGGATGATCAATGAAGAACAACGAGATTGCTTCGCCCGCCGTCGGCGGGCTCGCAATGACGGAAATATGGCGTCATTGCGAGGAGCAAAGCGACGAAGCAATCTCGCGCTGTCAGAAGATTCAGCCTCATCAAGGCTTTTTCAGAAACATTCGGTCACAACAAGCCGGGCTGGGGAGGTAAGAAAATGACGGTCAAACTGACCGATGCAAAACTGACGGCCCACGTGCTCGATGAGCTCGAACCGGCCGAACGCCAGGCGGTGGAAAAGGCCCTGGAGACGGACGACGACGCCCGAAGAACCGTCGAGGAACTCCGCGCCGCATCAAAACTGGTCGCCGACGCGCGCCCGGAGGAGCCGGCCCTCGCTCTGACCGAGCCGCAGCGGGAAGCGATCCTTGCTCGGGCGAAAGAAGTCAACAAAAGGGCTACGGCCCCACCGATACCCAAACGAGTTTGGATCCCGTCCCGGCTGGCATGGGCTGCATTAGCAATACTAGTTGTCGTTGGCCTGGCAGTAATTCTAATGCCTTCTCTTTCCGTGTACCGTGAGCCCCTTTCCGTGCACGATCGTACACCTGAGTCCGCTGCTAAAGCCCTAATTCTTTCATCTGGGGTCACCACTGTGGACGTAATACGATCCCGGGAGGTAGAGGAGGGCACGGGCCTACTGGAGGAGTCTCGTCGTTTCGGGGGCGGGGGCGCCGGCACAGAATTCACGGGCACGGGCATAGAATTGACCGGCAGAATGGCGGGTAAAGAAAGCCTGAAGTCCCTCGGCTACATCGGAGAAAAGTACGAGAGAGACGAGTCGTACGGAGTCTACTTGGATGACGAGGAATACTCGGCCACCGGGGTCGAATTGGCCGGGATTCCTATCCTGGGCGCTCGACTCAACCGACAGCTCGGGCAGTCTGCGGCAGTGGGTCAGGCCGAACCGGGGCCCCCCGTTCCATCTCAAGAAGCCGGTTCGCCCGACCGCTATCTCATCAAGGAGGCGACACTGGTCATCGAGACGCCGGATGTGCGTGTTGCGGCGGACAGACTCGTCAGCGCCGTCGTTGCGTCGGGCGGGTACGTCTCCAATCTTGAGGAGTCTGTCGATTCTCTCGGCAAGAGAAGGATCACCATGCAGGTGCGCGTCCCCACGGATCAGTTGGACACCACGGTGGTGAACCTGGAAACTTTCGGGAAGGTGCTGAATAAGCGGGTCACGTCCCACGATGTGACCGAGGAGTACGTCGACACGGAAGCCCGGAACCGGAACCTGAAAAGGACGGAAGAACGGCTCCTGGAGCACCTCAACCGGACCGCATCCCTCGAGGATATTGTCGACATCGAGAAGGAGCTGAACCGTGTCCGCGAGCAGATCGAGCGATCCGAAGGCCGCCTCCGGTACCTGAGCCATCGCGTCACCTTCTCAACCATTCACGTCACATTCCGCGAAACGCCCTCCGCCGAGCCGGTCATGCCACCGGACACCTTCAGCACCGGCAGGGTCGCATCCCATGCAGCCCGGTCGTTGGTCGGGTTCGGGCAGGGTCTGTGGGCGTTCACCATCTGGTTGGGCGTCTGGAGCGTCGTCTGGGCCCCGGCCATCGTGCTTCTCTGGCTCGTCTACCGATATGTGAGACCCAAACCAGCGGCATAGCAAAGGTAGGATGGGGCTTGCCCCATCTTATTGTGCAGCCTATGTTTATCAGCATGGGGCAAGCCCCATCCTACTGGCTACGTAGATGAGGGGAACCTTTCTTTTAAAGATAACCTTCGGTTTGAGAAAAGAAGGGTTGCCCCTCAGACTCCCCTTCAAAGAAAATCAAATTCCCGGTTCCTTACTGCACCTCCACGGAGGTGGGTGAACAATTAACGGAGCTTTGGTTCTAGTTTCCTGGTTGCACCGGAGGACAAACTTAAATAGGTTCGTTGCCCCGAAGGGGCAGACGCAAGTAGCCCCGGGTGGAGTCCGCTGCAGCGGACGGAACCCGGGGATCGAGTCGGCCCCCCCCTGCTCCGCCCCGGAGGGGCGGACGCACAGGATGGAGTGTCATGAGCAATAACCTCGGCAATGAAGGTCTCGTGCGCCCCTCCGGGGCGCGGGAAGGGATGCATCGTGGACCTGGGGTTTCGCTTCGCTCCACCCCAGGCTACTTGCGTGCGCCCCTTCGGGGCGGTACTTTCTTTCTCAGAAGATAGCATGGGGCTTGCCCCATCTTACCGGCTGCCTATGTTTATCAGCATGGGGCAAGCCCCATCCTACTGTCTATCTTTCTCGTTCCCAAGTTGAACTTGGGAACGAGGGCAATGGGAGGGCAAGAGCTTACCCTACGACTTCAGCAAACCTTATCGAAGAAATAGTTGTGGATGCGGGGGTCGTCGGTCAGTTCGGGATGGAAGGAGCTGGCAAGGACACGGCCCTGCCGGATCAGGGCAGGATGGCCGTTGCAGGAGGCGATCACTTCTACATTCTCCCCGAGCTTCTCAACGACAGGAGCTCTGATAAAAACGGCTCGGAACGGCGCTTCCTTGTCCCACGGGATTTCGATGTCCGTTTCGAAGCTGTGAACCTGACTGCCGTAAGCGTTCCGGGCGACCTCCAATTCGAGCAATCCCATGCGAACCGCTCCTTCCCGGTCGGGTTTGCCCTGCGAAAGCAGGATAAGCCCGGCGCAAGTGCCGTAGATCGGCATTCCCTTCTGCGCGCGCGACTGGATTTCCTTGTCTAATCCCGAGAGCCGCAGCAGGCGGCTCAGGGTGGTGCTTTCCCCGCCAGGAAGGATCAGCGCCTCGACCCCGTCCAGGTCGGAGACAGATCGGACCCGTGTCGGTTCGTGCCCGCATCGGCGGACCGCCGACTCGTGAAGCGAGACGTCGCCTTGAAGGCCCAGGATGCCGACGTTCATTGCGACACCCTACACGCCCCGCGAGGCGAGGAGCTCCTTCTCTTCAAGTTTTCGGATGTCCAGCCCGGGCATGGCTTCGCCCAGACCCTTCGAGATGCGGGCCAGGTACTGGGGATCGTCCCAATGGGCGGCCGTCTCGACGATTGCCTTGGCGAGCTGTTGGGGGTCTTCCGACTTGAAAATGCCCGACCCCACGAAAACCGCCTCGGCGCCCAGCTGGAACATGAGGGAAGCATCCGCCGGGGTGGCGATACCGCCCGCGGAGAAGTTCGGAACCGGAAGGTTACCGGTCTTGTGAATTTCCTTCACTATTTCGTACGGGGCCTCGATCCTTTTGGCCTCCGCCATCAACTCGTCTTCGCGCATGCCTCGGATCTTCCGGAGGCCTTCCATGACGGCGCGCATGTGCCGGACGGCCTCGACGATATTTCCGGAGCCCGCTTCCCCTTTGGTGCGGATCATGGCTGCCCCTTCACCGATACGGCGCAGGGCCTCTCCCAGGTCGCGGCAACCGCAAACGAACGGGACCTTGAACTGGTGCTTGTCGATGTGGTGCGCCTCATCGGCAGGTGTGAGCACTTCGCTCTCATCGATGTAGTCCACCTCCATCGCCTCGAGGATCTGAGCCTCGGCGAAGTGCCCGATTCGGCACTTGGCCATTACCGGGATCGTCACGGTCTTCATGATTTCTTCGATTTTATTCGGATCCGCCATCCGGGCCACGCCCCCATCCTTCCGGATGTCGCTCGGGACACGTTCCAGCGCCATCACGGAGACCGCACCGGCCTCCTCCGCAATCTTCGCCTGCTCGGCCGTGGTCACGTCCATAATGACCCCGCCCTTGAGCATTTCAGCGAGCCCCACTTTGGTTCTCCAGGTCGACTCCTCAATCATTCTGTCTCTCCCTCCTAACTCTCAGGGGATATCTCGGATATATTCCGAGTCTAATTCGGCTATATGGTGAATTTTTTATTGGTATTTCCTAATCTGTTGATATAATAAGCTTAGCAAAAAAAGCCATTGGCCTCAAGTGCTCGGGGGGAAATTCTCATTGCTCCACTCTTGGTTCGACATTTCCAACTTCATCTTACCGTGACTTCATTCTCAATTCCATGAAGAAGTTTTTCGACATTCCCAGACACCTCGCGGTTCGCATTCCTCGCGTCATCCATTGCACCTTCACGCTCGCGCTACTTCTGTCCATTTCTCTCGCCAATGTCGGGTGCATCGACCTGCTGTACCTGGCGACTCTGCTCTCCGGAGAAGGGTTGCCTCGCACAGAAGGGTTCGTCGGGTCGCAGTCCTGCCTGGGATGTCACTCCGGTTTTCCCGCCACGGACCAGTCGGGCTGGGCGCGCACGGTTCACAATCTGTCAATCCGATCGCCCAACTCTCCTGACCCGGATCTTGGGGGTGTGGTTGGTGATTTCTCCGGACCGGTCACTCTGGAGGATCCTGAAGCGGGAATCGGCCCCGTCCGGATCAATTTGAGCGGTCGAGGCGCCGGACCTTTCACGGTCCATATCGGGAACCAGACGCATACCGTTGCTTTTACTTACGGCGGAGGGAACGGCTGGCGGCAGATGTATCTGACACAAATCGGACCGAATCTTTTCGTATTACCCATCCAGTGGAACGAAGTGTCCGAGGAATGGGCGCCGTTTCAGCTCGAGGAGTGGGTGAATGCACAGGGAAATCCCAAGACCCCTCCGCCCGCCAAATCCTTCGAGATGCAGTGCGCGGGGTGCCACTACACCGGGATGAGCCTCCTGTCGCAGCCGAACGGCGGTTTTTCAGCTCAGTTCATCGAGAGAAACGTGGGATGTGAGGCGTGCCACGGGCCGGGGCGTTTCCATATCGAGAATCAGGGTAGCGGCCTGATTGGATTCATCTCCAATCCGAGCGATCTGCCTTTCGAGGAGTCGGTTCAGGTTTGCGCTCAGTGCCATGCCCGGGGCCTGGGAAGCGCCGTGGGGGGAGTCCGACCCGGCTTCGCCCTGGACGATCGGGGAAGGACATTTCGTCCGGGCCGGACGGTTCTCAGTGATCCGCCCCAGGCCGGCGACCTGCTCGACGGCGCTGGAATCTTCTGGAATGACGAGAATCAGACCTCGCAAGGCAACTACCAGCAATTCCAGGATTATCTGAAGAGCGTTCACTTCAAGAACCAGGCCGCGCGGTGTTTCGACTGTCACGATCCGCACGGATCGCAGCATCGAAGGTTGCTGCGTGAGGATCCGGACGACAACTCGCTCTGTCTTATGTGCCATCGGACCCTGGGTTTCGAGGACACCGATGCGGTTGTGGACCATACGAACCACGAAGATGACCCGACCGGCACACTGACCGGCGCGATACAGAGCAAATGTATCGCCTGCCACATGCCGGCCGTGGCGCAATCCGCCGTTCAATGGGATATTCATTCCCATACATGGGACCCGATTCCTCCCCAGGCGAGCGTCGACGATATTCTGGCAGGTCGGCTTCCTCCTCAGCCGAACAGCTGCACGGCGACCACGGGCTGTCATGACGGAACATTCAGCGGGCCGATATGGGATGACAATGATTTGGAAGACATGCGGTTCGCCCAGTTGGTATTCGGCGCGTTCTTTCCCGGTGCGACAGAGAAATGGCAACAACGAAATCAGGTTTCCGCGGACTGAGATGTCGGTTCGCCATGTGTGACAAACAACGACCAGCTGTTCTCTTTGTGGTTGCGGCGCTGGTGTGTTCGGCCTTCACTTTTCCCTCCAGCGCGCAGGAAGAAGAACAACCGGCCTTTTCCGACTATGAATTCTGGGGAGTCAGTCCCGAGGAACTGGAGGGAAGCTGGTCCTGGAAGAAGGTGAAGGCGTCGGGACGGTTGGATCTGCGGTACGAAGGGCGTTTCAGCGAGGGACGCAACGGGCAGGAGGATCACGATCTGTACCAGCGGCTGCAGCTCAACCTCGATCCGCTTTTCCATGAGAAGGTGTCGCTGACATTCCTGGGCCGGCTGTCGGAGGACCTGGACGGGAGGGAAAAGCGCGTCGATGTCTTCCGGGATGTGCTCGACTCGTTCGATTCGAGCGCCGACCTCCGCATTTTTAACCTCTACCTGGGGTTGAAGGATGTGGTCCTCGAGGATTCGCTCCTCACACTCGGGAGGCAGTATAATATCGCGCCCGAAACGGTCCTGTTCGACGGAATCCGGTACGAGAAAGGATTTTCCAAAGTTGATACGTATGCCTATTTCGGCCGGCGGCAGAGCTTCTTCGAGAACGCCTTCGACGATACGGTCTGGGGAGCGGGAGTTTCCTACCGGCCGTTCTCAGCGACTCGCTTGATGGTGGACTATACCCATATCGAGGAAGACGGCATCGACAACGACCTCGTTGCGTTCACGGCGCGGCAGCGGATCGGCCCCTACGTGAACCTCTTCAGCCGATACGAGTTCATTGATGAGCGGCCGCGCGACCTGCGTCTCCAGGCGAATATCGATATTCCCCAATGGGCGCTCTTTTTCGACGTTCGCTACTTCCGGTCCTTCAGCACGATTCGGGAAGAGAGCAATAATGTCACGAGCTTCTTCGAGATCCTGGGTCCGCTGTTCCCTTACGAGGAATGGGAGGCGATCGTCACGAAGTCTTTCAAGGATGACAAGTTCGTGCTCAACGCCGGTGTTCAGGTCCGGGATGTTCTCGAATCGGACGAAATCGGTTCCTTCAACCGCGAGTTCGACCGCTATTTCGCTGGGTTCAGCGTCGAGGACGTGTGGTGGGGAGTCGATCTGGATACCGTTTGGGAGCGTTGGCTCGTCGAGGAGGAAGATGAAACCACGACATCGATTGGCGTGGAACTCTCAAAACAGTTCGCCGACAAGTTAGAGGCGACAATCGGGACGGATTTCGTAAAATACAAGGTCGAATTCGCCCAAAATCTGGACAAATTCCGGGAAACGATTGATGTTCGGGCCTATTTTGGGCGATTGAGCTGGAAAGTCCGCGAAGGTCAGACTGTGCAAGTCGGCTATCAGTTTGAGAAAGACAGCACCGACGAAGAGCCTTTCCATCGAATCCAGCTGGCCTACGCGATAGAATTTTAGGATATGAAACTGATGATGCGACGAATCTTGCAGTCGAAAAAAGAGCGGGTTTGGATTGGCTCGGTCCTGGTCATCATCTTCCTGCCCCTGTTGATCGCTCCTCAATGCCGCCAGGATCCCACGGGCATTATCTTCAATCACAAGTTCCACCTGGAAGAGGTGGGGCTGGAGTGTGCCGACTGCCATGCAACCGGGGATGATGGCGAACCTTCGACGGCTATCATGGATACCTGCATGCAATGCCATGAGATCGATCCGGTGAATCCGACTTCCGACTGCATGGTGTGCCACACCCACCAGAAGATGCATCGCACTCCGGTCCAGCCGCAGTCGTTTGCAGAAACGAAATTCGCTCACAGCACACATGTTGATCTGGAAATCCCCTGCTCGCGGTGCCATACGGGAATCGAGCAGAACGAGTCAATCACCCCGGCGATTTACATCGACATGGCTAGCTGCATGGAATGCCACAAGCTTGGCGGAGAGGAAATGATCTCGTGCGAGTACTGCCACAATGAGATCAGCAAGGAATGGAAGCCGGTCGCCTGGAAGGGCCAGGATGTCAACCATGCCCACGAGGCGGTCTGGATGAAGAACCATGGCGTGGCGTACCAGTTCGACAAACAATCCTGCATGATGTGCCACGATCAGCAGTCTTCCTGCATCGCCTGCCACCGGGATGAGAAGCCCGACAGCCACAATGTCGCCTGGCGGCGCAGAACGCACGGGCTCCAGGCCGCTTACGACCGCGACAAGTGCGCCACCTGTCACGAGGAAGACTATTGCAGTCAATGCCACTCCAACACCGCGCCTATCAGCCACAAGGCGGGCTGGGTAGGCCGCATCGACCGCCACTGCATCAACTGTCATGTCCCAATGCGCGACACGAGCTGTACGGTGTGCCACGATGTAGCGGTCCACGACACGGCCGGCGCCTCGCCGCACCCGGGGTTCTTCCCGGTGCCGTGCAGTCTCTGCCATCCCATCGGCCGGCCCGGACGCGCCCCCCATACGGAAAACCCGACCTTGTCCTGCAAGGCGTGTCATGATTGATTCTTGAGGGAAATCCGTCCGAGGCGGATTCTCCCCCATATCCCTTTCCCAAAAAACCGAGAACCATCACCACTGTCATTCTGAGTCCGCCTCTTCGGCAGGCTCAGAGCCTGCCCTGAGCTTATCGAAGGGATGAACTCCGGTGGACGAAGAATCCCTTCACTTCCAACCAATCCCCACAACCGTCATTGCGAGGAGCGAGTCCGCGAGCGACGCGGCAATCTCACTGGCGGTCAAGCCCGCCTGGGGCGGATGAACCGCCTGTGGCACCCGGCGAAAAACCAGAAATGATCGGCCATCTTGGTTTTCTTTGGAAGGGAGTTTGAGGGAAACCTTTCTTTTTCCTTAAAAGAAAGGTTTCCCTCAAGGAACATTCCTAAACCTCCGTCTCCACGTCTGCAATCTGCCCCCCCGGATCGCCTTCGACCAGCTGAAGATCTTCAATATGCAGCATCCGGGTGAGGTCGTCGGAGGTGGTGCGGAGGGCGTCGAGCGTGGGGGCTTTGGCGGTGACTGTCACGCGTTTAGCGGGGGATTTTATGCTGAGGTTGGCCTCGGCCTTCGCCTTGCGGACGGACTCGATGACGGCCAGGGTGGCCCCGTAGGTACCGGCGTAGGTGGGTTCCGGAATGGCGGAGAACTCGTCAAGCGACGGCCAGGGGCTCTTGTGGATGGAATCATGCATGTCCGGGTCCTGGTTGTATGCCCAATGCCAGACCTCCTCCGCGAGGAAGGGCAGATAGGGCGCCAGCAACCGCACCAAGGCCCGATGAACCAGGCGAAGGGATGACGCGGCGGACAGGCGTCCTTCCGTCATTCCCTCCTCGTATGTGCGCGGCTTTGCGATCTCGAGGAAATTGTCACAGAACGTGTGCCAGAAGAAATCCTCAGTGAGTGCGAGGGCGGTCGCGTAGTCGAATTTTTCAAGCGCATCCGTCGCGCGCTCAATAAGCGGTCGAAGCTCCTGAATCACCGCGCGGTCCATCTCGGCCACAACCTTGTCGGGACCGAACAGTTCCGTGCCGATCCCTTCCAACCGACCGAGAGCGAACTTGCTGGCGTTGAACAGCTTTGTGCAGAGCCGCTTTCCGACCCGAAACACCTGCTCGTCATAAGCGGTGTCCGTTCCGAGGCGAGCGCGCGCAGCCCAGTAACGGACGCTGTCTGCGCCGAACTCATCGATCAAAGGCTCCGGTGTGACGACGACGCCCTTGCTCTTCGACATCTTCTTGCGATCCGGATCCAGGATCCAGCCGCTGATCACGACATTCTTCCACGGGATCTCGTTCTCGTGCATGTATGCCTTGACGATCGTGTAGAACGCCCACGTGCGGATGATTTCGTGCGCCTGGGGCCGGATATCCATCGGAAACAGCCTCTCATGGCGCTCCTTGTCCGCGACCCAACCGCTGGCAATCTGGGGCGTAAGCGAGCTCGTGGCCCACGTGTCCAGAACGTCGGGATCGCCGGCGAAGCCTCCCGGCCGGTCCCGCTGCTCGTCCGTATAGCCAGGCGGCGCATCATCGAGAGGATCGATCGGCAGCGAATCCATTGAAGGCAGGATCCGTTCCTCATACTGCACACACCCACTCTCATCAACCTTGTACCAGACCGGGATCGGCACGCCGAAGAAGCGCTGCCGGCTCAGGCACCAATCCTGATTGAGCCCTTCCACCCAAAGCTCGTACCGGGTGCCCATATACCCCGGATGCCATTCGACCTTCCGCCCCTGCTCAACAAGCGCCTGCTTATGGTCCAGCAGACGTTGAAACCACTGTCTCGCCGGGATCAGTTCGAGCGGCCGATCGCCCTTCTCGTAGAACTTGACCACATGGCTGATCTCCTCGCTCGGTTTATCGATAATACCTTCGGTCGTCCCGGC
>SDBV01013891.1_pt1 | contig 10199 bp, 7 predicted proteins | sample 2277081 | NCBI WGS metagenome assembly SDBV01 (sample SAMN10402039, study PRJNA504765) | marine sediment metagenome | isolation source: marine sediment core GS10_PC15, 223 cmbsf | place: Arctic Ocean: Southern Knipovich Ridge | collected 2010 | reverse complement strand
TCTATATTATGTCATTCCCACGGAAGCATGCCCTCGACTTTGATCGGGGGTGGGAATCCAGAAACCATCAAATAATCACTTTATTACTGGATTCCCGCTTCCGCGGGAATGACAAATTTAATAGTTAATTGATTTTTTCAATTTAGCGATAACCTGACAGAGCCTATCTTTTTGATTATTGAGCCGGACAAGCCAGCCACTCGATAAAAAAAGAAAGGCTCTCTACCCTACACTTATATATAAAAAAAGAAAGACTCCATAACCAATTATGCTGATCTTTTATATATTGACTTTTTAAAAACATATAATATTATATTGTAAAGATAGGGGATATAGCTCAGATGGGAGAGCGCGTCGGTGGCATCGACGAGGCCGGGGGTTCGATTCCCCCTATCTCCAATTATGAAATTATTGAGGTTTTATTTTGGCTGATTGATTTATGGATGAACAATTTCAAATTCAGATAATAGATGATGAGAAGAAGATCATTAATATTTTTAAACTTCTCCAGAAGACAGCTCCTGTATTAAATTTAAGAAACCTTCTTGTTGAATACAGGGGGAAGATCACGGAACTTCTGCCTGAACAATTAATCTTTCATTCTGATGTGAACATCATTAACCTGCAAAATCATTTGCGTATCTCTTTTTATTATCTTAACAAGTATCATTATTTTGATACTGAACTTGTTAAGGCAGATAAGAATAATAAAAAGCTGGCCTTAGCTATTCCACGGCAGATATATATTCATACTAAACGGCAGTATAAAAGGTATAAAGTAGATGATCATTATTTAACATGTAACCTGAAAGTTATAGGTTATGATAAAGATATTCAAACCCATCATAAAATACAGGGCCTTTCCGGGACTATGAAAAGTATATATAGTGAATTAAGCCATGACAAACCGGATTTCCCCAGAATTGTAAAACTTATTTATAAAGAGAATAAGAATATTTGTGATGATTTTAAGATATATACTTTGATTGATAAACTGCCTGATAACAATATTGCCTCTTTTCTGGAAAATTTCAAGAAGCCGCTGCTTTTAAATAATCTTTTTGAATTAAAATATAATCAAGACAGTAAACCGGGAAATAATGCTAATTACCTTATACTTACCGATTATATAGATTTTTTATCCCGGATCAATGTGAAAAATGTTCAGAATGTAATTTTAGAACTGGCTAATTATTATAAGAAAAATTCAATTTTTTCCCTTCTCTATGTACCAATAGTCATACTGGGAAGGGTTATCGGTACGCTCAAGGTGGCTAATAAAACTTCCAGTAAAAGGTTATTCAGAGCAAATGATGTGAATTACTTTATTTCAATTGCAAAGATAATTAACGAATCGATTATTAAAAATAAACTTAATTCTATAGATGACAGCTCCTTAAATATTAAAATAGAAGATATCAGCCTTTCAGGTATTGGTATAACAGTTAAGGACAGGCTCTTTTCCGGTTTTTTAAAAAAGAATACAGTTTTAAAAGTATTTTTAAATCAGAAAGAAACTCCCTGGTTTTCTTTTATAGGTTTTATAAAAAGAATAGTTACAAAAAAAGAATCAATATATATAGGAATAGAGATAAATGAAATCCTTCCTAAAAATTATACCAGGATGATCAATTACATCCATAAACTTAATGATGAAAAATTCCCACATTACAAGGAAAAAAAATATGAGTGAAAAAGCAGTTATACTTATAAGCGGCGGTATGGACAGTTGTGTTACTGCTGCAATAGCCTTGAGGTCCTATACCCCTTATTTTTTACATATTAAATACGGGCAGCTTACACAGAACAGGGAGCTGGAGGCTTTCACTAAGATAGCGGACTATTATAAAGTTGAGAAGAGGCTTGTTGCGGAGCTGGATTATTTTAAACAGATCAAAGGGTCAGCTTTAACTGATGATAAAATTGAGATCCCTGAAGGATTAAATACCAGTGATGCACCTGTAACTTATGTTCCTTTTAGAAATGCAAGTTTTTTAAGTGCTGCTGTATCATGGGCTGAGATAATTGGTGCGAATAAGATATTTATTGGCGCGACAGAAGAAGATTCAGTTGGTTACCCTGACTGCAGGATGAGTTTTTTTGAGTCATTTAATCAGATGATTGCCCAGGGCACACAATCAAAAGATATAGAGATCGTTACGCCTGTAATTGAGATGAAAAAATCAGAGATAGTAAGAGTTGGTATGGAACTGAACGCTCCTTTGAATTTGACATGGAGCTGTTATAAAAGTGAAGACCTTGCATGCGGGAAGTGTGATTCGTGCCTGCGGCGGTTAAGGGCATTTACAGAAGCAGGATTACCTGACCCTGTCATTTATGAGTAAAAAAAGGTGCCTGGTCGTTATATGTTATGTTTTTAAAAACATAACATATAACGACCAGGCACCTTTTTAGATGTCTTATTTAATGATTTCAAACGGGATAGCCGGGGTAATAAATAAGGAGCCTGGTTTTCCTTTTTTTCTTTTATTATTCTTTTTCCCCTTCTTTTTCCCCTTTACTTGCGCAGCCACAACAAGATTCCCTTTTAAGCCTGCCTTGATCTCTTTTTCATCGGCGATTAGAGTAATTATTGTATTATTTGCATAAGGATTATTTTTAGTTTTTTTGATCGTAATTCCTTTTGGAGGATCCTTGAGAAGTAGTTGGATGTTGTCGTTCATTCTTTTTCGCATGTTTTTCATGACCAGGTCCACTTCACCCCCGGTGGGGATCTTGAGAACTTTACCTTCAGGCAGGTCAGCAGCAATAGATACCCAGGTTCGTTTGGTGATCATTACAGCAAGCTTTTTTGCAGGAACAAGGTGTCTGTAGAGAAATGCCTGCATCATGTCTTCTGCAGGAACAGCCTTATGCCGGACAGTTTTACCCTTAATAACAGCAGTCCCTTCTATCTCTATTGTATGATATCCCGGATCTATCTCATCTGTAGTAGAAATCGTTAAATTTATTTTATCTGTTTTTTCAGGGATAACTGCACCGCTTAGAAAAAGTTCGTCTTCCATTCCTTTTATAGAAAGTTTGATCTTGCCGTCAAATCCGTCCCTGCGCAGAACATGTGCTGTTATTATTGCTGACCCTTTCTGACTAATATTTATTCCTGAAGGAACTATTCTTAAATCGAAGTCCGGTTGTTTCTCACTTATGCGGAGCCGGTAAGCATAAGAATGATTACCTTTATTTTGCATATCACCTGTATGAATATAATATTCCCCATCAGACTGGAGTTTAAATTTTATATATGAGTCTGCATGATGAGTGGTTAATCCTGCCCCCTCATCTCTATGATCGTCATTCATTATTAAAGTCTTTCCTTTACTGTGGGTTAATTTTAGGAATGAATCAAGTGGAGAATTAAGCCGCCGGGCATATATTTCAGCAACAATCTCCTGTCCTGCCTTGCCTTTAAAGCTGAATATATCAATGTCCCCGGGTTTCTGAATACGGCCGTTTATTATGACGGGGAGCTTTAATGCTTGCGCATCTGCTGATCTGTTATTCGGTTCTGATTCTAATTTTTCCGGCAGGGAACTTGCGTCAAACCTGACAGGATTGGAATAGAGCCCGTTTTTTTTAACAGGCATAAGAGTTGCATACGGCTCTTCAGGTTCAACCTGGACTTTAACTATTTCAACAGGCAGGTTCTTCCCGCTGAGCCGGACTCTTGTTTTTTTATCAGCTTTCCCGCCTAATGGAAATATAGATGTAACAAAAGGCAGTTCACCCATGGCAATACGGTATACGAAATCTTCACGCCCGCGGAATATGGAATCCCTTATCTCCAAAGTATATTCACCGTCTTCAGGTACATCATAAAAAAGAACAGGATCAGGATCTATCCTGAAATCATCATTATATGCTACTTCTTTTCCCTTGCTGTTGTAAAGGGTGAGTACCGCCTGGAACCAGCCCGGAACAGCATCAGCAAGATAAGGTATCAATTTTTGGGCCTGTACAGCAAAGACCAGACTCTGGCCTTTCTTAGCATTGAATTTAAACCAGTCAACTTCACCTGGCAGGATCTGTCCGTTGGCTACAACTGGTAATGAAGAAAGTTTTGTAATTTTCGGCTGCCACTGTTTTTTCTGCACATATCCTTTTTTCTTTTTCCTTTTCTCTTTTTTTGTCAATGTTTCTATCGTTTGCTTTGTTTCTTTTTCTTCAGGCAGACTGCCAACATGAAAAACCATTGGATTAGAAGTTCCCAATGGCGAGACAACCCGGATCTCCCGCTCTCCGGGCTTTGCGTTTTTATTGATGGTAAATTTAAAAGTAACCATTTCATCAATCTGGGCATTGGGCTGTTTCATCGGGTTCCTTAATTGGAGATTGAGTGATCTGATTTTATTTTTTAAAATTTTAATTTTTTCCCGGTCCTCTTCGCTGAGCATTTCCATCATCATTTTTTTCGCTGCTTTTTTATCAAGATTTGGACCTGTACTCTGGTTTGTTTTTGTGTTATTTTTATTTTTCTTTTTATTTTTCTTTTTCTTTTTCCCGGATAATTTGTTCATCTCTTTTTTTAGCTTATTGTGTGTTCTTTTCAGGGGTTCAGTATATTTAACGAGCTCTGTATTAATATCATCTCCTGTTATATAGAGGTCATCCACATTTATTAAATACTGGCCGCCTATAGAAATTTCAAATGTAGTACCCTGCTGTCCCCCGGCAGGATAGATATAACCTATATGAGGCGGTGCAGTATGACAGATGTTATTAAGCATTAAGAGTAGAGATACTATAATAAAATTTTTTATATATTTCATATTTTCTTCCTCGCTATGTTATTTCTTTCAGCCTGCCCCCAACCTTAATCCCGTCTGCCTTAGTGAGAGTTAAGCGGGGAGAGATTCCCCGCGGATGAGGAAGTGTTCCATTAGGGTCTATACCCAGAAGTTCATAAATAGTTCCAATAAAATCCCAGGGATAGACCGGCCGGTCCTTGACCTGCTCGCTTTTTGCATCTGATGACCCAACTACCTGGCCGGGTTTGAACCCGCCGCCTGCAACAACAAAGGAGAAAACATCGCCATAATGTCCGCGTCCGCCGTTCCAGGGAGCTTCCCATTTGATCTTAGGTGTTCGCCCGAACTCACCGCCCCACCAGACAATAGTACTGTCAAGCAGGCCGCGGTCTGACAGGTCCTGCAGGAGGGTTGAGAATCCTTTATCCAGCTCGGGCAGTTTTTTCTGCATTGATTGGAAATGTCCTTTATGCGTGTCCCAGCCTTTGTAATTGATGGTTACATATTTAACACCCTTCTCCACTAAACGCCTGGCAAGAAGGCAGGACTGGCCAAATGTACTTTTACCGTATTTAGTCCTTAAATCTTCCTTTTCCTGGGAAAGGTCAAAAACTTTTCCTGTTTCACCAAGGATCATATCATAGGCCTGTTCCCTGCACAGGTCTGTTTTTTTAAACAAGTCTTCATTTTTCATCTTGTTGCCCAGGGTGTCAAGGCTGTAGAGCAGGTCGCGCCGGCTCCTCTGCCTTTCCGGGGTAACCCCCGGTGTGACAATTCCTTCCACTTCGAATATTTTTTTATTCGGGTCACCGCCTGTTGCAAATGGTTTATATTTGGGCCCGAGAAATCCTGCTTCGGAAAATCTGCCCTGCGATCTGGTTGCAACAATATACGGAGGTAAAAGCCCTTTATAACCTGCGTCATATCCTTTTTTAAGAGAGACAACCGCTCCTACACTGGGAAAGACCATTCCTTTACCCTGTTCCCGCCCGGTCTGCACCATATATGAAGCTGTTTCATGGCCTTTGATACCATGTGTCATACTGCGTATGATGGAATATTTATCAGCCTGTTTTGCCAAAAGTGGAAGCATCTGCCCGATCTGTATACCGTTAACATTAGTTGGAATTGCTTTATCATACGGGCCGGTATAATCATATCCTGCATTTGGTTTGGGACCAAATGTATCTGTATGCGTAGGCCCTCCCCACATCCATATCTGTATTACTGCTTTTGCCTTAGCGGGTCTTGTTTTTGCCTGAAGGTTTTTATTTATTAAGCCTGAAAGAGATGCTCCGGCGATTCCGGAAAGCCCTGCTTTTAGAGCATCACGCCGGGTTATGCCTTGTTTTTTAATGTTTTCTTCCATAGTTATACTCCTATATATCTTTGGACTGTTAATAAACCTTCGGAATCCCCGCTAAGGCCCCTGAGCCTGTCAAGGGGATTCCGAAGGTTTATTAACAGTCCTAAATAAATTTACATAGCGTATGTATGTCCGGCTTCAGCCGGACATACATAATTAATGCCTGAATAAAAATTCCTTTGAGTTGATCAGAGCCCATGCCAGATCAAATACTCCGTCCCATTTTTTTATGTCGCCTGAATTTATATATTCTTCAGTTATTTCTATTTCCTTTTCAGTAGGAAACCTTGAAAGAATTGTAAGGTATATTTTATTTATCTTCTGCAAGTCAGTCTTTCCTGAAGCAAAAGAAGAGCGTGATTTTAATAGTTTTGTTATAATATGTTTTGAATTTAAAAGGTGAAGTATCTGATAAGAGGATGGATTATTATTCCTTTCCGACACATACCCTGTGTCGCGTGAAGGGCGGCCGAATTTTTCCAGGAATGGACTGGTTATACTTCCGTCTGACAACTTGATCGAGCGCTGATTATCAGGAATGAAAGTGAATGGTTCAGGGATAAGGCTGGAATAACTCTCTCTTGTTTTTGTTATTTTGCAGATCGCATCAATTAAGACCTCAGCATCATGGCGCCTTATATAATAATGAGAAAAATTTGTTTTATCTTTAAAATTTTCTTTTGTGTATTCAGATGATAACTGATATGTTTTTGAATTTAAGATAAGCTTAAATATATGCTTTAAATCATATTTATGATTAATCAATTCCTTTTCCAGGTAAGCAAGTAAATCAGGATTCTGCGCGGGATTACTAATGCGGATATCGTCCGGTTCATGGATAATGCCTCTTCCAAACAGCCAGCACCATATCCGGTTCACAATGTTTTTTGCAAACCATGGATTTTTTTTATTAATAAGCCAGTCTGCAAATACAATTCTCGGGTCCTTGTCAGATGGAATAGATATGGCTTTTCCATCCGGCAGGATAGTTTTCCACGGCTTTTTAGTTGCGGGGTTTAAAAATTTTTTGTTCCAATCAAAGTAAATGATTTCTTCTTTCCATTCTGCTGTGCTTTTATAACCAACTTTTCCAAAAAAAGCAGCTAATCCCATCTGTTTCTTTTTGGCCCAGTTCCTGATCCTTGTGCCCATAAAAGTTAATGCAGTTGTTTGGGCTATTTCCAATGGTTCTTTTTTTGGAACCGCCCGGTAGAAATTTACAGGCGCAACACGGAAATTACTTCCGCTGGATGTCAGCAGTTCCCTGGCAAATTTATCATAAGGCATATTATTTTTTAATGCAGTCCTGATCCAGCGGTGATATGCCTGAACAGCATTCGGCCATAATTTAATTGGGAATTCTGATTTTACCCGGAGGATATCGCCCCATTTTAAAGACCAGTAATCAGCATATTCATCCCGTTTAAGAAGTTTATTAATAAGCCTGCTTCTTTTAAGAGGATATACGCTTTTGATAAATGTATGTACTACTTTTGGATTAGGTAATGTGCCTAGAAGATCAAAGAAGACCCGGCGTATAAAGACTTCGTCTGAGCAGGGATCAGAAGGCGGGATGTTCAGTTTTTTAAGCTTGCTCATCACAAGCTCATCAATTTTGCTTTTGTGTTTTTGTTCACCCACTTATTTTATTACTCCTTCGAAAATATAATAATGCCCTGGGATTGACAATCCCAAATATATTTTCATTGTTTGTGGGTGTTACCTTCAGGTAACATGATGATTCTTACTGGAATGGAGGATAAGAACTGCTGATCTGTTTTACAGACATTCCGTCAATCTCAATTAGCCAGCCCGGCCTGCAGACAGGCCCTTTTACCATAATATATGGTATATTATTTTGTAATTCTTTATCAAGAACTTTTTTTACATCTTCTGCCATGCCTGAATCTCTCAAATAAACATTTAAATATGCAATATCTTCAGGGGCTGCCCCATTATTATTTAATAAGGATTTTATATTATTGATAGTTCTTTCGGTCTGTTTCTTAATATCATCCTTGTGCATTATCTCTCCATTTTCATCAATGCTTGCGGTTCCAGAAATGTGAATATGCGCCCTGTCACCAAAAATAATTTTCAAACCCCGTTCAAAAGTTACCCCGTATGTATAAGGTGAAGGCATATTTTTGCTGTCTTCCATCCTGACTATCTGTTCAGGTTTTATTTTATTCAAAGAAAGAAGATCAGCTGTAACTTTTCTTCCATTAGAAGAGTTGAACCCTATTCCTGTGCTGGCGGGAAAGATAGAATCCTTTGTGATTCCATTATCAAAAAAGATTTTTTTTCTTGCTTCAACCATGTGTTCATAATTATCATCAATATCCTTTACATATATCCATGAACGGATAAAATTCTTATTTAATTCCTGGCCATATTCTTTTAATATATCGTTATACCTGTTGAATAAATTTGATGTCTGCTGAAAAGCATCTTTCCCAATACCTTGAAGATCCCCTAAAAAGAGGAGGTCATAATTGTCTATATTAATAAGAGTTCCATTCCCATACTCATCTGAAAAAAGATGCTTCATTTCACCGGGGGAATCACCATTTTTATTATATATCTGATATAAATATAGAATAATATCATTGCCATTTAAAGGCTGCTGCTCTATGATTGAATGGCTTTTTTTTGAAACGGCTTTATATATGTTTGAATTATATATAGATTCCATCTGTATGGGACGGTCTTTGCAGAAAAATCTTCCGAATATCAGTGACTCATTATTAATATTCAGCTTTTTAAGAATTTCTTCATAATTGCGGTTTGCTTCTTCCAGACTGATATTAATATCTTTATTGTCAGGTTTAATAATAATATGAAGTTCTGATAACCCATTATCTGATTCAAACAACGAGTATTCAGCTATTTCATTAATTTTACATTTTTTGATCATTTTCTTCCTTATATAATGTTAATATTATACTTGATTTTGTTTAATTGTCAACATATTAGATGCAAAAAGTCAAAAAAGGTTAAAAAAAAGGAAAAGGTACCTGGTCGGGACATCTTCCGTTTTTTATTAAAAAAAACGGAAGATGTCCCGACCAGGTACCTTTTTTCTATTTGTTCGCCTGTGGCAGTTTGTTTTCAAACCAGGCGATACCAAACATTGATCCGCCCCGGGCAGACCAGGCCTTCTTCTCGTTGCTGATAAGATCCAGGTCGCCGTCGCCATCCACGTCATAGGGGCGTATGCGTTCCCACTTTTCGCGGGATCGTCCCATTCCCTTTCGGATGAGATGACCCGTCCAGTTCGTGCCCGGCGTAGTTCCAATATACTCCATCCAATAGACGGCCCATTTGTTGGCCGCGATACCGCCATTTTTGGAGCCCGTATCGCCGCGATTTGCAACCAGTTCCATCCTTCCATCACCATTGAGGTCGACGACTGCCACGTCCTTGGCAAACTTTCCGACCTTCGATGGAAGCGGGATCCGATAAGATTGCCACGTCACTGGCTTGGTGTGCTTGCGGCGAAAGTAGAGCATGACTTCATTGCACTGCAAAACAACGTCAATCAGGCCGTCCTGGTCGACATCGCCAACGCCGATGCTTGCGCCGTCTTGCATCTCCGATCTCTTTCCTCCGATCACGTGACGGGTCCACTGCTTGTAGAGCGCGGGCCCCGGGCCCGGGTTTTCCAGCCAGCGCACACCTTTAGTTTCGGATTTGTTCGCGACATCGGCGATGATGATATCATTGTCACCATCTCGATCCACATCAAGTAGATGGAATATCCAGGCACCACCCACACGGTCGATTAAGTGACGTTTCCAATCTCCCATTCGACGCGGATTTGCGGGTGCCTCCAACCAGATAAGCTTCGCGCCACTCCGGCCTGTTGCAATGATGTCCGGCCCGTGCTTGTTGTCCAATTGGATAGCCTTGCAAAAAAGGAAGTGTCCCCTGTCCGCAGAAGCACCTATCAGGCCGGAAGACCACGAGGATTGATTCATGTATTGGGAAAAAGGCGGCGCCCAGAGAACCTTGACGCCGGGCTCCTGCCCTTCCCGGGAATTACCTTCGCCCTGAGAGACAATAAT
>SDBV01013890.1_pt1 | contig 10199 bp, 11 predicted proteins | sample 2277081 | NCBI WGS metagenome assembly SDBV01 (sample SAMN10402039, study PRJNA504765) | marine sediment metagenome | isolation source: marine sediment core GS10_PC15, 223 cmbsf | place: Arctic Ocean: Southern Knipovich Ridge | collected 2010 | reverse complement strand
CCATATCCCTTGACCCACACCCTTGAATCCGGCGGCAGATACTTCCAGTCAGAGGCACAGATACCATGTTCAGCCTTTTTGCCGGTGGCGGTCTTTCCGTATCTCCATCTTTTAACATTGATGGACCCGGGGTCATTTGAGTAGCCAGTTACCTTGAAATCGTCAACTCTGAATTTACTCAGCAAAAGGTCCTGCCGTAGCATCATTGACTCAACGATAAGATTAAGCTCGGCTATCTGAGCTACCAAAGGCGAGGTTTCTTTTTCAGGCTCATCAGGCTGTTTTTCAGATAACATATAGAAATGAACGGCTGATACGATTAAAAGCAATACAATGACTCTTACTTTCATGGAGCTGTTTCCTCTCCCAGTATTTCACCTGCCATGTAGTCTGACGGATTGAAATTCTTCATGTGAATACGTTTCGCGATTTCAATTCTAATGAATTCAGCCAGTTCAGCCAGGTCGGACTTTGACAGAGATTGACCCATTAATATTTTCTGCTTGTACGTGATTTTCACCGAATATGTTTCGGTTAATTTTGCATACTCATCTGTGGCTCTCATATTCCTCCTAATATCTCAGGTATACCAGGTCTCCGAGGTAAACTGACAAAGACAAATAAATATAGTAAAGTGAAATTAAAAGCCCCGACCCCGAATGACACACTACTGTCTGCCAACAGGTCGGGGGTAAGAAGGGGTCAGGACTTTTATGAGTTTGATTTTCCAATTGGCAGACTATCATGGTGGATATCATACTTTCGATATTATCGTAAGTCAAGTATTTTAATTATCGCAAGTACGATTAATCCGTCATGAAGCTATCGAGAATAACAGAATATTGCGATATTATAGAAAGTTATGTCACAATTATTACGCCAACAGGCCGTCACCATGAAAAAAATTAATCTTCCCCAATGGGTTGAAAGGATTTGCAAGATAATGCCTGCTTCAGGCATTAACAATCCTTATCAATTAGCAAAGGCCATATCTGCGCCTTATTCAACTGTGAACAGTTGGTTCAAGCCACCTGAGGGGAAACTCGTTAAAAGACCGCCAGAAATGTACATAGATAAACTTTGTGAGGCCCTGAACTGTAGCAAAGAATATATTTATTTCGGTGATGGAAAGGTATCACAAAAACAACTGCTTTATGAACGACTATCCTCTAAGATGCAGAAATTAACAATTGCAGATCGAGCATATGTAGAAACTATCGTTGATGCGTTTCTCTTACAGCAGAAGAAAAAAGAAAAAAAGCAAAGTAGAGGGTAATCGGTAATCATCAAAAAGAATCTATTCAGTAAAACAAAATATTTACGTTATCACGATATGGAGCTGGTTGAAATAGTTGTCGATTCAATGATCGAGTCCACTCGAATCAATAAGAAACGGCTGGAAAGAAAGCATGAACGTCAACGTCTGAAATGCCTGAAGCCACTGTCAGACAATGTAGTTCCATTCCGACAAATGCGCCGAGAAAAGACACACAGCCATCTCCACAACGTTCTTGACCACAACGTTATTAAACAGCTATTCAATCAATCAACTTGGCCCGTTATGATTGTTGAACGTGATACCTTCAAAATAAAAAATGTAAATGAAGCGGCGGTCAGCTATTATAAATACCCCTATGACGATTTCTTGAAAATGAAAATTACCGAAATTAGTTGCACTCCGATAAGTCTCTGCTCATCATTCTTTAAATCTCCAAAAGAGGCTATCGAATTTAAAAACAGAAGACATATGGCCGGTGACGGTAATATATTAACTGTCGATGTTTTTGGACACAATATCGGAAATGGTCAAATGCTTGTGTTAATTAAGGTTTTATCCAAACATAAAGCTAAAGAAAAGAAACACGCCTAATCCCCCCATACAGGATAACTTAAAGACCATCCCATTCAGTATCATTCATAGCAATAAAATCTTCAACAGATTGAATATCTGGTAGGGCATTGATTTTATTCTCAACATTCGTTGAAGCAGTTATAAAATTATTTATCCTCTGGACAACATCTGTTTTTATTTGAACATACTGGGCATCATTGGCAGCTGTGTTTGTACCATTAATTTTCTTATCCAAGTAATTTATACACCACATCATTTCTTTCAGCTGTTTCCAGTATGGAATATTCTTCGTGATTCTTTGATTTGCTAATCTCTTTACTTTGTATATGGCATAGTCTTTGTAGTCTTGCAGAGTCAGATTAATCTCATAATCATTCCCAACTTTATCGACAATGTACAATTCCCTTGCTTGAAGTTCAAGCTTAATTATTGCGTCCAAAAAAGCAACAGAGTTCAATATGTTAGGTGCTTTTACTTGAATAACATTTAAAAGCCTTTTGTCACCTACATAATCATCGTGAGTAACATCATTATTATTATCTGACTGCTCACATGCAATCACTCTGTATTTATTTAGTGTTGCATGTTTTAGAAGCAGTACCTTGGTATATACCATTTCTTCCCTCCTTTTTTAAATGCCTAAATATTATTTTGAGCAGTGTACAGTAAGGTGATCTGGTTCTTTTGCTTATTAGTGTATGACCATTACATGCACCTTGGCATAAATCTTTCACATCACATACACGGCAGTGGTCGTCAAGTATCTTAGGCATTACGGCATGAATGGTTTTCTTTGCATCATACTTCATCGACTGCGTAGGGCAAAGGCCAAATACACCATTGTGAAACGAAACCCAATCACAGGTTGTCTTATGCGTACAGCTAGAAGTAATTTCCTGAATGCCTGACATTCCTTTGACCACGATTAAATGTTTCAGCATATTATTTTCAATCATCCAGCGGGCAAACCATTCCTGCTGTTCCTCAGTCAATGTATATTTCTCATCAGCATCAACCATAAAACAGAAAAGCGAATGTGCATGTGGATACCTATTATCAAGGTAATTTAAATCCTTAACGAACTCATCCATATGCTCCAGCGTTTCCTTGTGTATCCCTATAATCATTCCGCACCTGATGTCTTCATCCGCAAGTCTATCTATATTCTTCATCACCAGCTTTGAAGTCCCACACCTATATTTATCGTGCAGAGAGAAAGGCAGGTCAAGGGAAGTTGACATGCCTACAAAGTTTTTGTGATTCTTTAATACAAATAAATGCTCATCATTCAGCAGTGTAAGATTTGTCTGGAACTTTATTCTGTGATCAACGGTAAAAGGGAGTATGGATATCATAATACTAAGCTCGCGTGCAGTCATCTGTAATGCCTCTCCACCAAATGCCATAAAACTATATCTGATATTTTCCTGCACCGCATAATCTTTTAAAAATTGAATATCTTTTGCAACATCAACCTCACCAACTTCTTTGTGGTCTTGATAACAGTAAACACAATTTAAGTTACATTTTAGGAAAGGCATGTATATAACCTTAACGTGTTTGAAATCAAATATTCCCATTACGATATTCCTCTCTATATAGAATTAACATGATTTGACCATATTCCTGAATAATACAGTAGATCACCTACAGTAGTACCACTTGAATGCACCAGGATTGGATCTCCATATTGCTTCTTTAGTATTGCAATAGTCTTATTTCCACTATCCACCTTATCAGCATTAAGGTTAGATTGCACACTGCCATCGCGTATCGCAATCCCCGCTGCACCAACATGATAACCATCTACCTTATCGGCGTCATCAGCCTGGCCTGTAATGCCAGCCGGCAATTTCCCGCTTCCGTCTAACGCCAGAAGTTTATTAGCCGTGGCTGTTGCCGAGGCGTGGATGCCGTCAACGGTATCGGCGACTGTCGCATTGGCAGCATTTGTCGCATTTGCAACGGCCGTCGTTATATCCCCTCCGACATGACCATGCCCGGCTGCTGAAAATGCACTGGCATGCTGACCATCCAATAAATCTGCATCGAATCCGTTGCCTGACCCCTGCTTTATCCCATGAACAGTAACCGCCGCAGTGACGTTTTTATCAAGGTGTGTTTTAATGTTCCTGTCACTGCTGTCCTCACTTGTCGGATAATACCATGCGGGTCCGTATGTAGTCGGGTCAGTGGCAGATTCAAACCATAATAAAACCCATCCAGTATTGGCCTGATCACGCTGACGCAGTTTCTTTGTATCGGTAGCCCACCAGAGCATGCCGGCAACAGTATTAGTCGGCGGGCTTGCATCGAGACTGGACTCACAATCCCGTAATGCATTAAGGTTTGTTCTTATAGCGTCAACATCAGGCAGGGCCTGATCTGATTGAGCTGGTTTGTCTTTATCGAAAGTTCCCATTTATCCCTCCATCATAAATTATTGTCAGTCTTAAACGTCTCTGCTTCCTGAATAAAAACATTCCTGTCATCAAATTTACTTTTAACAGTAAGATACCTCTGCTGTGTCCTGCTCTTCAGGTCGCTTAAACTTGTAGCATTATTTATATCTTTTAACAGACCGATCAGGAGTTTCGTCATGACTCCTAACTGCCTTACCTCTGGTGACAATCCTCCGAAACTGTCATTAATCCTCGCCCTGGTGATTTTGTCCACATCTTCAGCACTCTTGACAATATAACCCTGAAAACGTGCAGGGCTGTGATTCGCAATAACCGTAGCAAGGGTTGTTTTATCCCCCTCGCTGAGCGGGCTGAAAAAATCAATCACTATACAGCCATTTCCCTTATGAACGTTCTTTATTGAAAGACCGCTAGCACCTATTTCCTCGATAAGCTGTAACCTGTCAAATGCATTAACATCCTGAACCCGCAAAACTTGTCTCATGACCAATAAGCCTCCTTATATGTAACTGGTTGAACTGCAATACGCCCGGTTAAATCAACATCATTCAGAATAATTTCATACTTCGTGTAACGGCACTGGACTTCTGAAACGTAGCTCTCAAAATATTCGACCTCATTCCAGGTACTGCCTCCGTCATTGTTATAGAGAAGCTTCATCTTCAGATTGCCTGCAATATACTGACCGAACAGATCCAACCATGTATCCCCGGCCTGAAGAACATCTGTCCAGAGGTCCCCTGCATTAAACTGGTCTGTCCAGACAGTTCCGGTCCCGAAAAACAAAGTGTCAAACTCGGGCCAGCAACGGCGAGTTACTACCGACCCCCTGTCATAAGAGGGTGATGTGTATGTGCCTGAAATATTCCCTATAACCACATTATCAATTACTATGTCGCTGCCCGCTACAGCGGACCAAAAATATAACATGCCCGTTGATGTTGGCGTCCATTCAATTACTTTGTGTCCCGTAGTAGTGAAAGTGTCGCTGAGAAAAGAATTATTGTCATCAACTTTAAGGGTTCCGGTAATTGATACAATATCAAATTCCAATCTGTACTTCATGTTTGCAGCCAAGATATTTTGCGAAATTCCGACCCATGAACCGCTATTGTAAATTATCCTGCACTCACCGCCGGCAGCCGCCTCCTCAACACTGTTACTGCCACTTTCAGTAACACCCCAATTATCAGGGTTTCCACCTGTCCAGTTCGCATAATCACCGTTTTGTAATGCGCTTGCAGGATCTCTGTTGATTCTGAGTATTGCCCCGTATGTTCCATCTACCACACGCTCCGTACCATTGTGCGTACCGGTGGAGAAATCGTTTACAGGAGAAGGAGAATTTTTAATAGTATATGACGCAGGCCCGTAAACGGTTGCGGAAGCCAAATCAAAATTAACGCTAGGCACACCCTTTGTATCTCTGCTTTTAATCATATAAGTATGATCTCCGGGAGCAACCCCGTTTAACTGAAATGTCACAGCCTTTGTGAAGCCTATAAAGATACCGCCGTTCCAGTTCGTGCCTTTTCTTATCTCATAGCCCGCATGGTCAACATCAGTTACAGCGTCCCACATTAAAATAATCGTATCGCTTTGAGGTATGCACTGAAAACCAGTCACATCATCAGGCGGTGTGTTTTTTCCAACAACATTATAAGACCAGATCGTTGCGCTGCCTGAATCCTGTCTCTTCGCCGAAAGTGAAACGGAAAGTAATTTTATCTGATACTGGGCGCCTTCCTTGACAGGCTCTAAAGTAAAGCTGTCACGCACATCAACACGATGGACCCAACCGGTGCCGTAAGCATTTACCCATACCTCGCAGCGGTCCCAAAACGGTGACAAGGGTTTTGTATATGTGACTTTCAGCCTTGTATATGAGACATCCTTATTGAAATACTCCTCCTCCAGAAAACTGACATTTGTCACTTCATCGGGAGCGTCAAAAGGGTTCGGCAGATTTGTCGAATAATCGTTGTGTGTAGTTACATTGACGGTATCGTCATACACATCTACATTATCCTCAAAAAAGGAAACCATCACTTCATTTTCAGCGGTAACAGCAAGGCTTTGAACACGACATATCTTATTAGTCCAGCCTGGCAGCGAATGAGAAACTGAAATTGTATCGGCAGGCTCAAGCACCAGCGCCTCCGGACCCGTGACAAAGGTAAAAACCGTATTGAGTTTTTGACGCTCAAGCTGATAAGTTGAAATCTTTGAAGCCTGTGAAGTTGTATCGACAAAGGGAAGCTCAATCGTCATCTCCCTGTTTTCGCCGTCACTGCTTACAAGCGCCGTATCCTGAACTATCATGTCATCCACTACATATCCTTTGTCTTTATTCGGATATTTCGACCTTACGGTATTGCTGCGGTCCTGTATGCTCGGAACTTCCCACTTAAACGACCTGGCCTTGATATTGTCTTCATTGAAGGACATTACCGGAGAGCTGTATTCAAGCCCTATTAATTTGAACTCTCCTCCGGACCATATGGCCGCACCTTTAAAACAGGTAAGCATCTTGTACGCTGCATCAATGATATATTCCACGTCTTTAATTGAGCCGTTTATTGTATAACCTTTGGTATCGCACCAGTCTGCCGTATCAATGATAGAGTTCTCATCCCAATAGCTGACACCCATGCCACCGCCGAACCTTGTATTGTTTATATAGTCATAAAAACAAAGGGCTGCATTATTTGAATACACTGTCTGAGCTGAACGGGGGTCATATACTTTCCTTCCATTTACTTTTGCCGTAATTGTCGGAATAGAGACGAACTTATCTTCGCTGTATTTCAGCCTGACATAAAGGTAGGCTGTGTTTTTCAACGGGTCACTCCAACTACTGTCAGCGTTATTTAATGTGCTGCACATAGCCTGACTCGCAGAACCATTGAAAAACTCATAATACGCATATGACCCGAATGTGCTGATTGACTTGCCGTCAAGATAAACGTCAACACAGGACTCAAACTCACCCTCGCCAAGAGTAAGAACAATATTCAGATATTCATTATCGTTGCCATGAGAACTTACAAAAACCCTGTTACCGCCAATTAAGGTTTCACCGTAGACAACGGCAATAGGAACCTGAATGTCCGTTGTATTAGCAAGACGGTCACTGCCTCCTTGTTGTTTCAGAGAAGCCCTTTTCCCATATGCCGCCGAAATAATTCCTGATACCAGCGTTGTTATAACGGCAACAATAAAATATTTTATAACCGCTACTATTAATGCCTGTGGCATAATCTCCTCACCTCCATGTCGTTTAAGTCCATTGCATGACCCGGCACAACCATGACACCAACAGGAGCGTGTAAACTCAGGTAATTACCGCTCCCTATATAAATCATCACGATCTCTTTGCCTTTTATCAGAACTAAATCCCCCAACTTAATACTGTTGACTTTTTCTCCAAGCGAACTGAGATACTGCTTCATAAAAACTTTTGCCCGACCTGGACGTTTCTTATACTTCTGAATATAATTCTGGACATTGAAACCTTCATGCTCACTCGGGATACTAACCCCAAGCTCTTTATAAAAGTGATAAACAAACGATATGCAGTCATATGCTTCAGGGCCCTGCGCACCCAACTGATACCCTGCATTTAAAAAACGTGCGACAATTGGAGGCATTTTTTTAATTAACCAGATCATCCCGGCTTTCTCCCCCACCATATTTTCTGTGTCTGTAATTGAGGCAAAAACCTGAAGCCTCCGAAATTAAAAGTATTAGGAGGACTCACTTCACCACAACGCTCATAGCTCTGGTCACACCATGTATCTGAACCGGCATAACCGCATTCCGTACCCTTGAAAGTCCATGGACAAGACGGTGCATGGTTTCTTCTCGGGGTCTTTTTCTTCCATAGGATAAGCGGAGTATAAACGTCAAATATCGCTCTCTGATCATCGACCTTCGGACTGTCAAGAATGCCTTTGAAAATACCGCTTGTACCGATAACCTGAAGGTCCGCATCGAGAGCTGCGATCTGAATATCACAATTTTTCCCTCTTACCTCCTCATTTAAGATAATGCTTGAAAATTCCAAACCCACATTATCTATATCAAATGAGATAGCATCCACTTCCATATCAAGAGCGTATTCAGCCGGGCTGAATTTCAAGCCTCTTGAAAGATAAGTATTCCCGCCGTAAACATAATCTATGTCAAAATCCGTATAGTAAGCGGTCGTACTTAAATACATCGTCACCAGATGAACAATATGGTTTGCTTCCTTAATCAGTTCATCGCTGAGGATTGAAGGAACCGTCTTCATTAACCTTTAACCTCCAGAAGCGTTATGCCTGTAGCATAAAGGGCTGCCTTGAAAAGCACATCGTCAAGCTCATCAAGCTCAAAGCGGGCTTTCAGCCTGTGCAATCCTTGAAAATCAGCGGTAATAATTGCTCCGTTCCCTGGAGCAACGGAGAATTGAATTCTATCACTGCTTCCCTGACCTCCACCGGTAAGCAACGTGACACTGGTTGGCGTACCGTCAACATAGGCTGTCTCCGAACTCGATACTGTAGACTTGCTCGGCAGGTCAAATATAACAGTTGAATTATCTCCGGTCGCTACATAGTCACCGTAAATATAACGAGTCATCGGAAAGAAAAACCAGAAGGCATCATAAGCGCCACTGCGGGCCTGATAGAACTTCCAGAGTTCCTTGATTTCCGTGTCTTTTACCATCCCGTAAGGGATAGTGACTCTCCGCTTAGCAAAAGCCCAAACTTTACGCCTCTGCTCTTTTCCGCTTTCAAAGTCGGTAATCAACGTCTTCCATATATTTGTTGTCTTAATATCGAAATCAGGATTAATGAGTGCTGAATCCGGGAAAACTTCCATCTATATTCCTCCCCTTATTGTATTTCTCACTGCACCGCTTCGCTTGAAATTCTCCAGAAACGGTTTTATGAATGCACCGGGATTCCTCTTTGAAAATTCATCAAAACTCTGAGAATCCATAGCCATGATATTTACGTTGTAATTGCCTCCCCCTGAAAAATTCTTCGAAAGCGAGGTAAGCCAGTCATTTTGTTCTTTCGTGATATAACGCTCACCGACTTTATTTACAACCTGTCTTTCATTGCCTGCAAGACCCGGAATATTCCCTCCACTGTGCCTGATTAAACGCCCGCTGTGAGCAAAAGCAGAGCCACCTGAAGCATCTATATCCCCACCCCCGGCAGCGCTCCCAAATGATTTCCCAATTGCGCCAATAATCATTTTCATGGCGTTGTCTGCCAGAAGGTCTGCCAGCTTCCTCTGAATCGAAGTAATGAAAGACAGAAAATATTCCTTGAATGACTTCATCTTCCCCTGCATGGCATCAAAAAACACATTACCGAGTGTGTTTTTCAGATCCCCGAAAGCGTCTCCGATAAAATCAGCCATCTCATTAAAGATATTTTTCTGATCATCGACCATCAGCTGGAATTTCGCCTTTAACGCATCGCCCAGGGTATCGGCATTTTCAAGCTGAAACTCCCATCTCTCCCTGTTGAGCTGCTTCATCTGATCGCTCTTCCATCTCTCTATATCAACCTCTTCAATCCCTGCCTTACGCATCTTATCAGCGATCTCGTCAAGCTGTTGCTCCCTGAAAAGCTGATAGTCCTTGGCAAAGAATTTAATCTGCTCATACATCTCCATCTCATCCTGCTCTTCCTCTTCTTCATCCCTGTAACCAGCGCCAAACTTCCTCGGGGTGTAAGAATATGAGGAGCTACCAACCTTTGATTTACTGCCCGACTTTGATTCCCCTGATTTCCCTGACCCTGACTTCCCTGACTTCCCTGGCTTCCCTGATTTCCCTGACTTCGGCTCTGTGAGTCCTCCTAATCCTTCACTGGCCTCCTTACCGCCATCACCTTTTGAGATGGCTAATATTTGACCATAAATAC